>Ga0068862_100001356_pt1 | contig 22748 bp, 23 predicted proteins | sample KBSSwiS52_FD_66598 | JGI IMG/M metagenome (GOLD analysis project Ga0068862, IMG submission 66598) | Switchgrass rhizosphere microbial communities from Kellogg Biological Station, Michigan, USA - KBS Switchgrass S5-2 | ecosystem: Host-associated > Plants > Roots > Rhizosphere > Soil ... | reverse complement strand
GCAGCACGGCGGAGATCTGCAGATTGACGGTTCATGATTGCTCCTGAACGCTTTGAAACGAAGCGTTGCGAGCTCAATCTACGAACGCCTGCGCGCTGCGACAAACGATATGAATTCATGCGCAGTGCAATCGCGCTCATGCAGCGATGCTGAACTGTTCGAGGATCCACTGCTCCAGCGCGCGCACATCAGGACGTGCCGCGTCCTCGTTGCGCAGGACGAGGAAATAGCTTTCGCCTGTCTGCAGCTCCGTATCGAACAGCTTGACCAGCGAGCCCTGCATGAAGCGTTCGTTGCCGAGCGGCGCGGAGACGAGCGCGACACCGACGCCATGCTCTGCAGCTTGTGCCGCCGCGTGCATGGTATCGAAGCGCACCAGCTTTCTCGGGTGCAGCTCGATGCCCAGCGGCTCCGCCCAGCGTTGCCAGCCATCGCGGCGCGCTTCATGAACGATCAACGTGTGGTGATTGAGATCGCTGACGGTGTCGATCGGAGTCCTCTGCAGTAGCGTTGGCGAGCACGCCGGCACGAAGGTCTGCGAGAACAACTTGTGACAGGCATGCCCGAGCTCTGGCGTTGCGCCGACCACTATCGATAGATCTGCATCGGTCGTGTGAGCCGGCACCGCAATCGCTGCCGTATCGATATGAATGTCGGTGTCCGGTTGCGCTTCCAGGAACGAGAGCAATCGCGGCAACAGCAGCTCAGTTGCGAAGAAGGGCGGAATACGCAGCCGCACGATACTGCGTCCCTGCCTGATTTGCAGTTGCTCGGTCACTCGCTCGAGCCGCGCAAAAACAGTCTCCAGGTGCTGCAGATAGCTGCGTCCTGCCTCGGTGAGCGTGAGTGAGCGCGGTCCGCGCTCGAACAGCACGACACCCAGCTGCTCCTCCAGCGCTTTGATCTGGTGACTGACTGCAGAGGGCGTGACGAACAGCTCCTCGGCCGCGAGCTTGAAACTCTGCCGGCTCGCGGCAACCTGGAACGTTCGCAGAAACTTCAGCGGCGGCAGTCGCATGATCGGGTCATCGCGCCACGGCAGGGCCGCCTGGCTTGGCATCCTTATCCCTGCAGGAGCAAGTCTCGTGCCGCGCGCCATCCTGCCGCGAGGCCCGATCTACGGGGCCAACGCGTGGAAGGGTGAGCGACGCGCTCCATTCGCATGCAACGCGAGTTGCTACGCGCGCGTTTGCGGTGCGCTCAGAGCTGGCTGTTCGCTCGCGTCACAGGGTTCCGCGATTTCGGGCAATTCCCGGAGTTGAGGAACGCGAGCTGCTGCTGCAGTCTTCGGGCATGACTTCACTCCCGCCGGGTCAGCGCCTGATCGCGGAGTTTCCGCGCTTCGGCGTGGTGAGCTTCGCGAAGCGCAGGTTGAGCAGCATGCAGGTTCGGTTGGAAGTTACCGGACCGCTCGCGCGCAGTGTCGTGCTGACGGCGATGGACCTCGCGCAGCTACCGCGAGCGAGTGTCACGGAGGATTTTCATTGCGCCGCCGGTTGGAGTTACCGAGGTCTCTGCTGGACCGGGGTCCGGTTTCGCGACGTGTGGGACACATTCATCCGGCCGACGGTGCAGCCCGGCGACACGCTTGGCTTTGCGGTCCTGCGTTGCCAGGACGGCTATCGAACTGCCTTGCCGCTCGCAGACCTGTTGGCGCCGGACGTTGTGATCGCGGATCGATTCGACGATCGACCCTTGACCGTCGAGCACGGCGCGCCGATCCGGCTCATCGCGCCCGCGCACTACGGGTACAAGAGCGCGAAGCATCTCGTCGCAATCGAATTGCGGCATGACGCCGAGGGCTACCGGCCGCTGCTGCCGAGGCTCCTCGATCACCCTCGGGCGCGCGTAGCGTTCGAGGAGCGCGGTCAGCTGCTGCCGGGCTGGCTGCTGCGCTATGCGTTCCGGCCCTTCATTCAACCTATCATCCGTGACCTGAAGCGCATCAGCGCGGAGGCTAGGTCGCGATCCCCTGGGACTTGAGGTACTCGTCGTAGGTACCCTTGAAGTCGACGATGCCGCCGCCGGGGCGCAGCTCGATGATGCGGGTGGCGAGCCCGCCGACGAACTCGCGATCGTGCGAGACGAACACCAGCGTCCCGGGATATTTCTCCAGGCCGATCTGCAGCGACTCGATCGTCTCCATGTCCATGTGGTTGGTGGGCTCGTCGAGCAGCATCACGTTCGGATTGGTGAGCATCAGCTTGCCGTAGATCATGCGGCCCTTCTCGCCGCCGGACAGCACCTGCACCGACTTGTGGATCTCATCGCCTGAGAACAGCAGGCGGCCGAGCGTGCCGCGGACCACCTGGTCGTCGTGCGACTTCGCGCGCCACTCGCTCATCCAGGTGAAGAGATCGACCTTCTTGGCGAACTCGGCTTGCGGATCCTGCGGCATGTAGCCGACCTGCGCGTTCTCGACCCAGGTGATCTTGCCTTTCGTCTGATGCAGGTCGCCGGCCAGCAGGCGCATGAGCGTCGTCTTGCCTATGCCGTTCGGTCCGATGATGGCGATGCGCTCGCCCGCTTCGATGTTGAACGAGACGTTCTTGATGACTTCCACCTTCGAGTGCGGGTAGTGGAAGCTGAGGTGCTCGACCGACACGGCATTGCGGTAGAGCTTCTTGTTCTGCTCGAAGCGGATGTACGGATTCTGGCGGGAGGAGGGCTTGATCTCCTCGATCTTGATCTTTTCGAGCAGTTTCTTGCGCGAGGTTGCCTGACGCGCCTTCGACGCATTGGCGGAGAAGCGGCGCACGAATTCCTGCAGGTCCGAGATGCGATCCTTCGCCTTGGCATTGGCAGCCTCGACGCGCGCGCGTGCCTGCGTGGAGGCCAGCATGAAGTCGTCGTAGTTGCCGGGGTAGATCTTGATCTGGCCGAAGTCCAGGTCCGCCATATGCGTGCACACCTGGTTCAGGAAGTGCCGATCGTGGCTGATGATGACCATCGTGGCGTCGTAGTCGTTGAGCACGCCTTCGAGCCAGCGGATGGAGTTGATGTCGAGGTTGTTGGTCGGCTCATCGAGCAGCAGTACATCGGGCTTCGAGAACAATGCCTGCGCGAGCAGCACGCGCAGCTTCCAGCCGGGTGCGACTTCACGCATCGGTCCGTTGTGGAGCGAAGGATCGATGCCGGCGTCGGTGAGAATGCTGGCGGCGCGTGCCTCAGCGTTGTAGCCGCCGTACTCGGCGAACTTCGCTTCCAGCTCCGCTGCGTGCATGTAGTCCGCGTCGCTGGCGTGCGCATCGGCGTAGATCAGGTCGCGCTCTTTCATTGCATGCCACATCTCGACGTGGCCCTGCATCACGACGTCGAGCACGCGCTCGTCTTCGTAGCCGAACTGGTTCTGGTTGAGCTTGCCGAGCCGCAACCCCGTCTGCAGCATCACTTCCCCGGAGCTCTGGTCCAGCTCGCCGCCGAGGATCTTCATGAAGGTGGACTTGCCGGAGCCGTTGGCGCCGATCAGGCCGTACCGATTGCCGTCGGCGAACTTCACCGACACTTGCTCGAACAGGGGCTTGGCGCCGAATTGAATGGAGACGTTCGCAGTGGAAAGCATGGATGCGGGCCTGAAAAGGGCCGCGAATACTACACTGCCCGGCACCTCCCGTCAGGTCGGTCCCAGATAATCCTTCTTCCCAAGCTCCACCCCGTTGTGACGCAGGATCGCGTACGCCGTGGTGACGTGGAAATGGATGTTGGGGAGCAAGTGACTCAGCAGATAGGGCAGCCCCGCCATGCTCTTGCTGCTGCTGCGAGTCTGCCACGCGATGGTCTTCTCTTCGCTGCCGTCGACCTGCGCCGGCTTCAGCGATTCGAGGTACGCGATCGTATTGCGGACCCGCTGCAGCAGATCTTGGAAGGTTGCTTCCTGGTCTTCGTAGGCCGGAAAGTCGACGCTCGCGAGACGACCCGCGCCGCTTCTTGCGGTGTCCGTCGCAATCTGTACCTGCCGCGTCAACGGAAACATGTCCGGATAGAGACGGCTGTTGAGCAGCACCGTCTCGTCGAGCTTGCGCGCCTGTGCATGCGCAGCGCCCTTCTCGAGGATCGCAGCAAGATTGTTGAGCGCGCGAATGAACGGCGGCACCGAAGCCTGGTACATCGAAATCGTCATGAGAGTCTCCGCTCGCGCGCTAGCGCTTGCCGTCTTCGTACTTGAACGAGACTTTCACCTTCGCGCGGTACGCTTCGACCTTGCCTTTGTCGTTGAGCGCCAGATCCAGCTGCGAGACTTCGGCCACCCGCAGATTGCGCAGGGTCTTGCCTGCTCGACTGACGGCCGCGGCAGCAGCCTTCTCCCACGACTCCGTGCTGGTGCCAACGAGCTCGATGACCTTGTAGACGCTTTCAGCCATGGTCGTGTCCTCCGGGGTTAGGGTGCGCAAGCCTGCGCGCGCACAGTCTGCGACGCAAGCTATGTCTGCGGTTGCGGCTTGGTGCTCAAGCAGCGAAAGGTGGTGATCTGCCTGCCGGTGCCGGGGGGGAGGTTAGCGTCCTTGTTCACCGTCGAGATGATCTCGGCGTTCTGGTTGCCGGCTTTGCGGCAGGCCCGGCTTGTAAGATCTTTCTCCTCGCCGGGTTCGTGCGTGATGGTGTTGGTGTCGCCCTTGCCGATCTTGACGACCGTACAGCCGCCGGCAAAAAGTACAGTGACGACGAGCAATGCGGTGAGTGTCTTCACGATAGCGGCCCTGCACGCGAGGTGGACGCTAACTTAGCACTCCTCATCGGGATGTGAGCAGCCCCTGGCGGCTTCCCGACATACTTATTTGCGCCTGCCGCGAGAAGCGCGACCCTCCCGGGTCACATGAGCGTGCTTCACGTCTCCATCGATGGTCTGGATCGCCGCAGTCTGACTGCGCTCGGAACCAAGCATCGCATCGTGGTCGTCGGCCACCGCGAGAACGCCCGCACACACAAGGTCACGATCGACGCCTACATCTCGCCGCGCCAGGAAGACTGGCTGCGTCGTCACGGTTACGGCGTCACCCGACTCGAAGTGATAGACGCCCGCGCACGCGAACGTCAGCAGGAAGGTCGTCGCAGCACCGCGAAGCGACTGGCACGAGGTCGTTATGGCGATGTCATCTGGGGTGGCGGCTACTTGAATGTGGACGAGATCGAACGGGCAATGGAGTTGGGTGAGCAGAATCACGGCGACTATCTCCAGCGCATCGCCCTGCCGTACAAGACTTGGGAGAACCGCAGTTGCCACGCAGTGCGCATCGGCAAAGGGCGCAGCGCGAAGCGCGTCGGTATCTGCTTCATCGGCGGCGTGCACGGACGTGAGTGGGGCGGGCCGGACATCCTCGTGTACTTCGCGATGCGGTTGTTGCGCGCCTATCGCGATCGCCAGGCGATCCGGCTGGGCCGGAAGTCATTCACGCGCGCGCAGGTGCGAAAGGTCATCGAGAGCATCGACCTCATCGTCCTGCCGCAGGTCAATCCGGATGGCCGCCACTTCAGCATGGCGCGGCACCCGATGTGGCGGAAGAACAGGCGTCCGGCGCCGGCGGGCCGCGGGCACAAGAGCATCGGCGTCGACATCAATCGCAACTTTCCGATCCTGTGGCGATTCGATCGTCACTTCGCGGCCGGCACCGTCGGCAGCACTCACAAGCCCGGCGACTACGAAACCTATGTGGGTCCGCGCGCGGGCTCCGAGCCCGAGACGAAGAACGTCATCTGGCTGCTGAATCGGTTTCCGCAGATCCGCTACTTCATCGATCTGCACAGCTACGGCGAGACGCTGCTGCACAGCTGGGGAAGCGATCAGAATCAATCGACCGATCCGGACATGTGTTTCCAGAACAAAGCCTACGATGGCAAGCGCGGCCTCATCCACGACGACGTGTACCGCGAGTACATTCCGGCGAGAGATGAGCAGGTCGCGTTACACCTGGGACGCAAGCTGGCCGCAGCAATACGCCAGGTGCGCGGCCGGGAGTATCGTGTGCAACAGTCGGTGGGCCTGTATCCGACCGCCGGCTCGACGGACGACTACGCTTACAGTCGGCACTTCGTCGATCCGTCCAAGCCCAAGATCATCGCGTACACCATGGAATGGGGCCGCACGCGCGTCTCGACGCCGTTTCATCCGCCGTATCCGGAAATGCGCAAGGTGATGCGCGAAGTCACGGCGGGATTGCTGGAGTTTTGTCTGGAGGCGACGAAGCGCGGTCGCGCTAGTTCCGTCTCGCGAAGTCGATGAAGCCGCGCTCGGGGTCGACGTGAACGAGCTCGACCCGCACGCGATCGCCGACGTCGAGCCCGGCTGAGCCTTTGACGACTTTGCCTTCGGCGATCGGCTCGGTGATTCGCACCCACGTGCCTTTCTCGGACGCGCCCGTCACGATGCCGTTGAACTGCTGTCCGATGCGGTTGAGCAGCAACAGTGCGCTCGCGGCCTTGCGGACCTGGCGCTCGACCTTCGTGGCGTTCTTCTCTTGAACCGTGCAGTGAGCGGCGAGCTCGCGCAGCTCGTCGTCGGTGTAGGCGGCAGGTTCTCCATTCAATGCTGCCTTGAGCAGGCGCTGTGTGATGAGATCGGGAAAGCGTCGGTTCGGTGCGGTCGAGTGCGTGTACTCGTTGACGGCCAGGCCGAAGTGACCGGCGGCGGGCTGGTTCGGCAGCTCGACTGCATACTCGCCCGAGCCCAGGAGTTTGAGCAGCGACAGCGAAAGCTCAGGAAACGTTGCCGGCTCGGCGGCGCGACGCGATGTGAGGAAGGTGTTGAGTGTGAGCGCGTCGGGCTGCGATGGGAGGCGTCCGCCGACGCTGGCCGCAAGTGCGACGATTCTCGGCCAGCGCTCGGGTGAGCGCAGGACTCGACGCAGCAGGCTGCGTCCTTTGCGCTGCAGGTAGCGCGCGACCACGCCGTTGGACGCGATCATGAAATCTTCGATGAGCTCCTTCGCGCGATTCCGTTCGTCCGCGCGCAGATCCGTCAGGACGCCGTCGTTGAAGACTGGCTTCGCTTGCACCGTCTCGAAGTTGAGTGCGCCGCGCTCGTAGCGAACTCTTCGCAAGGTCTGCGCGACCTGATCTTGCTGACGAAGCTGGGCGTCGAGCCCGGCAACGGCTGCGAGTGCGGTTGGCGGCGGCGCATTGCCGTCCAGCCATGCAGCGACGCCGTCGTAGGTGAGCTTGGCGCGGTTCAGCACGAGTGCGCGGTAAACATCGGAGGCGGAGATCTGGCCCTTTGTGTCGACTGTCATCTCGATGACGACGGCGAACCGCTCCTGGCCTTCGCGAAGCGACGTCAGGTCCGTCGACAATTTCTCCGGCAGCATCGGAAAGATCTTCGCGGCCGTGTAGACGGACGTCGTGTTGCTGCGAGCGTGATCGTCGATGGCGGAGCCGGGCGACACCAGCGCGTCGACATCCGCGACAGCGACCATGATCTTGATGGCACCGCCGGCCAGCGGTTCAGCGACGGCGAGTTGATCGAGGTCGCGCGTGTCGTCATTGTCGATGGACGACCAGAGCAGCTTGCGCAGGTCGCGGATCGCGGATCGCGTCTTCGAGTCGGCCGTGGAGAGCGACTCCGCCTGCCGCTGTGCTTCAGGCGAGAAGTCGGGCTGCAGCCCGTGCTCGATCATGGCCTGTCGCGCGATAGAGGTTAGGTTGTCCATTCGCGAAGATCAGCCTTCAGTCTGTTGCAGCATGTCGAAACGGCGTCGCTCGAACGCAGCACGATCTGCCAGTCCCGCCGCTGCGCACAGATCCGGCGAATAGATGCGACAAGGTGCGCGCTTTGCCATTGCCGCGTCGACTTGGCGGAGCAGCTCGCTTGGCGCCACATCCGGCGGCGCGGCGATCCGTCCGCGGACGATGTGCTTCTCTTCGGTCTCATCGTGCTGGTGATCGATACCTTGATCGCGCCAACAGCCTGCGCAGAGCAAAGAGAAATTCTCAGTGTGAGAGTAAATCACGCTGTCTCGATCCAGATCTGCACTCGCGTCATTGATGCGGCCTTCGCCGTCCTGCGTACCGGCGAAATCGAAGAACTGATAGTTGTTTCGCACGAGCGTGGCGAGATGGGGAAACACAGCAACTTCCCGGTCACCGTACTTGTGGTAGGTGATAGGTGCGCCATCGATGAGGACCACATCCCCGAAATCGACTCCGAGCCGCTGGTACAGCACGCTTCTTATGATTCCGTGACACGGGCTCAGCCGTTCGATCCAGATCGTTTCCTCGAGTCCCGGATCATCTGAATCCGCAGTTCTCTCGGCGAGGGGCCGCTCGGCGAGCCTGACCTTGCAGTTCGGATAACCGCCTTCAGGGAGTCCGAATCGGCCCATCTCGATCTTCTGCTCCATGCGCTTCCATACCTCCAGTGCAGTCGCGCCCTCGCGCGCGCCCGTTGCGCAGATGCCCAGGTTCCATTCAGTAGCTTCGGACGGCTCCTTCGCCAGGCTCGCAGCTCGCTGATTGGCTGCCATCCCTTCGCGAAATCGGCCGCGGGTTTTCAGAAACAACCCGAAGTTATAGTGTCTGCGACTGACATCAGGTTCCAACGCCAGCAGCCGTTGATGAGCGCTCTCCGCCAGCTGATCACGCTGGCGCGCCATCATCCTCGCCGCCGTCGCAAGTCCGGTCAGCAACACTTGTTCGCGATCGGCTCCGCTCGCCTTCGTAGCCAGAACAGCGAGGTCGTCGGCTACTGCCGCAAACAGCTCGCTCTCGGGAGGAGGCGCGTTGAGCATGTCGATATCCCGCGCTCGTTCCAAGGCCTCTCCGAGCAGGCCCAAGAGCAGTTCGTTCGTACGATGGGCCTCGTGAACTCTTTCCAGCACCTCCAGAGATCGCTCGCGCGAGAGGTAACCGTGCTCGACAAGCTCGACTAACGTGAGTGCGACATCTTCCTGCTGAGACTGAGCAGCCAATAGTGGCTGCAGACTTTCCCATGCGGAGTCGCCGTGACCGGCTTCTGACTCTTCTATGAAACGCTGCTTCGCCTTCTCAGTGGCATCTTTGGAAAGGGAGTCGTGCATCGATCGCAGTCTACCCCGCGTGACCGAACTTCAGCATGTCCGCTCGGGCGGTCCAGAAGACATAACCGCAGAGGGTCAGAAGAACGAAGGCGGGCGCAGCCTGGAGGATTGGCGTGTAGGTGGCGTGATAGTAGGTCGCGCCGATCATGATGATGCCGAGACCGAGAGCGGCGAGCGCGCGCAGCGGCCGAATGAACAAGGCGATGGGGCCAAGGACCTCGCAGGCACCGATGAAGTAGCCGAACCAATGCGGCAGTCCCATCTTCGGAAAGCTGCTGTGCACGTAAGTCACGCCGGCAAGTTTCGCGATGCCAGCTGCGCCGACGTAGAGGACGACCAACGCGATTGCAATCCAGAGCGGATAGTTGCGGCTGCGGTCGGCCATGCCGCTAACTTAGCAGATGCGGCGGCGGTGACTGTTCTCTTGCCGCGAAGCCTGCTTTCGGAATTCACGGGACCTCCGGCGCTCGGTTCAACTCTCTGTGATAAGGTTCCCGCAGCCTTTTGGATCTTCAGCAAAGTGAACTGGCTCGCCCACGTGTTCTTGTCCGAACCGAGTGTCGACTTCCAGCTCGGGAATCTGCTGGCGGACGTCGTGCGGGGTCCACGGCGCGACGCAATGAGCGCAGATTTCGTTCGCGGCGCCGCCTGCCACAAGGCGATCGACGCGTTTACCGACGCTCATCCCACCGTGAAGCGCAGCCGCGCTCGGATCGGCAGCGAGCATCGTCGCTTCAGCGGCGTGCTCGTAGATGTGTTCTACGACTACTACCTTGCCCGCAGCTGGCAGCGTTACTCGACCATTGCACTCGATGCGTACACCGCGGCCTTCTATGCGAGCGCTGAGCCCCATTTGAAAGAGCTGCCGCCCGACGCGCGGACGATGCTCGAACGCATCATCCGCTACGACTTGCTTGCTTCGTACGCCCAAGTGGACGGCGTCGAGCGCGCGTTGCGACGGATCTCGAGCTATCTCACTTCACGCTGGGGCAGGGAGTTCACCCTGGACCAAGGCGTGCGCGACCTGCTTGCGCACGAAGCGGAGTTTGCTGCCGACTTCCATGAGTTCTTTCCTTTGCTGCAGGCTCATGTCGCCCACGGAACCGCTGGCGCGGCCTCGCGTTAACTGGGCGAGGCGCACTTCGATGAACCCCTGGCACGTCATTCAGGGTCTCTACGAGAGCCAAATAAATTCTGGCATGGAGTCGGACTGGGACGGCGGCATCACTGCCTGGATTGCCGCCGAGGGTAACAGAATTGCGCAGCGCACCTTCCCGCCCCAGGAATTTGGCGAGATCGCCGATTGGCTCGATCACGAAGCGCGGCGCCTGTTTCCCGACTCCTTGTACGCCACTGCGGAAGTTCGCCTTCTAATGTAGCCAGCGCTCGACGATGCCTTTCACTTGCGAGCGATATTCTTCGCGGCTGTCGGGTTTTGTGATGAAGCCATTCGCGCCGAGTGCGTGGCTGACGTCGGCGGCCGACTGGTCACGCGAAGCTGTCAGGACGATGACTGGGATCGCACTCAGGCGCGGGTTGCTCCGCAACCGTTCGATGACATGCAATCCATGATGCACCGGATGACCCAATTCCAGCAGTACCAGCTTGGGGGTTGATTCGGCAAGGAACACGAAACGCAGTGCTTTGGTCGCATCGTGGAAGCGAACAATCTTCGCGTGTGGCGCAGCATCATGAATGGCAAGCAGGGTAAGGTGCGCAGTGGCATCTGAGTCGTCGATGACCAGTACATCTACTTCCATGTGATCACCGCGAGCAAACTGATCGCCTCCTCGATTGTTATTGGTCAGACGCCAAACGTCGCGTGACACCTCGAGGTTTCCGTCGCGGTTCAATCTCGCCCACACCCAGGAGCCTGCATCCGTTTGCCTACGCGACGGTGAGAATGCGGCTGTACTCCGAAAGTGGAATGCGCCGAGCGCTTGGCTATTTGATCAATGTGTGCCGAAGCAGATCGATGGTGAAGATGCAGCCGGTGCCGGGTACGTCCCGGACTCGTAGAACGCCGTTGTTCGACTCGACGCTGCGACGGCAGATGGCCAGTCCGAGGCCGAGCCCGGATCGGTCCGTGCCACTTTGCGTGAACGGCAGGAACATGCGATCGGTGCTGCCGGGTGGCAGGCCTCCGCAATGATCCTCGACATCGATCAGGATGCGATCCGCCACTGCGTACGCATGCAACGAGACTTCGCTGCCGTGGTGCGTAAACTTGAACGCGTTCTGCAGCAGATTGCCGAGCGCAGAGAGAAGGATGTCACGGTCGACGTCGATGGCCAGGCGCTCGTCGACATGAGTGACAGTGAACTTGCATTCCCGGGCGCGTGCCTCGAGCAAGGCCGAGATCCCGATCTCACTCACAAAATCGGCAAGAGAGATCAGCTCGTGCCGCGGCGGCAGCCCGGCGGCGACTCGCACCTCGGCCAGGGATCGATCGACGAGCGTGCGCAGTCCGATCAGCGAACGCTCCAGCACCGCCCCGGTCGATCCGGCGGCTCCGACACCGCCGGCTTTGATGGCGGTGAAGGCGAGGGTCGCTGTATGCAGGAGGTTGCGCAGCTCGTGTGCGAGAAACCCCAGCCTTTCATTCAACGCCTGCACGCCGTTGTTGGTCATGTCCGAGTTGCGCTGGTACGCGTACTCGGTGACGGCCTCGGCGATACCGTTGTCGAGACACCGGTTGAGCGTTCGAAATTCGTCTATTGCGATCGGCGCATCGCGCTCGAACGCCAGGTCCGTGATGGCCTGGCAGAGATCGCCGTAGTCATGAACGACCTGATCTACCGTAAAGCCCTGCTGCAGGAGCTCGCGCCCATGCAGCGCGGCAGCCGAACCAAGCTCCGACGATACCGGACTGCCGCCACCGGCTGGCCCGGAAACCCTGCGGCTTTTCATCGGCTCGGAGGTCTGTTCGACCTGGAGTGTTTTGATCAATTGATCCAGGAACAGCGGAATCCCGTGCGTGAGCTCCGCCTGCGTAACTCGGGGCGCGGACCGCTCGGCCACCTTGAGGCGGCAGCGCTCGATCAGATCGGCGCGATTGCTGGTGAGAAACTCATGGAGCATGGCGGCAGCCTACGCTGCGTAGTCCCGTGAGTTGGTGCGGTTGCGCACATAGGGAGGCGCAATGGATCATCGTTGCGTGCACCCGACCGAATGGCGGACCCATGAAGATCAAGCCGCTGCTTACAGCAATCGCGATCGCTGAACTTGGGGCGGGACTGGGATTGCTGGTTGCCCCTGCTGCCGTTGTCGAGCTGTTGCTCGGTCAGCCGCTGGGTCCCGGAGCGCCGCTCGTCGTTGGTCGCGTAGCGGGGATCGCCTTGGTTGCCATAGGGCTCATGTGTTGGCTGGAGAGGAGCAACACGCGCGGAGGTTCACTCACAGGCCTGCTGATAGGCTTGCTGGTGTACAACGGCGCTGTCCCAGTGCTTCTGGTCTACAGCTATGTGAGTTACGCGATGAATGGGCTTGGGTTGTGGCCGGTCGTGGCCTTGCACTTGGTATTCACGGTTTTGCTCGCAGCGAGCCTGCGCTCGACTCAGTGAGCAGTTCGCGCGCGCAGCGCTGAGTCCGCCGACCAATCGATCGGTTCCACCCGCGGCAGCACGACGAGCCACGCTACGAGCCCGATCAGACCCACGACAGCCGAAACGAGGAGCGCCATCGAGTAGTTGCCTGTCTGCTGCACGAGGTAGCCAGTGACTACGGGCGCGACCATGCCTGAGGCGTTAGCGACGGAGTTCTGCATGCCCATCCAGCGGCCGCTGGCCTGAGGGCCGGCAAATGTCTGCGCCAATGAGCCCCACAGCGGACTGTTCAATCCATCGAGCACGCCTGTCGCCAGCAGAGCGACGACGGCACCCGTTGGTCCCACGACTGTGCAGAGGAAGAGACTCGCCGCGACGCCTGCGCTGCTCACTGAGAGCACGGTCTTGTACGCCACGTTTGCGCTACCGCCCCTCGCGATCCACTTGTCGACGATCCAGGCACTGAGTAGCAGGCCGATGCCGTCCGCGATGAAGGTCGAACCGGCTACTTGCGTCATCGTCGTCAGCGACATGCCGCGCTCCTGCACGAGGTAAAGCGGCATCCATGTGAGGCAGAAAGTGAAGGCGTATGAGATGCAGAAGGAGCCGAGCATGCCACCCCACAGCGCCCGCTGCCGGAGAACTGTGATCGTCGTTGGTCCTGCTTGCGCCACTGCGGGGGCCGCAATGGTCCTGCGACCCCACAAGCCAAACCACGGGATCAACCAGAGGAGCGGTGCGCCACCGAGGGTGATGAGCATCGCTCGCCAGCCGTAGTGCCCGAGCAGCCATCCGCCGAGGAACGCGCCGAGAGTCAAGCCGACGATTGCACCCAACACAACTGTCCCCATCGATCGTGCGCGATGCCTCGTCTCCACGTGCGTGGCGAGCAGTTTCGCTGCCGACGGGTACGCGACGGATTCGCCAGTGCCCATGAGCAGGCGGAACGCAAACAGCATCACGAAACCGGTGGCCAGACCGGTGAGCACGGTCGCGATCGACCAGACGCAGAAGCCGCTGACGAGAACGCGCTCGGCGCCGATGCGGTCGGCGAGCCATCCCATGAGGGGTTGCATCGGGGCGTAGGCCCAGAAGAAGGCGGCGAGCACCCAGCCCATCTGGCTGGGCGAGAGGTTGAACTCCGTTTGAATCAGCGGGGCGGCGATGCCGATGCTGCCGCGGTCGACGTAGTTGATGAGCAGCGCGAAGGAGAGCAGCGCTACAAGGGCGATGGGAGTGCGCTTTTCGGTTGTGGTTGTTATGGCGGCGCTGATCACGTCGCTAGCATACTAGCTTAGAATGCAGTGAGACTGAGGTGAGCCTCATTGATGCGGAAGTTACTGCGATGACGGCCGCCATCGTCGACAACGAGCGACGGAAGTTCCTCCGGCGGGGCACGAACTCGCTGGCCGTTGTCGGGGCGGCATTCACCGCCATGCCGTTTCTCGCGTCGTGGCAACCGTCCGAAGCGACGCGCCTGGGCGGTCAGCCGATCCGGATTGATCTGACGAAACTCGGCGAAGGCGAGGGGCTCAAGCTCCTGTGGCGCGGCAGCCCAATGTGGGTCGTGCGCCGCTCGGCAGCCGCGGTGGCGAAGCTGCAGAACCAGCGGGATCTTCTGAAGGATCCGGACTCGATCGAATCGACGCAGCCCGCATATGCGAACAACGCTTATCGTTCGGCGCGGCCCGACGTGCTCGTGCTCACTGCGATCTGCACTCATCTGGGTTGCGTGCCTGAGCTCAAGACGTCCGCCGACGAGCGACTGGGTGCGGATCTCGACGCAGGCTTCTATTGCCCGTGCCACGGGTCGAGATTCGATCTCGCGGGCCGCGTCGTTAGAGGATCACCTGCGCCAACCAATCTGCCGGTACCTAAGTATCACTTGGCAGATGAGCGCACGTTGGTCATCGGTAGCGAATCCGACGCACCGGGGTAAGCCGGGGCGCCGTGCTAACGGAAGTTCACAACGACCACGTGAGCTTCCGTGTGACCGGAGTTCTTCCACGAGGTGCTCGCCAGTTCAAGATCTTGAATGTCGCCGCTCCTGTATGCGCGCACTGACGCGAGATCATGGGCACGAATGCTGAGCTCGCAATCGTTGACTGCTATCAGCGCGTAGCCAGCAGCATCGGCCGAGGTCTTGCGAATCGCGCCGGGGGCCATGTGGATTTCTGTGACACAAAAGCGTTCGGTGCAGAGTTGCTGTTTCTCCGTCACACAAGCGGTGAGCGAGCCTTCATTACAGTACCGTCGCTCATCGCTTTGAGCTCGAAGCGCGCCTTGCGGTTGTGTGAACTCGAGAATCACGGATCGGAGTACGATACTGTCGTCGTTGCGAGTCGCATGCGTGAATCCCGTTGACCGAAAGCGAGATTCGCCGCTCGGGATGGCATCGGTAACAGGCTCGCGCCCCTGGAAGGTGCTGGTCGTCTTCGCCCCACTGACGAAGACACTCAAGATGTCGCGGTCATGGCGATGCATCAAGGTCGCATGGTGGGGTGGAATTTCCAGCAAGTAGGCGGTGAATCGCGATGTCTCCAGAATGGGATGGCGATACTTCACTTCAGAGGCTGGAATTGGCTCGGCTGATGGCGATGTGGATTGCGCAGGGCTTGGTGTCACGAAGCCGAGCGCCACCAAACTCGAGCAGACGCCGCTGACTACAAGACGCATGGCAGGCATCCCGCGACTCCCTGTTCTATCAATCCCAAATTTTCCTCGTGAACAGGGTGCTCCTGCGGTACTGGAATGTCACGTCCGGAGATCGCTCGTCTCCTGTCAACTCACTGCGACACTGCGAGCCGCTTGCACTCGCAGCCGTCGATACTTCACACGCTCGATCACCAGTATTGACTGGCTGCACTGCCGCCGTCCCCGACGACCTAGCTCGAACTGTCCTACTCGAGGAACTTCCACGAGAGGAAGGAATAGCTCGGGAGGGTTTCCTGGCGTGCGTTGCTGTCGACTCTCAGGACGCGAATGCCAACCTGCTGGCGGCTCTGCAAGATGCACACATAGAGGCTGTTCCCGCATCGCAGTGCCAGTGGGAAAACACTGGTAGCTACCACCGGACGTCCAAACGCAAGGCAATGCTTGTGAATGTCTACGGATACAAGACTGCGGGAACTGTTTGGATGGCGACTGCCGAAAAGAGCCGCACACGCGAAACGCGGGCCTGAGGGCTTCCCCGACGACCTTCAGTAGAGGCTCAACAAGTCGCGCACCGGCTCGCAGTCCACAACCCGATCCGGATGATCACGAACTCGGCGGGTCGCACCGGCGCGACTCCGATCTCCACTATCAGACGGCCGTTGTCGATGTCGTTCTGAGTCATCGTGCTGCTGTCGCAGCGAACGAAGAACGCTTCCTCGGGCTTAGTGCCCATCAGTGCGCCGCTGCGCCAGTTGTTCAGCAAAAAGTTCGTGATGGTCTGCCGCACAGCTTTCCAAAGCGGCTCGCCGTTTGGCTCAAACACCACCCATTGCAGGCCGTCATGTATCGACTGCTCCAGGTAGATGAAGTAGCGCCGGACGTTCACATACTTCCAAAGCGGATCCTGGCTCGCGGTACGGGCGCCCCATAGAAGAATGCCGCGAGCGGGAAACGATCGAATGCTGTTGATCCCCTGCGCACTCAGGCGTTCCTGTCCGTGAGTGTCGATTGCAGTCTGCAGGTCCACGGCACCGGTGACAGTCTCGTTCGCAGGCGCTTTCCACACGCCCCGTGCATTGTCAGTGCGCGCATAGATTCCACACACGAAGCCACTCGGCGGAAGCTGCACTGAATTCTGAGTAGTGACCCACGGGTAATACATCGCCGCGTAGGAGCTATCGATGCTCGACCTGGCGGCGAGCACCTCGTCGATCGTCGCCGCGGGCGGTGCGTCGAATACTGCAAAACGAAAGCGCTCTGGCTGACTCACATGCTCGATCAGCGCCTGCTGTATTTCCGCTGCCGCAGCCCGCGCCGAATAGCCCGGCGCGGCAATGACCGAGATTCCGGCGGACTCAGGCAGTGCCTGCAGCGCTGCTGCGTATTCCTCCGCGAGCGCATCAGCAGAGACCTGCCCTATGTAAAGCCGCTGACCGCCATTGTCGAAAAACACTCGCGCCGCGTGCGCGACGTAGTTGCAACCGGAACCCTGCGCAGTTTGAAGATCATCGAGACCGCCGTATTGCTGCTCGAACTCCAGGAAGCTCCTGAGCGGCTCGCGCGCGGCCGAGTCCGTCGCGGGCGGGGTGGTATGAGTCGGACCGATGAACGCAGCGGTGCTGGTCGGCACACCTTCGATGCTGTGCGCCCTGAAGGAGATTTCCTCGACATAGACGCCGGGTGCTGAGAATTCGGGCGGGCGCTGTTCCATCTCTGCCCGAACCGCCTCGATCTGGTTCGGACTCCCCATCAGCCGCTCCTGCTCACGCGACTCAGTCACAAGGAGCGCTGCCGCATCAGCATCAGCACTCCGATTCAACAAACGCTTCGCCGCTCTGATCGCGTCAGGACTCCTACGCGCAATGCTGCGCGCCAGCTCGCGCGCACGTGCAAGAGGATCCGACCCTGCCCAAGTTGCGAGTCCCAGCCTCACTGCCTCATCGCCATTGATGATTCGCCCAGAGTAGGTCAGCTCGCGTGCGACGTCACCGCGCACCAGTTCCCGCAGTAGCGCAATGCCCGCCATATCCGGCACGAGACCCCACTTGATCTCCATCACCGAGAGTTTCACGTCCGAGGTCACGCAGCGGATGTCTGCGCCCAGGGCGATTTGCAGTCCGCCGCCAAATGCCACGCCGTGGACGGCAGCAATCACCGGCACGGGGAGATCGCGCCAACCCCAGGCAGTCTGTTGTGGCGCGTTCGCGATGCCGTGAGTGCGATCGGCCAACGTGTAGCCGCGACCGGTTTCCTCAGCCGCCATGCTTCTGAATCGACTGAGGTCCAGGCCGGCGCAGAATGCACGGCCCTCGCCGTGCAGCACCACGGCGCGCAGGCGCGGCTCGGCTCGCAGCTGATCCTGTGCAGCGAGGATGCCCTCGATCATCGCGCTATCGAGTGCGTTCATCTTGTCGGCTCGGTTCAGCCGGACGTCGGCGACGCCCTCGTTGTCGAGGTGAATGATGACCCGATCGTTCATCGCGTTGCTCCTCGTCGACTTGAATAGCGTGCGAGCGACCCGTGGGGTCTGCTTACCGGCGACCGCATTATCGATGCCGAGGCGCCCACGAGACGGTGCCCTCTTCAAAGGGCGTATCGGTCAACTGCCGGATGTCGGATCCGTCGGCACGCATCACGTAAATATCGGCGTACGGCTGCGGATTGCCGGGATGTAGCGCAGCCTCGTCTTTAAACCCTCCGCGCGCACTGCTGAACGCAAGCCACTCGCCATCGGGTGACCAAGCGCAGTGCGCGTCGTTACCGCGTTTGTTCGTCAGACGTCGGACATCACTGCCATTTGGCTTGATCGTGTACAGCTCGTAGTCGCTGTCAGTGAAGCGAGTGAACGCGATGCGGTCCCCCTTCGGCGACCACGCAGGAAAGTTATCGTGACTCGAATCTCCTGTCAGAGCACGGATCGTTCCAGTGGCGAGGGTGATGACAAAGAGTCCCTGCCCATCTTTACCCGCGGCGCGATAGGCGATCTGGCTGCCATCAGGCGACCAACTCGGAAAGCCCACGTTGCCGGAACCATCGGTAACAACTTTGAGCCCGGAACCGTCGCGATTCACCACGGCGATATCAGCGATCGCGGGACCGAGCTGCTGTTGAAAGAAATTCCCCAGCGCAAAGGCCACCCGTTCGCCACTCGGCGACCATACGGGGCCGAGCGGACTCTTCTCTCCTCCGTCAAAGAACACTGATCGTTGCGATCCATCGGAGTTCATCGCCAGGATCCTCATCGACAGTTTCGCGCCCGGCTGATCGTTGGTCAGTAGACGGTTACCCGAAGGCGAGTACGTCGGGAAAATCCCAGTGCGCACGAGGCGAAACTGCAGATCTCTGCTGTGCCAGCGCTGGAAGGGCGGCCACTCCTGATCGACATCGCGGTGAAAGACCATGCGCCGCCGATCCGGTGACCAGCTGGGCGCGCTCACCTCGCCCCGCACACCCGCTGCTCCGGCGATGAACTCGAGACCGCCTTCGGGTCCGCCGCTGGAATAACCAATGCGATCTTGCGTTACGAACCGCGGCGACCACTTCTCGCCAAGACCGGTGGTCAACAGGCGCCGCTCGCCGGTCGCGAGGTCGATGGTGGCAATCTGGGTGGTGCCGCGTTGTCGCGTGACGCTGTCGATCTTTGCCAGCTCACTCATCTCTGCTTCGTAGAAAAGGAGGTGCTTGCCGTCGCCTGACCAGCTTGGACTGCCGGCGACCTTCTGTGCTTGTGTCACGCGCCGTAATCCTGTTCCGTCAGCGCGGATAACATAAATCTCTGTAGAGTGCTGCGTAAGAAAGCCGCCGACGATCGGTTGCCGCGAATCACGATCCGACGTGAACGCCAGCCACTGACCATCCTGCGACCACGCCGGCCGAAAGTCTCCGGAACTGTGTGTTGTGAGATTGCGCAGCTTCTTCGTCGCCAGTTCCAGAATCCAGATGTCCGCTTGCCCACTGCGCGTGGAAACAAACGCGAGCGAACTTCCATCGGGCGACAGCGCTGCCTGATCATCGTAGGCGGGATAGTTCACGAGGCGCTCGAGCCCAGACGCATCAGGATGCGCGCGGTAGATGTCGTACGAGCCGTCACGGTCGGAGGTGAACACGACCCACTGGCCATCGCTTGAGAACGAAGCATTGCCGTCGAACCCGGCGTGCGGCAACAGCGGTTTCGCGTGACTCCCGTTCGCATCGGCGATGAAGACATCGGCGTTGATGGGACCCATGCTCGAGAAAGCGATTTCGTAAGTTGACGCCGCCCGTTCAGCCGCTGACGTCGGTTCTGAGTGCGTCGTACACAAGACCGTGAAAGTCAAAAACGTAACGAGCGTCCATTTCGGCTTCATTGCATTGTGACTGCTATCAGTGAGCGAGCCTTCATCGAACAGCTGCGGCGATCGCGATCGGGCGAATCCGAGTGCGCACTATAGCCCCTTGGATTGGGCACCCGGCCACCTTAAGCAGAAGGTTTCGTGACTGTTGAGTCCGCTTATCCAATCGAGAGGTCGTTCGCGACTTCAATCGGCGGCAACATTTCCGGAGCGATAGTGGCCGAGTATCCTGTGTAGCCGCCACGAATAGAGGTCGACAGCAATACGACAGTAGTACGACAGCGCCGGAAAAGCGATATGCGCCGGCATTGACAGGGGAACCGCGACGAGAGCCCAAGCGTAGTCGGACAGTGAGCGCCTCCACATGACTAACCGTCTCACACTAAACTGCGGCAAACCCGCGCCGCGCGTCGGCGCAGTCCTGATCATCATCAGCCTGGGAGCTGCTCCTGAATCGAACAGAGCAGACAGCGGAACGGTCACGGAGGATACTGGCGCTGCAGCTTGCAGCCGCACCCGGCAGGGAGGTTCCCATGCTTCGCGTCCAGGTTCTCTTGCTGACTCTCGCACTCGCGATGACAGTGAATGCAGCCCCTTCGGAAGACGTTGTATCGGCCTCGACGCTGACACGTACTCACACCGTCGCGCCGACGTGGCCCAAATCGACAGCTGAAGTCGAAGGCTGGGTGCTGCTGAGGTTCACCGTACAGACGAATGGCACCGTTGCCGACATCGAAGTCCAGGAATCCAGTCCAGCAGGAGTCTTCGACGCCTCCGCGGTGGAGGCGCTTCGACAATGGAAGTACGAGCCCGTCGAGCGCGACGGCAAGAAGGTCGCTCAGCGTGCCGAGATCCGGATGAACTACGCGCTACACAAGTAGCGAAGATAAAGACTTGGTTCGGCCAGAAGCGGACATCCACACTAGGGTGATCAACTCGCTTTGCTAGCTTGTCAGCTACCTCGAGTCTCGTCTGCACGCCAACTTTCAGAACGCCAAATCAGAACGCTTCCGGCGACCCCGCTCCGCGAACTCTCGAAGAACTCGATAGGGTCCGCGGACATCGACTGGAACAGCCGGCGGCAACAGGAACTGGCATCTCATTCTGTTTTAAGCTGCACGCATGAACACTCGACTTGCAGCAAGCTTGGTGTTTGGCGCGTGGCTGATTCTGACCGTTCCGGCCGCCAACTCCGCTACGTCGGCCCCGCCGACTCCATTTGCCGGCCTCGTCGATCTCTACCTCGACGGGTTCGGGCGATTCCATCCCTCGATTGCCGCCGGCAATGGCCTTCACGCCCATGACGGTGAGCTCGAGGACTTTTCGGCCCCGTCTGTCGCGGCGGAGATCAAATGGCTGCATGCCATCCGGGGGCGCCTCGACTCAATCTCCGAGCAATCTTTGAGCGCCGACGAGCGCGTGGACCGGCGCATCCTGCTGGGTGTTGTCGATGGCTGGTTGTTGGATTTGGAGACGGTCAAGAACTGGTCGCGCAATCCCATGATCTACGTCGCGGCGATCTCCGACGGATTGCACAACCTCGCCACGATGGATGCCGCACCGGCCGTGACGCGGATGCGCCAGGCAATCTCCAAAATGCACGCCATACCACGGCTGCTCGAGTCTGCGCGCCGGAATATCCAATCGCCGCCCCGGGTATTCGTGGAGACCGCCATCGGCATGCTCAGCGGCGTGGAGGAACTGCTGTCACGCGATTTGCAGCTGGCTTTTTCCGGTGAAGGAGACGCAGCCCTTCGTCAGCAGCTTGCGGCTGCGGCAGGGGAGGCGGCACGCAACATCGTCGAGTATCGCCGCGAACTAGAGACGCGCGGTCTTGCTGCCGCAACCGGCGAATTTGCCATCGGCACGGCGGCGGTCGAAGCGCGATACCGCGCCGAGGAATTGATCGACCTGCCGGCCGACCGGTTGCTGGCGATCGGCGAGCGCGAGTTGGCACGTAACCAGGCCGAGTTCACGCGAACCGCCGCGCGCATCGACGCGACGCGTACACCCATGCAGGTGTGGGGCGAGCTCGTGCGCCATCACCCGGCGCGCGGTGAGCTCGTCGCCGCGGCAGCCGCGCAGGTGGATGAATTGTTCGCCTTCGTCGCCGAGAAGAATCTGCTCGTGATGCCGACCAGCGAACACATCGTGGTAGCGCCGGCGCCGGCCTACGACATCGGCATGGCTTCGATGCATTCATCACCGCCGCTCGAGGCGCGGCCTGTACAGAGCTATTACTACATCACCGACGCCGATCCGGCCTGGCCGCTCGAGCGGCAGAATGCCTGGCTCGAATCTTTCAACTTCGCCACGCTTGCCGACATCACCGCGCACGAAGTGGTGCCCGGGCATTACGTGCACAGCGTGTTCATGCGCCGGACGCCGGGGAAGGTGCGGCGTATCTGGATAGGGCTCAATCCCTTCCCGCAACCCTCGTCTGGGCAGGATGGCTGGGCACACTACGCCGAGCAGCTGGTCAGCGAGGAGGGTTTCCGCGCGGAGGATCCGGGCTACCGATTGGCGCAGATCGCAGAGGCACTGAATCGCATTTGCCGGCTGATTGCTGGGATAAAGCTGCATAGCGGCGCGTGGAGTGTTGCCCAGGCCGCGGACTTCTTCGAGCGCGAGGCGCATCTGTCCAGCGCGCATGCGGCGCGCGAGGCTGTGCGCGGCACCTACGACCCGACCTACGGCGGGTATTTTCTGGGCAAGCTTGCGGCACTTAAATTGCGGCGGGATTATGCCGTAGCGCGTGGTGCTTCGTTCACCTTGCGTGAATTTCACGAGCAGGTGATGAGCAACGGCATCGCGCCTTGGTGGGTTCACCGGCAGTTGCTGCTGCCCGGAGATCGCGGTGCCGTGTTGGAGTAGTGCGCGTCGTTGGCGCAGTTCACCTCGGAGGGCCTCAGGGAAGACCGCCAGCGGGGCGGGTGACCGGCCGATTTGGGTCGGTTCGCGACCATCATGACAGCTCCCCAACTCGAAGGAGCGTGCCATGGCAACCAACCTGCATCGCGAGCCGTGGAACAAGGGAATCATTGTTGGCCAGAAGGCACCACTTAAGCTGAGGGATGTCTGGGCCGTCCGCATGCGCCTACAATGGGTCATCGCGCACAGGAACTCGCGTTGTTCAATCTAGGCGTGGATAGCAAGCTGCGAGCCTGCGACCTACTCCAGCTGCGAGTCAGAGACATCTGCCACGGTGATCG
>Ga0068862_100001354_pt1 | contig 22781 bp, 22 predicted proteins | sample KBSSwiS52_FD_66598 | JGI IMG/M metagenome (GOLD analysis project Ga0068862, IMG submission 66598) | Switchgrass rhizosphere microbial communities from Kellogg Biological Station, Michigan, USA - KBS Switchgrass S5-2 | ecosystem: Host-associated > Plants > Roots > Rhizosphere > Soil ... | reverse complement strand
GGGATCATACCGCAACGGCGGCGACATTGCCACGCCGCCCGCGTGCGAGCGGCGCGCGATGTCGGCCTCCGTGCCTACCACTGTGGATTCTGCGTCAACTTCGGATTGAGGTCGATCGCACGCTGCGGAATCGGCATGAGCTTGAATTTGTCCGTGATCACCGTTTCCGCCTTGGGATACTTGCTCGTGCGGAAGCTGCCCGCCTTCCCTAACGCCATGTTCGCCGCCACGCGCGCCTTTGCCCAGTCCCAGTGACGCTGCGCGTCGAAGAACGCGTTCGGACCTTCTGTGACCAACTCCTTGCGACGCTCCACGAAGAGCGAGTCCTTGAACAGTTGCTTGGAGAGCCCGGCCGTGAGAGTCGGAATGCCGGCCCGGGTGCGCACCTGGTTGATCGCGCCGTACGCTTCGGCGGTGGGACCGCCAACCTCGTTCGCCGCCTCCGCGAGCGTGAGCAACAGGTCGGCGTAGCGGAGAATGATGTAATTCGGCTCCTCCTGGCCCTGCGTCACCTGCGTCGGGTCAATGAACTTCTTGATGAACGGCGTATCGCCACCGTAGGGCATCGATGCCGTCGTCGTCGTCGTCCACGTCGCCGTCGACCCGTTCTTGTGCGGGTACGAGAGCACGAACGTCACCGCCTTCCGCTTGTCCGTGTCGCTGAACGAGTCGTAGAACGGCTGCTCGGCCTCGAAGGACGCGTTTTGCGACACGCCCCAGTTCGCGTTCGTGGGGTTGAAGTGCGCACCGAGCCGCCCGCCGGCACCCGTCTGGCGGATGTTCTGAATGTCGAAGATGACTTCGGTGTTCCGCTCATTCAGTAGTCCGTCGACGAGATCGTAGAGCGTCCCCGGATTCGGCACCAACGCGTAGTCGGCGTCGGTCACGACCCCCCGTGCGATGTCGAGCGCGAGCTGGTAATCAGCGGCTGGTCCCACACCGGTTGCTGCGCGCTGGAGGTACGCCTTCGCGAGCAACGTCTTCGCGGCGCCACGCGACGCACGCCCGAAATCGGACGTCGCGTACGCCTTCGACGATGGCAGCACCGGGATCGCGTCCTGCAGGTCCTTCACCACCAGGTCGTACACCGCGGCTGCCGTTGCGCGCTCGACCTGGATGTCGACGAGGGCCGTCGTTTCCTTCGTGAAGATCGGGACGCCGCCGAACAGACGCACCAGGTTGAAGTAGTGCAGCGCCCGCAGGAACTTTGCCTCGGCCACGATGCGGCCGCGCAGGGTGGGGTCCATGTCGATCGCGGGCACGCGATCGATCACTGCGTTCGCGCGGTTGATCGCGCCGTACGCGCCCTGCCACACCGAGTAGATGTAGGCGTGTCCGGGCGTGTAGGTGTACACGTCCGTCAGCGTGCGCTCGTTCGTCGCGCTGAGCCGCGTCGTCAACGCTTCGGCCGGATACTCGACGAGCATCACGAGGTTGCGGCCGTAGTAGTTGTCCGACCCGCCCGTCGCCGAATTCTCGAGCGACGCGTAGGCGCCGTTCAGGGCGGCGAGCGCGTCGCCGGCCGTCCGATAGAAGTTGGTCGGGCCGACGAAGTCGTAGGGCACTTCCGTCAGGAATTCCTTGTCATTGCACGCACCTAACGTCGCGAGCGCCGCAGCGGCGAACGCGAGGCTCGCGCGACGCGAGGGCCGCGCCAGGTGGGCGCCGAATCGTCTTCGCATCATCACCTCAGTAGCTCACGTTCACGCCGAAGATCACGGTCCGCGCGAGCGGATAGGATCCGATGTCGATACCGCGGTTCAGGTTCCCGACCCCGAGGCTGCTCACGTCGGGGTTGAACCCGCTGTAGTCGCTCCACGTGTACAGGTTCTGCCCCGTGACGTAGATCCGTGCGTTGTCCAGGCGCCCGGACGTCCAGCGGCTCGGCACCGTCCGTGAGATCGTGATCGTTCGCAGTCGCAGGTACGACCCATCCTCCAGGAGCCGGTCGGTGAAGTCCGTACCGACGGACGTCGGAGTGGACGTCAAACGCGGCTGAGTCCCATCAGGGTTGTCGGCGCGCCACGCGTCGCGATAGCGCTCGCGGTTCAGGTTGAAGCCCGGACCGCTGCCGTCGAGACGGTACAGATTGAGGTTGAAGATCTTGCTGCCGTACGACCCATCGATGAGCGACGAGAGGTCGAAGCCCTTCCACGAGACGATATTCTGCCAGCCGCCCGTCCAGTCCGGGTTCGGATCACCAAGCAGCGTGCGGTCATCGGCGTTGATGATCCCGTCCTTGTTGACGTCCACCACGCGGATCTGACCCGGTGTGATGGTGCCGCTCGCGAGCCGCGTCGTCTTGAGATACTCGGCCACCTCGGCCGAGTCGCGGAAGATTCCGCTCGTCTGGTAGCCGTAGAATCGGCCGATCGGTTCGCCGACCGTTACCGCCGTGCCGGGGCAGTTCGCCGAGATGTCCGGCGCGATGCACTGTGAGGAGAAGATCCGGGTCGGGCCGCCGAGGTCGAGCACCTTGTTCTTGTTTCGCGCGTAGCTCAGCGTGGTGCGCCAGGCCAGGTCGCCGCGACGCGGGTTGCCCTCGATCACGTGCAGCGTCAGCCCGAGCTCGATCCCGCGATTTTGAATCGCGCCCGCGTTGACGAGCGCGGTCGTGAAGCCGATCTCCGCAGGCAGGTCGATGCCGAGGAGCAGGTCGTCCGTTTGCTTGTCGTACCAGTCAACCGTGACCTCCGCTCGGTTGCTGAAGACGGCGAGGTCGAGACCGATGTCCTTCTGCATCGTGCTCTCCCACGTCAGCTTCGGATTGCCAATCGAGTTCGGGTAGTATCCCGATACCTGCGTTCCGCCGAACGAGTACTGGCCCGACGAGAGTCGCGTCACCGATTGGTACGGCTGAATCGAGGGATTCCCCGCCTTCCCGTAGGACCCCCGCAGCTTGAGCTGGTCGATGAAGCTGAACCGCTTCATGAACGGCTCTTCGGAGAGACGCCAGGCCAAAGCGACCGACGGGAACGTGCCCCACTGGTTGTCCTCTCCGAACCGCGACGATCCGTCGCGACGGACCGTTCCGGTGAACAGGTATCGGCCGAGCAGCGTGTAGTTGACCCGCGCCAGGTAGGATGCCAGAGTCCATTTCGCGTGCGACGAGGAGACTCCGGGACCACCAACGCGGGAGCCTGCGCCGAGGTTCTCGTACCCGGTGATGTCGGAGACGAAGTTCTCGTTGATCTCGCCGGTTCGGTTCGCGTTCTGGGTTTGACGCGTGTATCCGGCGACGGCGTTGATCTCGTGCATGCCGCGAAACTGCCGCTCGTAGTTGAGCGTGTTCTCGTTCAGGAAGCTCGTGATCTGCTGCTGACCGCGGTTCGCGTAGCCGTTGCGGCCGAAGCCCTGAAGCGTGGTGCGCGGGAAGTAGGTGTCGCGCGTGCGGTTGGAGTAGTCGCCGCCGAGGCTCGAGCGAAATCGCAGCCCTGTGAACAGCTCGATCTCGCCGAACACGTTGGCCAGGAGCCGAGTGTCGCCGAGCTTGTCCTGGACCTCGGTTGCCTGAGAGAGCGGATTAGGAATGTTGATCACGCCGACGCCGAGCGCCGTGATCTCCTGTGGGAAATCGAGATTGGAGAACGTGTACGAGCCGTCTGCCTTACGGGGCGTGAGCACCGGCACGTACTGCAGTGCGGCGGTCACGGCGCTCGCGCCGGTGCTGCCGATCGTGCCCTCGCCCGGGACCATGTTGCTCGAGATCTGGCTCACGAGCACGTTGCTCGAGAGCCGGAGTCGGCTGACCGTCTGTTCGAGGTTGCCGCGCAGGGAGAGCCGGTCGAAGTCGGATCCGCGCACGACGCCTTGCTGCTGGAACGTGCCGCCGGAGAGCGCGTATCGGGTCGCGTTTCGGGACGTCGTTCCGCCGGTCACGCCGAGCTGCAGGTTATAGACGGGGGCCGAGCGAAAGATGACATCCTGCCAGTCGGTTCCGCCGCCGAGGGAGGTCGGGTCGGCGTACGGTTTCGCGAGGTTGCTCGCGGCCGCCCATTCGTTCGCATACTGGCCGTACTCCGTCGCGTTGAGCAGGTCGTAGCGTTTCGCGACCGATTGCGATCCACCGTAGGCGTCGAGTGTGATCTTCGTGCTGCTCGCGAGTCCGCGTTTCGTGCTGATCATGACCACGCCGTTGGCGCCGCGAGCGCCATAGATCGAGGTCGCCGACGCATCCTTGAGGACTTCGATCGATTCGATGTCACTCGGGTTGAGACTCGCCAGCGGGTTGGTCGGCGCGGTGTTGACGCGTCCGGCGTCGCTGGGGTTGCCCTGATTCGTCGGGTCGTTCTCGATCGGGAACCCGTCGATCACGTAGAGCGGCTCGCCGTTGCCGTTGATCGACGACGCGCCGCGGATGCGCACGGAGATACCGCCGCCCGGGGCGCTGGACGCCGCCGTGACCTGCACGCCGGGTGCCGTGCCCTGCAGCGTCTGCTCGATGGACGTGATGGGCGTCTGCTCCACGTTAGGCGTGACCGACGCGACCGCGCCCGTGACGTCCGACCGACGTTGACTGCCGTAGCCGACGACGACGACCTGACTGAGCGTCGTGGCGGCCGAGCGCAACCTGACGGCGATCGTGGAGACCTGTCCCGCGGTCACCTGCACGGTCTCGTCCAGCGGAGTGAACCCGAGGCGGGTGACACGAAGGCGCTGCGCGCCCGCGGGCACATCGGCGATCGTGAACCGGCCATCGGCGCCGGATATCCCTCCCAGTCGTGTGCCGACGACCGTGATGGTCGCGCTGGCGATCGCTGTGGCGTTCGCGCTGTCGGTGACCGTGCCGGCAATTCGGCCTGTGGTGACCTGCGCGGTTGTGGATCGGCCCGAAGCCAGTAGCGCGACGAGAGCCGCGAAAAGCCGCGTCCATCTCATCCGGGTTCTCCTTGGAGGGGGTACAGTGAGCCGAGGTCGGCAGGTATTGTTTTTCTAACGAACAATTATGCGGCGAACGAACACCTCAACCACCAACTGGACTAGGGTGAGCGGACGCATGTCTGGGGCGCTCAGGACGGGGCAGTTGGAGTCCGGCGGGACCATTTCCGGCGGCGGAGGCGGACTTTGTTCGTACAGTGAACTATATCCCGCGACGGGCGTCAATATATGGAGGGGAACGCAATTGCGCCAATAGGCGATTGCGACACACCGAATGCCACCTTGGGGTCAGAGTCCAAGGGCATCATACGGTTGCGCAGCAGGAGTCGTTCAACGACTCCGACCCCCTGAACTGGGCATCGCCGGCCGCGGCGTTCCCAGGCAACGTGCAGCTCCTGCCTCATATGACGCGCGATCGATGCGCGGCAGCCGTAACGCGCGGCAGCCGTAACGCATGCCGCCCGTGAGACCGGGCCGGAAGTCGAGACGGTTCTGCCTAACGTGCGCTGCACCGGGCAGCGCCTGCTGCGTCGCCCTTCGTCCGGTTCGCCCTTGCATGCGTGGGCCTGTCGTGCCGTCACGCGGCGAGCTGGTGTTTGGATGGCAGCAACAACTGTTGACGCGTGTCCGGCCGTCGAACGTCGCGCCGGTGCGGAAGTTGAACCATAGCGTGTCACTCCGAGTGGAGTGCCGGAGGCGAGGAATCGCCGGACCGTGTCATTCCGAGCGGAGCCGCGCAGCGGCGGAGGCGAGGAATCGCAGTCATCCCGGTAGAGGGACCTCCCGGCCGGGACGATTGCGATTCCTCGCCTTCGACCTGCGGCCTCCGCTCGGAATGACACCCGTGATCCACCGGCCGTCGCGGCCGAATGAGCCAGGACGATGAGGCCTAACGATGCCGCACGACGACAAACACAGCGCTGACAGCGCACTGACCGTGACACACCCGCGCCGAGGGGCGAGCGAATGGAAAGAGTTGCCGAAACTGACGACAGCGGTGCGCCGCTGAACGCGAAACAGCGTGCCCATTTCGAGAAGCGGCTGCTCGACGAGCGAAAGCTCGCGGTCAGAGAAGTCGGCCGGCTCGACGAGTCGCTCGGAGCAAGCGCGACCGCGGCCGACGGAGACCTCACGAGCTACCCGTTCCACATGGCGGATCAGGGATCCGACACGATCGAGCAGGAGAAGAACTTCCTGCTCGCGAGCCAGACGGGACGCCTGCTGCTGCATATCGACGAGGCGCTGCGCCGACTCTACCGTTCGCCGGAGACGTTCGGACGCTGCGAGTCGTGTGGCCGGGTCATCGCCTCCGAGCGTCTCGATGCGCTCCCATACGCGCGCACCTGTGCCGCCTGCCAGAAGAGGGAAGAGAACGCCACCCCGGCCGTAGCTGACGGCCCAGCATTGACTTAGATCGCGTTTCCAGATGCAGGGCTTTCGTCGCTTCGGAAATCTCAGCCCGGTCGAGAATCCAGGCGAGACGACGCGGGCGGATCCAGGTCCAATGCAGGTCCCCGGTGTCAATCGCGCGTGGTCCAACCTGTGCGGTCGTAACGCGGTATGGCGCTGCGCGAGTTCGAGGACCAGGCTGGCAGGCGGTGGGCCGTGTGGGAGACCTTTCCGGGAACGACCGCGGGCCTCTCGCCGGAGTACCACAACGGGTGGCTCACGTTCGACGATGGCGCCGAGCGCCGGCGCCTGAGGCCGGTGCCGCCGAACTGGGAGGCGCTGCCGCTGGAACGCCTAACGATGCTGCTGCGCGTGGCCGACGGCGCACCGGCAGCCCACGACACGCCGCTCGCGCAGATCGAAGAAGAGCGGCGTGTCAGCGAGCGGCGGCAGGCGGAACGACGGGTCCGCAACAGACGAAGGTCGAGCGAGCCTCGGTCGCCCTCCGACGGCGGCGCCGCCCCGGTCGGGTAGACCACCGGACGGCTTTCACGGCCGACTCACTTCGTGTGGACCAGCTCGCCGTTCACGTACACCCGCCGCACCCACGTCTTGACACTGAGCGGCGGTCCATCGAGCACGATGACGTCCGCGTCCTTGCCGACCTCGAGCGAGCCAACGCGATCGGCCACGCCGAGGATCTGGGCGGGCACCAGCGTCACAGCCTTGAGCACCTGATCGTCCGACATTCCATATCCCGCCGCGATTCCCGCGTCGATCAGCAGCCACTTTCCGGTCCCGGCCGGCGCGAGCGTGCCGAAAGCCCGGGAGAACGTCGCCATCGCCGTGGGAATGCCCGCGTTCGTCAGCCTGCCGGCCAGTCGCTCGTCTGCCTTGGGGTAGTCCTGCTTGTCGGGGATCTCTTCATTGCTGACGTACTGGTGCGAGACCTGGCCCAGCACCACCGCCACCTTGCGCGCCACGAGCTCGTCCTTGAACTCCCACGCACCGGCCCCGCCATCGATCACGAGATCGAAGCCGAACTCCTGTGCCAGCCGCAGCGCGGTGCGAATGTCCGTCGCGTTGTTCGCCTGGATGCGGGCCGGGATCTCTCGACGCAGGAGCCTGCCTAACGCTTCCATCCCGATGTCGCGCGGAGTCGTTGGCGTGCTCGTCTTGTTGCGCTGATACTCCTGCGCCTTGACGAACAGCTGCCGCAGCATGGCGGATTCGGCCATGCGGGTGAAGGGATCGCGGTTCTGTGTGCGCGCAGGTGTCTTGGGAGGCGATCCGAGCGCCATATCGATGGCGGCCGGCTCGCGAACCAGGACGGCGTCGAGCGCCGCCCCGGCCGTCTTCACCACCGCGCCCTGCCCGCCTAACAACTGCGCATCGGCGGGGGCGATGTACATGGAGGTGACGCCCCCCGAGAGCGCCTCCTTGTTGCGGAGCGGGGCAGCCTGTCCGGCCGCGAAGGTGCCGAACGGGTTGTAGCTCTCCCACGCGCGGTTCTGGGGTGTCATCGGATCGGTCGGCTCGTTCAGATCGTTGGCCTCGATGCCGATGTACGACGCCGCGTCGATCACGCCGGGCATGACGTACTGCCCCGTCGCATCGACGATCTCTGCTCCCGCGGGCACCGTGACGTTGGCCCCGACCGCGACGATCTTGCCGCCCCGAATGACGACGGTGCCGTTGGGAATCGCCGGGCCGCTGATGGGAAGCACGGTGCCGCCACGGATCGCGACGGCCCGCTCCTGTGCCGAGAGCGGGATGGGGACGACGAGCAGCGCCGATACGGCCGCCACGACGGAGACGAGAGAAGCGCGTCGCATGCTCACTTGGCCTCCTTCGCGCGATCGTAGATCACTCGGCCATCTCCGATCACGAGATCGACGCGCGACTTTGGTTCGTACCAGGGACCATTGAAGATCACCAGGTCGGCGTCCTTGCCGACGGCGATGCTCCCAACCCGGTCGGCGACTCGCGCGATTTCCGCCGCGTTCGACGTGACCATTTTGAGCGCTTCGGCCTCCGGGATTCCGTAGCGCATCGCCAACGCCGCGCAGAGCCGCAGCCATCGCTGGCTGATCACCGGCGCATCGGTGTGCATGGCGATCTTCACCCCGGCCTTCCACAGCACGGCGGGGCCCGCCATCGCATCCTCCCCCACGCCGATGCGGGGGCCTAACGGGAGCACGACGGCCGAGATCCCGCGCTTGGCCAGCTCCGGCGCCACCTTGTAGGCCTCGGTCGAGTGATGGATCGTCAGGTCGAACCCGAACTCGTCCTTGAGTCGCGTCAGCGTCATCACGTCGGTCGCGGAATGCACGTGCGCGCGCACGTAGGTCTTTTTCGTGAGGACGTCGGACATCGCCTCGTAGCCCAGATCGCGCGCCGGCGGGTTTCCCTTTTTCCCGTCATCTTCCCACTTCTTCTGCGCCGCCATGTACTCCTGCGTCTTGATCAGGTACGCGCGCAGGTTGGCCGCCACGCCCATGGCGGTCGATGGATAGCGGGTGCGATTCCCCTTCGGGCCCATGGCGAACTTCATCCCACCCTTCTCGAGCACCATCCGCTTGCTGTAGTCGGTGCCGAACGTCTTGATGACCACCGCCATGCCGCTCACGTTCTCGCCGCTCCCGGGCCCGCTCACGATGGTGGTGACACCACCTTCGACCGCGTCCTGAAAATCCGGGTCGTTCCAGTCGAGTGCGTCGAGGAACCGATGCTGTGGCCCAATCAACATCGGGGAGTCATTCAAGTCGGTGGGTCGCGCACCGATGTGTGAGTGATTGTCGATCATGCCTGGGGTGACGGTTTTCCCCGTGGCGTCGATGATCCGAGCCCCAGAGGGCGCGGCAACGTTGGCTCCGACAGCGGCGATCTTACCCGCCCGGATCAGGACGCTGCCGTTGCTGATGGGCGCTCCGGCCGCCGTGTGAACGGTCGCGCCGCGAACGAGGATGACGTCATCGGCTTGCGCGGCAACCGGCTTCGCTCCGGCCGCCGTCGCCGTCACGGCCGTCATCAGAAGCAGCAGTGCTCGAGTCATTGGAAGTCTTCGCAGGAATGGGGTCGATCGACGCGCGTGACATCGTAGCACTACTCGGGTCGCACAGCGATCCCCTGCGTCATTCCGAGCGGAGCGCCGCAAGGCGCGGAGGCGAGGAATCGCCGGGCGATTGTCATTCCGAGCTGAGGCCGAAGGCGGGAGGGGAGGAATCGCCGAGCGATCGTCATTCCGAGCGGAGGCCGAAGGCGGGAGGGGAGGAATCGCCGAGCGATTGTCATTCCGAGCGGAGCGCCGTAAGGCGCGGAGGCGAGGAATCGCCGAGCGATTGTCATTCCGAGCGGAGCGCCGTAAGGCGCGGAGGCGAGGAATCGCCATCTTCCCCGTAGAGGGACAAGCCCCCTCGGTCGAGACGAGCGCGATTCCTCATCTGCCCGCTGTTTGCGGGCACCCGCGCCGCTGCGCGGCTCCGCTCGGAATGACCTGCGTTGCTAGTCCCGCATGAAGTGACAGGTGTACCCGCCCGGATTTTTCCGCAGGTAGTCCTGGTGGTAACTCTCCGCGCTGTACCACGTGGAGGGCGGCTCGATCGACGTCGTGATCGGCCGCTTCCATTTGTCTGACGCGTCGACGCGCGCTTTCACCCGCTCCGCCGTGGCCTGCTGCTCCGGCGTCTGCGGAAAGATCGCCGAGCGGTATTGCGTGCCGACGTCGTTGCCCTGCCGGTTGAGCGTGGTCGGGTCGTGCAGCCGGAAGAACCACTTCTCGAGCAGCTCCTCGTAGCTCAGCACCGACGGGTCGAACGTCACGCGAATCGCCTCGGCGTGACCCGACTTGCTGTCGTGTGTGTCATGGTACGTCGGGTTCTTCAGCCAGCCGCCCGTGTACCCGACATCCGTCTCGATGACGCCTGGTACTTCGCGCAGAATCTCCTCGACGCCCCAGAAGCAGCCGCCGGCGAGTACGGCCACTTCCGTCTGCCGCTCGGTGGCAACGCCCGAGCGAGTCGTCCCGTCCTTCTCGTTCCTTTCCATCTGTTCCCCCGTGAAGTCATGCGAGGGCGGCGAGCCCCTGGTCGCGCCGCCGCTCTCGCGCTCCGCAAAATGTGCGTCCGTCCGTCGGACGCGTCCTGTTTTGTGCTACCTGGTCCTACGTCGCGCTAGGTCTCGCTACTTCGCGGCGGCGCTCGACGCCAGCGCGATCACCCGGCGACCTGCGCCGAGTGTGAGATGAAGGCTACATGGTTCGCCTTGATCTCGGCGAAGAGCTCGCGAAACTGTCGCGCGGTCGATGTATTAGGAAGCCGGTCAGGAAGCGTCGCGCGCCTTCGCCGACGCTGTCATCGAAGTCGACGGCTACTGATGAGAAGTGACCGCGCACGCGGACCGTGGCCGAGTGGCCACGGTCGTGGGGTCACGGAAGCGCGTTCACGGTCGCGGCCTGGCGGAGATACGCCTGATCCACGCTGGCCGCCCGCAGGGGAGCGGGGCCATTCACGCGCGCCAGCAGCGCCTCCCGATCGATCCGCGCGACCGCCGCGCTCCATCGGAGCTCCGTCGTCTGCTCCTCGCCGGCGACCATTACGCGAGCGCCCGTGAGCCAGATGGTGACCGCGTCGCGCTCGGCGTCGTAGATGAGCGATGAGCGATACACGTTTGCGCTGAACTGCCACACCGCACCGCGAGCCAATACCGGTGCGGCGTAGGTCGTCCAGGTGTCCCCGTCCCGGCTCGTCGCGAAAAAGAGTTCCGTCGCGCCGCACCCGGAGCCCTTCGCGTACGCGGCGATCAGTGCCCAATACTCACCGCGTGACGCGATGTACTGGACATCGAGGTGCCACGCGACGTAGCCCGGCTGGTCGAGCCTAACGCTGCGGGCCACCGACCATCGCACGCCATTCACCGACCGGCGCGCCACCACCCTCGATGCCCGCGCACTGCACCCCACAGCGCCGGCGTCCACCGCCCACATCCGCCACGCACCATCCCGGCCGAGGACCACCGTCGGAGAAACGACGTAGCGCTTCGAATGGGTAGCGAGCAGCGACGGCGCGCTCCAGCGCACCCCGTCGGCACTTCGCGTCAGGAAGAAGTTGTCACCGGCGTGGCGGCCGCGCTTGAACACGGCCTCACGGTAATACAGCCACAGCTCGTTCGTCCTGGGGTTGTACACAACGTCGGGATCCGAGAGGTGACCGCGCGTCGTTTTCATCACGGGGTTCCGCAGCCCCGCCGGTACCGACCACGCGGCCCCGTCGTCGCTCATGAACATCGACGGGTTTTCGTAGGCGCGGTTGCTGTTGGGATACGGCGTGATGCCTGCCCAGTAGCGCTGGCCTCGCCATCCGTACGGGAAGAACGCGATGTCGGGGTGCACGACCTGGCCGGATCCGTCGTATGTCGAGAAGGACACCGGCGTGAGGGACTCGAGGAATCGCGGCGGTTCCGAGTCGGCCGCAGCACTCACCCCGTGAGCCGCGTTAGGTGCCAGGTTCCCAACGAGCTCGGCGCCCGGGCCAACGGTTCGGTCGGGAGAGCATCCAGCGAGCCACGCCGTCGCGAGGAGCTGCGCCGCCAGCGCGATCGCCGCTCGGGCCGGGGGGAGACGGCGGTGGACGCGCGCACAATCGCTCATGAGATGTCCGTCGAAGCAGGCACGTGGGACGACGCAATACGGCCGGCACTGCGACCTCGGCGAACGCGACTCGCCTCGATGTCCTGCGCTCCATCCCGTCAGTCCACCGCGCTGGACACGGACAGCCGCTGGAAGGCAGGTGCGTCTGCCCAGCGCCGTTCGCGATGTCGACGTCTGCTTCGATGCTCGGGTACTTCAAGCGAGCCCGTCCACAGTAGACCACGGGGTCGCACGTGTCAACGACGGCGTTTCGCGGCAGCGCGGTCGTCTCCCACCGGTGGCGCTGTGAAATCACACTCGGCGGCGCCGGTTTGGCGACGCGTATCGGTCGCGTTAGGCGAACGGCATTCCGGGCGTCACCGGACATGCTGTCCGCCCGATCGGCTCTACAACGGCGGATGATCCGCGTACACAACTCGCGGCTCCCGTCCTCCCGCGCCCCCGCTTCGAAGTCCGCCGGCAGGAGTTCGAGCCCCGCTGCGGTTGGAATTTTCAAGGGGTCAGGATTTTCAAGGGGTCAGAGCCCTTGATCCCCGGGGATCAAGGGCTCTGACCCCTTGAAAATCCTCTTGAAAATCTGACCTTCGAAAATCGCTGTCGCGAGCGCAGTAGGTTGAACCCATGCCACACGACGACACGCGAGTCGGAGCATCCCCTGAGACCGCCACACCAGCGCCACACCGCCGGCCCGACGGCTCCTTTCGGAACCCCTGGCCGGACAGCGAGCCACGCGGATGGCTCGACGTGCTGCGGTGGACGCGTCAGCGGCGAACACAGACGCTTGCCGCCACCCCACCGCGCGGCTCGTTCCCGACCGCGACGCCCGCGATCTCGTACCCGCGAGCCAGCGCCACCACCTTCGCGGCGACGTGGATCGGACACTCCACCGTGCTGCTGCAGTTCGGCGGCCTCAACGTGATCACCGATCCCGTGTTCAGTCAGCGCGCCTTCCCCGTGCAGTGGGCAGGACCTCGACGCATCATGGACCCGGCGCTACCGCTCGACGTGCTCCCGCCGCTCGACGTCGTGCTGCTCTCGCACAGCCACTACGACCACCTCGACAAGCCAGCTGTTAGGCGGTTGGCGAAAGCACATCCACAGGCGACGTGGGTCGTGCCGCTCGGTCTCGCCACCTACCTCCGCGGCTGGGGCGTGCGCGAGATCGTCGAGCTGGACTGGTGGCAGGAGACGGTCGTCAACGCCCTGCGCATCACCGCCACGCCTGCCCGACACTTCAGCGCGCGGCGCCTCGGCGATCGGAACCGCACGTTATGGTGCGGCTTCGCGTTCGAGCTCGACGGAACACGAGCGTTTTTCGCGGGCGACACCGCGTACCATCAGGAGTTCGGCGATGTCGGCGCACGCTGCGGGCCGTTCGACTTCATGATGATTCCGATCGGCGCGTACGCTCCGCGCTGGTTCATGCACGTGGTGCACGTGGACCCGGACGAGGCGGTGCAGATCTACGAGGACCTCGCGAAGCCGCACGCGGGCAGCCCACGGCCCCTCATGCTCGGGATCCACTGGGGCACCTTCCGTCTCACGGACGAGCCGATGGATGAACCGCCTCGGCGGACGGCCGAGCGATGGCGGGCGGTCGGACTCGATGAGGAATGTCTCTGGATCGCGCGCTGCGGTGAAACGCGGGCGTTTGCGTGAAGCTGTCATTCCGAGCGGAGCCCGCAGGCCGGCGCTGCTGTCATTCCGAGCGAAGGCCGAAGGCCGGAGGCGAGGAATCGCAATCGTCCCGATCGAGAGGCCCCTCTACCGGGATGAGTGCGATTCCTCGCCTCCGCGCCTCTGGCGCTCCGCTCGGAATGACACGATCCGGCGATTCCTCGCCTCCGGCCTGCGGCCTCCGCTCGGAAGGACGGCTGCCACTAGTATCCACGCATGGCCATGACGGACCCTCAGCGCGTCGCGATCGTGACCGGCACGAGTGCCGGACTCGGCGAGGCCGTCGCGCAACAACTGCTCGAGCGTGACTGGCGCGTCGTGGGCATCGCCCGCCGGCCGTCGCCGATCGCGCACGAGCGCTACCGCCACATCGCCTGTGATCTCGCGACCGTCGCGACCGATCCGGCGTCGCTCGAGTTGCAGCTCGGAGAGCACCTGCGCGGCGTCGGCACCGATCGATTCGGCCTTGTGAACAACGCCGCCGCGCCCGACGGCCTCATGCCGATCGCGAAGCTCGACCCGCGCGCAGTCGCCCGCGTCTACGCGGTCAACGTCGTCGCGCCGATGTGGCTCATGGGCTACGCCGTCCGCGTCGCACCGTCGAGCGCAGCGCTGCGCATCGTCAACGTGTCGTCGGGCGCAGCGACGTCCGCCTTCGCTGGCCTCGCCACGTACGGTGGGTCGAAGGCAGCACTGCGCATGGGCGGGATGGCGCTTGCACGCGAGTGGGATGCGCCAACATCGTCCGCGCCCGCGCCGTACGACGCGGCGATTCTGAGCTACGAGCCCGGCGTCGTCGAGACCGACATGCAGCGCTACGCGCGCTCGCGATCGCCGGAGGAATTCCCGTGGGTGGGAATGTTCCTCGACTTCGCCGAGCGCGGCGTGGGAGTCACGCCGGCTCGACCGGCGAGCGACATCGCCCGGTTCCTCGAATCGGATCACCAGCCTGCCTTCGCCGAGCAAAGGCTGCGGCCGTAACCGACGACCTTCCGACTTACCTCATGACTGAAGCGAGCACACCTCGAGCTCCGAGCGACATCGTCATTCGCCCCGCGACGCCCGTCGATGTCCCGGGCCTCGGTCGACTGGGTGCGCTGCTCGTCAGGACGCATCACGACTTCGACCCGAAGCGCTTCATCCCCCCGACCCGCCAGACGGAGCAGGGCTACGCATCGTTCCTCGGCTCCCAGCTCGAGGAGGCCAACGCGGGAGTTCTGGTTGCCGTGCAGGACGGGGAGGTCATCGGCTACACGTTTTCCGGCATGGAGGGGCAGGACTGGATGTCGCTGCGCGGCCCCGCGGGTGTCCTGTACGACATCATCGTGCACCCCGATCGACGCGGCCTCGGCGTCGCCCGGATGCTTCTCGACGCGACCGTCGCGCGATTGAAATCGCTCGGGGCGCCGCAGATCGTGCTGTCGACGGCCCAGCGGAATACGTCCGCGCAACGGCTGTTCGCGGCCGCGGGGTTTCGGCCGACCATGATCGAGATGACGCGCGAGCTCGACGCCTAACGCGTCACGACGGGAGCTTGACGCCGAGCACGTCGAGCCGTTCGATCACCGGCGGGGATGCGAGCAGGTCCGGCGCGCGCGCCATGAGGGCCTTGGCGATGGGTCCCGTCAGATGCGCCTGGCGCCCGGCCTCGTCGTGAAACGCATCGAAGATCGCGAACGTGGTTGGCGCCAGCCGCACGGCGAACCAGAGCGGCGTGGTCGTCTCCTGGTTGGCGAGCTGAAGGCCCTGCATCAGGAAGGCGGCCACGTCCTCTTCCTTGCCCGGTTTCGCTTCCAGGCGGGCGAACAGTCCAAGCGTGAGCATCGGCGAATCTCCCGTGAGCCGAAGGATGGCCGAGCTTACGACGCGGCCGCGCGGACGGCTATGGGCAAGAATGCCCATGTTGGTAGCGATGTTGCCATCGCGCATTGAGGCGCCTCGCGCGCGACAGGCCATCTGCTCGCGCGGTGACTGTGCGAGCGTCGTGTCCGCGCATCACGTCCGCGCGTCGGCGATGTGCTACGTCCCGCGACTCAGGATCTCCAGCTCGTCGGTCGGGAGGTCGCGCCAGTCCTTCGGATAGCTCGTCACTCGGCGAAACGCGGCGTCGTTCTCGAAGTAGAGGGCGGCAGGGCGGTTGGCCGTCCGCACCTCGCGCACTCGCCAGAGCGTACCGTTCTCGTCGCTGAAGCGACGTCCGGCGGTATCGTTCGCGCTCAATCCGTGAGACGTACGTCCTGACTCGGGCATACTAGGCGTGCTCCGTCTGAACGACGTCGCCTAACGTTGCAACCCGGGTGCCGCGTCGCTCCCAGTGGCTGTCATTACCCGTTGGCGCGCCGCAAAACCTAGTCCGCGCGGTAATACTCCGCCACGAACCACGCCATGACGTCGTCCGCCAGGCTGGCGGACGAACGGGCGCCACGGATTGGGAGCGGAGTGACGGTCGAGATCGGAATCATGCTCTTTACGCGCATCAAGGCCTTTTCGGGCGGCACCTCGGCCGTCCGGAGCGCCCGGACATACGATCGAACCACGCGCTCGAGCGCGTCGGTCGTGCCGCCCGGTGCGAGCGCCGAGGCGATGGCGTGGCTTACGTCCGCCGGTTGCGGCCGCGGTGGTGTGTGGTGGTGCTGAGCGTCAGGGCTCATCATGCTGCCCGGCTAAAAAGGTTGGGGCTGCAAACATGTGGCGGGCCCGACTGTAAGTCAACACCGGAAAATCGCCGGGTCGGAGAGCAGCTGGAAATCGATTGACGCGACCCATTCGTTGGGGTTGAGCGCCTATCAAGGGGTTCAACTCGGGGGTAAGGTATCGGAACCTCCGTCGTGGAGTTTCGCCATGCGCCTCCCCGTGGCCCTGCTCGCCCTTGTCGGCACCGTGTCGTGTGCGTCATCGGGATCGTCTTCGGGATCAGGATTGCCAGCGCCAAGCGACCGTGTCGTGGCGATGGACAATCAGAACACCTATCGCACGACCGTACCGCCGACCGAGAAGGTCGCCATTCCGGTCGCGCCGAGCCGAGCGTTCGAGGCCTTGAAAGCGGTCTATGGGGAGCTCGGCATCCCCCTCGGCGTCAACGAGCCGGCGACAGGTCGGGTTGGTAACGCCGACTTCTGGAGGACTCGCAAGCTCGGGAGCGAGCCGATCTCGACGTACCTCAGCTGCGGGGATTCGTTCACCGGCGCGGCGGCCGACAATTACCGGATCTACATATCGCTGATCTCGGCCGTGCGGCCGGACGGGAAGGGCACCTCCGAGCTCGAGACGTTGTTCACCGCGCGAGCGCAGAACATGGAAGGGACGGCGGGCGACCGCGTTGCGTGCGGGACGACGGGGCGACTGGAGGAGCGCATTCGGAAGAGCGTGCTCGTCAAGGCCAGCGCGACGCAGCAGTAAACGCCCAGGCGGCGCGGCAGACCGGCTCACTCAGTACGGTACGGCGTTGGTGTCCGCGGGCGTGCCTCGACCCTCCGGAACCACGGCGCGATGGCCACTCTCCGCCTCTGCTCGGACGAGACGAAGGCTCTCTCGGCGGATGAGACGAACCCCCGGCGAGACGAGCGTCCAGTATCGTCGGAAGCGTCGCCGGGCGTCCGCGTCGGTCGTGGCAACGCGCGTTTCCGTCGAAAAGCGCGACGTTCCCGGCCCGAGCGAGTCGGCGCGCATCGTCCACGCGATCTTGGCGAATCCCGGCTCATCGAACGCCGCGAACTCGTCAGGCGGAAGGCTGTGGAAGCGCACCTCCGCTTCCCACGGTCGCGTGACAGCGCCGAAGACGATCTCGCGGCCAGGCTCCTCCGCGAGCACGCCCCAACCGAGCTCCTTTACCTGATCGAGGAACGGCTTCGGAACCTGGTTCTCCGCGGGAGCGGCCCGCATCAAGAGCTCACGGCCGCGGAAGATCGCTCGCACGACCGAAGAGCGATCGAGGTCCATCGCCCGCGCGGCGCGGTTGGTAAGTTCGACAGGCGCGGCGACATGCGTCTCGTGCCGTTCTCGTATCTCGTACGTCGGGAGAAACCGATCCAGAAGCCCGGGCGCCGAGCTGGTCCTGGCGACGCGACCGTACCTGAGCCAGGTCGCCGCGGCCTGGCCGAGCGCGATCAACGCCACCGCACCAACGCCCCCGCCGACGATTCGCCATGCGCGTCGCGATCTCGTCCGCATATCACCCTCCATCCGGCTCAACATGCTTGCTCGCAGCATCGTCGCCGTGGCGCACACAAATTGGCGGATCGGCCGCAGTCGGGTAGCCGGGGAAGGCCCGATAGCGCGTCGGAGGATCTCCGACCGGCGCGAGCGTTCGGGCGTTAGGCAGGCGAGCGTGTGGGCGTGGAAACCGAGCTGGCCTGGCCCCGAGGCGACCTCGGGCGTTAAGCTGCGGTGTCTCGAATCGACGGCCCGATTGCCCGACACGCCGATGCCCAGCACTGTGCCAGCCCGCTCGGTGGAGTGACACGCCCGCGCATCGTGCTCGTCGGCTGCTCCTTCGCGGGCCTCGAGTTTCTCTACCGCTACGTCCGTCGCCGTGGGGGGCGGCTCGCGCCGGGTGAGCTTACGGTCGTCGAGCCGAGGTCGCAGCACCCCTACGTGCCGCTCGCGCACGAAGCTGCGAGCGGCGCATCGGCCCCGGAGTCGCTCCGCTTCGACGTCGAGGCCCTGTGCGTGTCAGTTGGGGCAGGCGTCGTCCGCGGCCGCGCGACCGCGATCGATCCGCGCGCACGGATCGTTTCCGTGGACGGCAGCGCGCCACTGCCGTACGACCGGCTCGTTGTCGCAGTCGGGAGCGAGCCGGCAATTCCTGCCGCGTTCGCCGCGCGCGGCGTCGTTCCCGCAAAATGGCTGAGCGATGCGCTCGAGCTCCGCGACCGCATCGCCGTCGTGCATGCCACGACGCGCGCGCCGGTCCGCCTGACGATCATCGGTGCCGGGATCACGGGCGTCGAATGGGCGGCAGAGCTGGCGACGAGCCGGATCGCCGGCATTCGACCCGTCGTGACCGTGGTCGAGCGTGAAGCGCGCCTGCTCGTCGACTTCGCGCCGGGAGTCGCCGACCGTGCATCGCGCGTGCTCCGTGAGCTCGGCGTGCCGTGCATCCTTGGGCGGCCGGTGAGCGAGATCGCGAGCGACGCCGTGGTGCTCGACGGTGGGGAGCGCATCCCGACCGACATCCCGATCTGGGGAGGCGGGGTGCGGCCGAACGCGGTCGTGAAGGACCTGGGCCTGCCGCTCACACCCGACGGTCACGTCGTCGTGACGTCGCGGCTGGCTGTACCCGGTGTCGACGGCGTCTACGCGATTGGCGACGTCGCGCGGGTCCACGAAGACGGGTCGCAGTGGCCGACCATGGAACGCGCGATCGAGGCGATCTGGCAGGGCGCCACGCTGGCGCGGCGGCTCGCCGGGTCGTGGGGCGACGACGACGGCCCGACCCATCGCCTGCGCCGCGAGTTCTTCTACGGCCTATCGTTAGGCACCGGGCACAGCCTCCTGGTCTACCGCGCCTTCTGGCTCGACGCTCGGCTGTTCGTGCACTTTCGCCGTTGGCTGAAGTGGGCCTACTATGCTCGCTTCACGCTGCTGGCGAGGTGGGGAGCCGCCCGGACGCGCCGGTCGGCGCCCGTGTGAGGCGGGTGGCCGTGGGCGGTATGTTACGGGTGGCAACGCGAGGCGGCAGTCGGATTGGCAGCGCCATACCCGGTCTGCGGGTCCTCGAACGAACTCCCAGGAGAATCAGCCATGCCGCAGCCTAACGACGCTGGCTCGAGAGAGAACGAAGACGTCCGACGGGTGTCGGGCGAGCTCGCGGGTCGCCTCGCGACACTCGGGATCCGCGTGACCGGCACCGAGACCGCGGAGCAGCTCCTCAGCATGGTGGAGGCGGTCAAGCGATTCGAGGCGGCCGTCCAGGCGCGCGGCGGCGATCTCATGGTGGACGAGGGGCCGCGTGGCCAGACGACGGAGCCGGACGGCCGGCATTTCGCGCTTCCCGTGCGGCGTGAGCACGAGTCGGTCGCGCGCTACCTTGAACGCTTGGCGCGCGCGACCGACGACGTCCGGCATCTTCCGCCGAGGGCGGATTAGACCAGCCGGATCACTTCAGCTTGAGCTGACAGATCTCGACAAAGTCGGGCACGTTATTCCCTCCGTCTTGTCGGGTTTGGTGGAGCGTCGCGTGCTCGAGCAGCTACGCCATATTCCGGCGGTCACGGGCCGGCCTTCGGCGCACGCACGTGCAGCCGATCCGTTATTGCTCGCCTCGTTCAGCAGTCAGAGTATTGGACTGGAGGCCAACCCACCGTACCACCGACCCGGGCCAGCGTGGAACCCGTGTGCATCGCACCGCACCCTGACGACCGATGAAGATCGTTGCCCACACTCCCGCGGAGCTGATCATTCGCGACTCCGCGATGCAGCTGCGTGCGTTCGGGGCGTTCCTCATCCCGTTCGCCGCGTTCATCGCCTGGATCGGCATGGCGCCGGATGTCGAGCAGATCAGGGTCTTTCCACTGGTGCTTGCCGCCGTCGTTGGCCTGGGCGGCGTGGCGATGGTCGCACTGCCGGCGCGCAAGACGTTCGCGTTCAGCAAGACCGCGCGCGTATTCATCATCGCGAAGGCGCGATTCGGTCGGGTGCAACGTCAAACGATCCCGCTCCGCGACATCATCGATGTCTCGCTCGAGGAATCGACGTCGAGCGAGAGCGGCAGCACGTACCGCGTCGTGGCGACGCTTGCGGATCAGCGCCGTATTCCATGGACGTCGTACTACACGGGCGGCATGGTCTCGAAGCGTGTGGTCGTGGAGCACGTCCGCGAGTTCCTCGCGCTCGAGCCGACGCCGACGCCCGGCTCCGGCGCACTCACCGCCACGGACGAACGGGATGCGCGGCGCGGCCGCATTCTGCTGGTCTTCATGGGCGCGTTCTGCTGTCTCTTTCTCGGTATCGGCGCGACGATGCTGGCGAAGGAGCAGCGGCGTCTCTCGGTGTTCCAGCCCGTCACGGCGACGGTCGTGAGCACCTCGGTCGAGGAGCACAGCGACTCCGACGGCAGCACGTACGAGCCTGTCGTCATGTATCGCTATCGCGTGCGGGATCGTGACTACGTCGCGAGCCGCGTGACGCCGCTGAGGGAGAGTCGCAGCGGTCGCTGGGCGCATCGCGTGACGGAGCGATACCAGGTCGGACGCGAGTACACGGCGTTCTATGATCCTGCGGATCCGGCGGAGGCGTTCCTCCTGCGGAAACGCAGCGTTCTCCCATGGGGGTTCATCGGCATTCCGCTCGTCGGGCTGATGATCATCGTGGCGGGAGCGCGCGCCGGTCGCGAGATGACGACACTCTCGGACCGCGCGCGACGGCCTGCAGAGAGAACCGGGTGACATGCGGGAGTGATCGTCACCGCCTAACGTCAGACCGTTCCCGGGTCACGCTCGGCGCGCCCACGGGATGATGTCGAGCCGCTCGAAGGCGATCGGCGCGCTGGTTCGCTCGTCGACGTCGAACCCGCTGGGATTTCGGTAGTACCGTCGCAGCGCACCGTCGATTTCGGCCAGCGAGTCAGCCGAGTTGTTCTTCGCGGCGTAGCCGTTGTCGGGCATCGCCCAGAACGTGCCGTCGCCGGCATCGAGGACCGCGGAGAAGCGGGCACGGGCTGCCCGGGGAAGGGAAGCGTTACGCCGTTGTCGGGCGTGATGAGCGTGCCCGAGATGGGGCCCGGCTGATACGCATCCGATGGGAGGATCGCGCGCGCGAGGAGCACGGGCGTGTCGCCGGCGTTCTTCGCGAGTGCGGGCGACGCGGTGGGGACCGCGTTAGGCGACGTCCCGTCGGGCGCGCAGGCCGAGAGGGCAACGACGCCCAGGGTGAGCAGGGTGCGCATGACACGTACCGCGTGGAGGAGACAGATGAGGTGGTCCGAGCGCAGAAGGGTGTCGGCGTTCGATCACATCGCATGCGGCGCCAGGTAACGGGTCGGTATCGTCCGGCGACGCGACCACGAGAGACTCGGCACGGCGACGGCGCTGCCTACTGCCTGGCTCGTGGAGTAGCCGGACGTCCGTCCTCAGACGCACCAGCTGAGCGCTTCCAGCGCAGCCCGCGGCAGCGTATGCCAGTTTGCGGGGTAGTCGCGCACGAGCCGGATGGCGTGGGCGGACTCGAACACCAGCGCGCGTCGCTGGCCCGGCCGGCGTCGCTCGTACGCACGCCATGCGATGCCCGCGCCGTCGGTGTAGTGCACCTGGACGTGCTCGCCTGCCGCTTCCTCTTCGCCGCCGAATCCGGCCGCCCGTCCGTCTCGCGTCATCGACTCCGAATCCCGAGCAAAAGCGAATGTACGACCTCGTGAGCCGGGAAGCCAGAGAGAAGCCAGAGAGAAGCCGGCGAGACGTTAGGCAATGCCGGCGCGGCACGTTGGCGCGATCGCGGGCGGCTGGCGTTCGGCGGTCAGTCGTGAGGCTCGGGCGACGATGGGTCCTCGTCGTCGAGGCCGGCGTAGTACTCCTCGAGGCAGAGCGTCACGATGCGCGTCGTGAACTCCGCGCGCGCCAGGCCGTGAGGGACACCGCATCGCTCACACAGAATCCCCAGCGCCTGCCTGACATCACCAAGGAACCGCTCGGCGGGCACTCTCGCGGCGCGGGCCTCATCGCACATCACGCGCAGCCCGCTGCGCCACTGCGTCTCCGCCAGCACGCCGCGTTGCACGATCGACTGCATGAACTGATTGCCGAGGAGCTCGTCGAGCGTATGTGCTTCTCCCGACGGGCCTCTGGCGAGCGGGCCGTCACCCGACACGGCCTCGAATGAGAAATCCATCTGGCCACCGCTGGCTCTGGTCGCGCACCGGCGCGAACGCGCGCCCGGTCGGACACGAGTATATGGGGATGCTTCAGTGCAACAAGTGTTTATAAGCCAATGGCTTACAGGCAGGCTGTGCGTGACAATGGGTGCGGTTCGGTACAGACTTTCCTCGTCACGCGCCCGCTGTCATTCCGAGCGGAGCGCCGAAGGCGCAAAGGCGAGGAATCGCCATCGTCCCGGCCGGGAGGCCCCTCGACCGGGAACTGCGATTCCTCGCCACCGGCGCTTCGCGCCTGCGCTCGGAATGACACCAGGAGCCCGCACCGTGTTTCGGACTATTCGAATTCCGATCAAATCGTACCGCCGGTTCCGTGCCCGCGAC
>Ga0068862_100001350_pt1 | contig 22795 bp, 21 predicted proteins | sample KBSSwiS52_FD_66598 | JGI IMG/M metagenome (GOLD analysis project Ga0068862, IMG submission 66598) | Switchgrass rhizosphere microbial communities from Kellogg Biological Station, Michigan, USA - KBS Switchgrass S5-2 | ecosystem: Host-associated > Plants > Roots > Rhizosphere > Soil ... | reverse complement strand
CACACAGCCACGCCATGACCCGGGAAGCGCGCCACCGCCAGCCACGCACCCAGGCACAGTCCGGCAGCCGCTCCGATCGCGCACGCGACGGCGCTGACGCGCAACGACAAGCCGACGATGTGCCACAGGTCGGCGTCGGCGCGGGTGATGAGCTGCGCAGCCAGGAGCAGGCTGTCGGCGATCGAGTTCATTGCGGTGGCCCGGTGGCGGCGCAGCAGCGCCATCGGTGCATGGATTTTCGACGGCTGGGTCGGCGCCGGCGATATGCTCGCTCCTGCATATGTCCGCGCGCGCCAGCGCAGCGTTCGAACGGTCCACTGCACAATCGACAGGCTGCTCACGCTGGCGGCGGCGAAATCGCTGAACGTCACCGATGTCCGAGCCCGGCCCCTCCCCGCTGGCAGGCCAGGAGAACAACCTGAGCGTCGCGCAGGCGCGCGCCGCCATCGCCGAGCGCTTGCGGCCCATCGCCGAGCGCGACACGGTGCCGATCGCGCAGGCACTGGGCCGTGTCGTGGCCGACGACGTGATCTCGCCGATCGACGTGCCTGCCCACGACAACTCGGCGATGGATGGCTACGCGTTTGCCGGTGCCGCGCTGCAAAGTGACGGTGCGATCACGCTGCGCTCGGTGGGCAGCGTGATGGCCGGCGCCGCGCACGCCGGCGCGGTCGAGGCCGGGCAGTGCGTGCGCATCATGACCGGCGCGATGATGCCCGCCGGAGCCGATACCGTGGTGCCGTTCGAGCTGTGCCAGGTCCGCGACGGCGGGCGCGGCTTGGGAGTGCGCATCGACCCCGGCGTGATCCGCGCCGGCGAGAACCTGCGCCGGCGCGGCGAGGACCTGGCCCGCGGCAAGCCCGCGATTCGCGCGGGCCGCGTGCTGAAGCCGGCCGACCTCGGGCTGATGGCATCGCTGGGCATCGGCACGGTGAGCGTGATGCGCAGGCTGCGCGTGGCGGTGTTCTCCACCGGCGACGAGATCACGCCGCTCGGGCAGCCGCTGCAGCCGGGCTGCGTCTACGACAGCAATCGCTTCAGCTTGATGGGCGCGCTGCAGCGCCTCGGCATGGAAGTGATCGACCTCGGGCTCGTGCGCGACGACCCGCAGGCACTGCGGGTTGTGCTGCAGCAGGCGATCGAGCAGGCCGACGCGGTGCTCACCAGCGGCGGCGTCAGTGCGGGCGACGCCGACCACACGCGCGACGTGCTCGGGCGGGTCGGCGAGGTGGCGTTCTGGAAGGTGGCGATGCGCCCCGGCCGGCCGTTCGCGTTCGGTCCGCTGTACGCAGGCGACCCGGCCAAGCCGTCGAAGACAGCGTGGTTGTTCGCGCTGCCGGGCAACCCGGTGGCCGCGCTCGTCACCTTCTACGTGTTCGCGCGCGATGCCATGCTCACGCTGGCCGGCGCATCAGCGCAGCCGCTGCCGGTGCTGCAGGCACGCTGCACCTCGGCCATCCGCAAGCGGCCTGGACGCACCGAGTTTCAGCGCGCGTGCGTGCGCCAGAGTGCCGATGGACGGTGGGACGTGCAGATCACCGGCTCGCAGGGCGCCGGCATTCTGCGCAGCATGAGCGAGGCCAACGCGCTGCTGGTGCTGCGCCACGAGCAAGGCTCGGTGGCCGCCGGTGAAGCGGTGGACGTGTGGCTGTTCGATGGGCTGGTCTGACGCCGCGCTCGCACGGCAGCAGCCGCACGCATTGCCTGGAATCCGTCGCTCGTGTAGCGTGCGGCGTGTGCAGCCAGGTTCAGACTCCGCGCGCCGCGACCTGATGCGTCAGGCCGCCTGCGTCGCGGGCGCTTGGGTGGCTTCCACCGCGCTGCCGGTGGTGGCAGCCGGCAACGTGGAGCGTTACCCGCGTTCGCTGCTGGTCGACAAGTTCGGCAGCCCATGGCTGGCGCGCCAGCTCAAGGTGGGTGAAGCCTTCCTCTTCAACTACCCGTACACGGTGTCGCCGGTGTTTTTGATCGCCTTCGAGCGCGAGGTGAAGCCGGTCGAGCTGGTCGCCGAAGACAAGCAGCGCTATGCCGCACCGGGCGGCGTGGGGCCGAACAAGTCGATCGTCGCGTTCTCGGCGATCTGCGCGCACAAGCTGATGTACCCCACCCCGGCGATCAGCTTCATCGGCCTGCGCAGCGGCGACGGTGCAGAGCCGGCGCACGTGATCCACTGCTGCGGCGACAACTCGCGCTACGACCCGCTGCAGGGCGCACGCGTGATCGCCGGCCCGGCGCCGCAGCCGCTGGCCGCCGTGCTGCTGGAATGGGACGCCGCCAGCGACCAGTTGCACGCCGTGGGCACGCGCGGAGGCGAAATGTTCAACGCGTTCTTCGACAAGTACGCGATGAAGCTCGAGCTCGAGACCGGCAGCGGCCTGCGCAAGCCGAGCGGCGCCAGCGTGGTCGTGCAGCCGGCCGCGAGCTACAGCAAGCAGTGGCGCAGCTGCAAGGCATGACTGCCGACGCGGCCTGGTGCGGCCGCCTCCGCCTCGAGGGGGCGACACCCGCGGCCTGGCGGAGCCAGCGAATGCCGCTTGATTCAAGCGGCATCCGCTGCGGTCGCTCGCTCCCGGACTAGCCCGCCACCACGCGCACGGGAGCGCGTTGCGGCTCGGGCTCGGAATCGAAGCGCTCGAAGCCGGTGTAGCAGATGAAGTGGCGGTTCGACGCGCGGCCGAACAGCGTCATGCCCAGCCGCATGGCCATCTCGTGCCCCATCGCGGTGACACCGTTGCGGCTGATGATGATCGGCACGCCGATCTGCGCCGACTTCATCACCATCTCGCTGGTCAGACGACCGGTGGTGTAGAACACCTTGTCGGCACCCTGCACGCCGTTCATCCACATCCAGCCGGCGATGGTGTCGATGGCGTTGTGACGGCCGACGTCCTCGATGAACATCAGTTTCTCGGTGCCACGGAACAGCGCGCAGCCGTGCACCGAGCCGGCCTTGCGATGGATGCTGTCCTGCTGGCGCATCACCTCGAGGATGGCGCGCAACATCGATTGGCTGATGCGCGCGCTGCGCGCGTCGGGCAGTTGCGCCGACTGCAGGCCATCCATCATGTCGCCGAACACGGTGCCCTGGCCGCAGCCGGTGGTGACCACGCGCGACGCCGTCTTGCGCTCGAAGTCCTCGACGCCGGCGCGCGTGCGCACCGCCACCGCGTTGACGTCCCAATCGGCGGTGATCGACAGCACCTCGTCGACGTGCGTGACCAGACGCTGGTTGCGCAGGTAGCCCAGCGCGAGCAACTCGGGTTCGGCGCCGAGCGTCATCAGCGTGACCAGTTCGCGCTTGTCGACGTACAAGGTCAACGGCCGCTCGTCGGGAATGTGGATCGTGCGGCGGTCGCCGTATTCGTCGAGCACCTCGATTTCGCGCGTGAGCGCGCAGCCGGCGCGCGTCATCAGCGGCAGGCGTGGCGGCGGGGTGCTCTTGGCCGAGGTCATGTCAGTGCGCTTGCTGGCGTGCAGCAAGCTTAGCGCGTGACTGAACAGCCCTCAGGGCTTCTTGGCTGGACCCTGCGCAGCCGCGGGGGCGTTGGTGCTGGGCGGCGAGACCGCCTTGCCAGGCGGCGAATGCGCGCCGGAGGCCTCCAGCGGCTTGTCCGACGGCGGCGTGTACGCGAACGGCCCGGGGTCCGCGCACGCCGGCGTGGCGACCGGCTTCACGTCCTTGCCGGCCTTCTTCGCCTCCGCCAGATAGGTGGCGGCCACATGGTCCATCGATTGGCACAGCTTGTACGCCGCGACCTTGTCACCGTACGCCGTCTTCGCCGCCGCTTCGGCTGCCTTGGCCTTCGCCTCGTCGGACAGCGGCGGCAGCTTTGCCATCGCCGCGCCCGCGCACAGACCCAACACGATCATTCCAACGACGCGCCTCATGTTCATGCACCTTCCTTCGCAGCTTGCATGCCGGCCGGCGGCGGCGACGACGACCGCTTGGCCGGAATCTTGCCCGCGCGGACGTCCTCGGCCCACAGCGCATGGTGCTCGTGCGCCCAGCCCTCGTCGACATAGCCGTCGCGCATCGCTCGATAGGCGCCCTTCGTGCCGATGGTGCCGAGGTAGATGTGGCCGAGGAACAGGCACATCATCAGCACCGCCGCGGTGGCATGGATCATGTGGGCGATGTGCATGTCGCCGCGCAGGTAAGCCATACCCGGGATCAGCTTGTCGAGCACCAGGCCCGATCCCACCATCAGGGCGCCGAACCCGAACACCCCGAACCAGAAGACCACCTTCTCGCCGGCGTTGAAGCGGTGCGACGGCGGCTCTTGTCCGTTCTGACCGCTCAGCATGCCGCCGCCCTTCTTCAGCCAGGTGGCATCTTCCGGGCGCGGGAAGTTGTCCTTGACGAAGGTGATGAACACGATCAGCACCGACACCGCGAACAGCGGCCCGGCGAAGTTGTGCGCCGTCTTCAGGGCATAGCTCAACCAGCCGAACAACGTGGCGCCAGTCACCGGCAGCAGGAAGTACTTGCCGAAGGCCATCACGATGCCGGAGATCGCGAGCACGACGAAGGCGCTGGCGTTGGTCCAGTGCGCCGCACGCTCGAAGGGCGTGAAGCGCTCGATGCGGCGGCCGGAGCGGTTGTCGCTGTGCCCGATCGGACCTTTGCGCCAGTAGAAGATCGCGATCGCCACCAGCACGATCAACAACAGCGCGCCGCCGTACGGCACGATCCACTTGTTGCGCACCTGACGCCAGGCCTCGCCTGCGGTCGAGAAGTCCGACCCGGGGTACTGCGTGAAGCGCTGGATCAGCGTGGCGCCTTCGTGGTCGGGCAACGTGGTGAAGCCCGGCTGGTTGCCCGATTCGCGCACGCCGCGCCAGAACGGCGCGTTGTTGCCGGGCTGCGACTTGGCGCGCTGGGCGTTGTTGTCGTCCGGCTTGGGCTCGGCCGGTGCCACGAACCCGGGCGGCGTGCCGGCCGGCGCCTTGCCCCCCGGCGGGTCGTCGGGCACGGTGCTGGTCTGCGCCAGCGCTCCGGCCCCGATGCCGAACGCGAACGCCAGCGCGAAGATCAGTCGCCGCCACGGGCTTTGCATGCTTGCTCCTTGGGCCTCGAAGGCTGGCTGGTCAGAGTCAGGGTTGCGTGGACGTGCGGTTGTATTCGTTCTGGCCTTGGGCGCGAGTGCGCAACTGCTGATCCCACGCCGACTGGTCGCCCGGCTTCCAGCCGCTGGCCGTGTAGGCGCCAACGCCGGTGGAGCCCTGGAAGGCCGGCACGTCGGCCTTCTTCGCCGCGCCGGCAGTCTTCTCGCCGCACGCCACCAGGGTCAGCGCCGCGCAGGTCAACAGCAAGGCCGTCGTCCGCATCATGACTTCTTGCCCTCCGGCTTGGGCTGCTGAGGGCCGCCCGTGGCGGGCTTGCCATAGGCGGTGCCCCAACCCCACACCTCGCTGCCCTTGCCGCGCACCAGCACGCGGTTGCGGAAGATGTCGGCCACCACGTCGCCGTCGCCACCGAGCAGCGCCTTGGTCGAGCACATCTCGGCGCACGCCGGCAGCTTGCCTTCGGACAGGCGGTTGCGGCCGTATTTCTCGAACTCGGCCGGGCTGCCGTTGGCCTCGGGACCGCCGGCGCAGAAGGTGCACTTGTCCATCTTGCCGCGCAGGCCGAAGGTGCCGTTGCTCGGGAACTGCGGCGCGCCGAACGGGCAGGCGTACGAGCAGTAGCCGCAGCCGATGCAGACATCCTTGTCGTGCAGCACCACGCCTTCGTCGGTGCGGTAGAAGCAGTCGACCGGGCACACCGCCATGCACGGCGCGTCGGAGCAGTGCATGCAGGCCACCGACACGCTGCGCTCGCCGGGCAGGCCGTCGTTGAGCGTGACCACGCGGCGGCGGTTGACGCCCCACGGCACGTCGTGCTCGGCCTTGCAGGCCGTGACGCAGCCGTTGCACTCGATGCAGCGCTCGGCGTCGCAGATGAATTTCATTCGGGCCATGACGTGGACTCCTCAGTACAAACCAACGCAGTCGAGAGCAGGCGCGGATCGGGCTTTGCCGGCCCGCTGGCTGCGCCCCTGGAGGGGGAGGCGCCGAAGGCGCATCGGGGGTGGTTCACGTCATGCCTTCTCGATCTGGCACACCGTGGTCTTGGTCTCTTGCATCATCGTCACGCTGTCGTAGCCGTACGTCGTGGCCGCGTTGACCGACTCGCCGCGCACCACGGGGTGCGCGCCCTCCGGGTAGTACTGCAGAAGGTCGGCGCCGCCCCAGCGGCCCGAGAAGTGGAATGGCAGGAACACCGTGTCGGGCCCGACCCGCTCGGTCACCTGCGCCTTCACGCGCAGGCCCTTGAACTCGGGCACCGCCTGCATCGGCGGCGTCTTCACCCACACGTAGTCGCCGTCGCGGATGCCGCGGTCGTTGGCCGCCCTCGGATTGATCTCGACGAACATCTCCTGCTGCAGTTCGGCCAGCCATGGGTTGGATCGCGTCTCCTCGCCGCCGCCCTCGTACTCGACCAGGCGGCCGCTGGTCATCACCAGCGGGAAGGTCTTGCCGATGTCCTTGTTCTGCTCCTGCACCGTCTTGAACAGCGTGGGCAGCCGCCAGAACGCCTTCTTGTCGTCGTGCGTCGGGTACTTGGCCACCAGGTCGGGGCGGGTCGAATACAGCGGCTCGCGGTGCTGCGGCACGCCGTCGGGGAAGTTCCACACCACGGCCCGCGCGCGTGCATTGCCCCACGGGTGCGCGCCGTGCGCCATCGCCACGCGCTGGATGCCGCCAGACAGGTCGGTCTTCCAGTTCTTGCCCTCGGCGGCCTTCGCTTCGGCCTCGGTGAGGTCGCTCCACCAGCCGAGCTTTTTCAACAGCAGGTGGTCGAACTCGGGATAGCCGGTCGTGAGTTCAGAGTCCTTGCTGTGCGAGCCGTCGGCCGCCAGCAGATTGACGCCGTCACGCTCGACCCCGAAGTTGGCGCGGAAGTTGCCACCGCCGTCCATCATCGAGCGCGAGGTCATGTACAGGTTGGGCGAACCGGGGTGCTTGATCTCGGGCGTGCCGTAGCACGGCCACGGCAGGCCGTAGTAGTCGCCGTCGAGCTTGTAGCCGGTCTCCTTGTCGATGCCACCCTTGGCGCGCAGCGTCTTGACATCGAAGACGTGCATGTTGCGCATGTGCGCCTTCAGCCGCTCGGGGCTCTGGCCGGTGTAGCCGATGGTCCAGTTGCTGCGGTTGATCTCGCGCAGGATGTCCTCGGGCACCGGCTCGTCCAGGCCCTTGATCTTCTGCATCTTGTAGTTCTTGACCAGCTCCTTGTCGAAGCCCAGCTTCTGCGCCAGCTGATACATGATCATGTGGTCGGAGCGGCTCTCCCACAGCGGGTCGATCACCTTCTCGCGCCACTGCAGCGAGCGATTGGACGCCGTGCACGAGCCGCTGGTCTCGAACTGCGTGCACGCGGGCAGCAGGTACACGGCGCGGTTCGCGTTCAGGTCTTCGGGCTTGCCGGGCATCGCCGCCATCGCCGCGGTGGCGCTCGGGAACGGATCGATCACCACCAGCAGATCGAGCTTGTCCATCGCGCGCTTCATCTCGATGCCGCGACTCTGCGAGTTGGGCGCATGGCCCCAGAAGAACATGGCGCGCAGGTTGCTGTCCTGGTCGATCAGCTCGTTCTTCTCGAGCACGCCATCGATCCAGCGCGACACCGTCATGCCGGGCTTGTTCATCATCCCCGGCGCGTACTGCTTCTTGATCCAGTCGAAGTCGACACCCCACACGGCGGCGTAATGCTTGAAGGCACCGTCGGCCAGCCCGTAGTAGCCCGGCAGCGAGTCGGGGTTGGGGCCGACATCGGTGGCTCCCTGCACGTTGTCGTGGCCGCGGAAGATGTTGGCGCCCCCGCCAGAGACGCCGATGTTGCCGAGCGCCAGCTGCAGGATGCACGACGCGCGAACCATCGCGTTGCCGATGGTGTGCTGGGTCTGGCCCATGCACCACACGATCGTGCTCGGCCGGTTCTCGGCCATCGTCCTGGCGACCTGCAACACGGTGGCCTCGTCGACGCCGGTGACCTCCTGCACCTTGTCGGGCGTCCACTTGGCCATCACGTCTTCGCGCACCTTGTCCATGCCGTAGACGCGATCGGCGATGTACTTCTTGTCTTCCCAGCCGTTCTTGAACACGTGGTGCAGCACACCGAACAGGAACGCGATGTCGGTGCCCGAGCGGATGCGCACGTATTGGTCGGCCTTGGCTGCCGTGCGAGTGAAGCGCGGGTCGGCCACGATCATCTTGCAGCCGGTTTCCTTGGCGTGCAGCATGTGCAGCATCGACACCGGGTGCGCCTCGGCGGCATTGCTGCCGATGTACAACGCAGCCTTTGAGTTCTGCATGTCGTTGTACGAATTGGTCATCGCGCCGTAGCCCCAGGTGTTGGCCACGCCGGCCACCGTGGTGCTGTGGCAGATGCGCGCCTGGTGGTCGCAGTTGTTGCTGCCCCACAGGCTCATCCACTTGCGCAGCAGGTACGCCTGCTCGTTGTTGTGTTTCGACGAGCCGACGATGAAGATCGAATCGACGCCGCTCTGCTTGCGAAGGTCGAGCATCTTGGCGCTGATCTCGTTGAGCGCGTCGTCCCAGCTGATGCGCTTGTACTTGCCGTCGACCAGCTTCATCGGGTACTTCAGGCGGTATTCGCCGTGGCCGTTCTCGCGCACCGCGGCGCCCTTGGCGCAGTGCGCGCCGAGGTTGATCGGGCTGTCGAACACCGGCTCCTGACGCACCCACACGCCGTTCTCGACCACCGCGTCGATCGCGCAGCCCACCGAGCAATGCCCGCACACCGTGCGCTTGACCTCGACCTTGGCGTTGGGGTCGCCGCCGTGCTTCTTGTCGTCGGCCGCCTTGGCCTTGCGCACCAGTAGCAGCTGCGAGGTCGCCATGCCGGCACCCAGCCCGAGGCCCGAGCGGCGCAGGAACGTGCGGCGGTCGAGCGTGGGGATCGCGCGCGACACGCCGCGCGACAGGCTGTGCACGAGACTCGATGACGACGCACCGGCGTGATCGGACTTGCGAGTGAGCAGCATGGCTGAACCTCTGTTGGAATTTGCTTGGCGTGCGACGGGGCGCTTGGCGAACCGAGGACGGCTCGACGTGCGTCAGACCTTGGTGGTCTGGTAGTAGCGCATGACGTGGTCGGTGACGCGGTAGCCCCCGCCTTGTTTGGGCGCCGTGTTGGCTTCGGGCTCGACCTGCACGACGGACTTGTCGTCGCGCGTGGCCAGGAGCGTGGCCGCAGCGGCCAGTGCCCCGGTGGTGCCGGCGGCGCCGAGCAGCTTGCGGCGATGCATCGCGGCTTGTTCGATGGCGGGTTGCTTGGCTGGCTTCATGATCACCCCACTGGTCGTGTCCGGACACGCGCACGTATGCACGCGCGTGCAAATCTCAGCAATTAGGAGTCCGAGTAAACCCCCATTTCAATCGGGGGTGGCCCGGGGTCACGACGGACAACTTGTCGCACCGCTCACGACAGGGTGTCGCTTTTGCACTGCCGTGCATATCGACATCTCTCAACGGGTAGACTGACCCGTTGCCCATGGATGCGCCAACCCGCCTGAACGTCGCTGTGCTGATCGAAGAGCAATGCCAGCCCAATGAATGGGAAGCGTGGCGTTTTCGCATCGACGACGTGGTGCCCGACGAAGGCCTGTTCGGCGGCGAGGCGCGCTTGCTGCGCGACGACGGACGAAACCGATTGCGCTTGCACCCGGGGTTGGAGGTGGCGCTGCATCGCGACGAAGCCGAGGGCTACTACCTCAATCTGAGCTCCGGCGCGCCGGTGTGGTTCGTGATGTGGCGCGTCGACGAGGCCGACCCATCGCGCGCCTGGCCCGAGCTCGTCACGCTGTCGTACAACGAGGCTGGCCGCCTGCTCGACGCGCAGGAGCGGGTCGACAACGTGCCGTTGCGCGGCGAGGCGGTCGAGTGGCTGCAGGCCTACACCGACGCCCATTACAAGCCCGAGCCGAAGAAACGCAGCCGCCCGCCGTCGTTCCGCGCGCCGGAGGATCGTCAGTGAGCAGCACGCAAGACAGCGGCTTCCTGTCGCGCTGGTCGCGCCGCAAGGTGCAGGCGCGCCAGGGCGTGACGCTGGGCGAGCCGGTCGCCGCACCGCCCGAGACGCCGGCCGCAGCCCCCGCGCCGACCTCGGTGCCGCCGACCGTCGCCACCGCTGTGGCGCCCGAACCAGCGTCGGACGCCGTGATGGCGCCGTCCGACGCGCAGTCCAAGCCGGTTCCGCCGACGCTGGCCGACGTGGCGGCGCTGACGCGCGAGTCCGACTTCAGCCGCTTCGTGGCGCCCGGCGTCGCGGGCGACGTGAAGAACGCGGCGCTGAAGAAACTCTTCGGCGATCCGCAGTTCAATGTGATGGACGGCCTCGACGTCTACATCGACGACTACACGAAGCCCGACCCGCTGCCCCTGGCGTCGATTCGCAAGATGGCACAGGCCGCGTTCCTGGGGCTGGTCGAGGCCACACCGCCGCCCGCGCCGGAGGCGGCGCAAACGTCCCCGGCTCCGGCGCCGATGTCCGCCGAGGTCGATGCCGCCGAGCGCGGCCCTGCGACCGCTGAACCCGATGAAGACGCTGATCTGCGATTGCAACCACACGATGCCGCTGGATGCGGCGGCGCTGAAGACGGCGCTGCAGCAGACGAGCGGCGCCAGTCCTGACGGGCTGGAGCAGCTGCACACGCTGCTGTGCCGCCGCGAGGCCGGCGCGTTCCAGCGCGCCGCCAAGGCCAGCGGCGCGTCCGGCGAGCCGCTGGTGGTGGCGTGCACGCAGGAGCGCCGCCTGTTCGCCGAGCTCAACGAGCACACCGAGGGCGCCGCGCCGCTGGACGAGCGGCCGATCCGCTTCGTCAACATCCGAGAGACCGGCGGCTGGTCGCGCGACGCGAAGGCCGCGACGCCGAAGATCGCCGCGCTGCTTGCCGCCGCGCAACTGCCGGCGGCGCAGCCGGTCCCCAACGTGTCGTACCGCTCCGGCGGGCGTTGCCTGGTCATCGGCGACGCCGATGCGGCCGAGCAGGCGGCTGCGCTGCTCGCCGACAGGCTCGACGTCAATCTGCTGATCGACGGCGCGGGCGGCGCACTCGCGCAAACCCACGGCTGGGCGGTGCACGCCGGGCGCTTGAAGCGGCTGTCGGGCTGGCTCGGCGCGTTCCAGGCCGAGTGGGAGAGCAGCAACCCGATCGACCTCGACCTGTGCACGCGCTGCAACGCCTGCATCGATGCCTGCCCCGAGCACGCGATCGGCTTCAGCTACCAGATCGACCTTGACGCGTGCAAGAACCACCGCGAGTGCGTGCGCGTGTGCGACGCTGCCGGCGCAATCGACTTCGAGCGCGCGCCGCGCACCGACAGCGAATCGTTCGATCTCGTGCTCGACCTGCGGCCTGCGCCGGCTTTCACGATGCACCAACCGCCGCAGGGCTACTTCCACGTCGCCAGCGACGTGCCGGCGCTGCACAAGGCGGTGCTCGAGCTGCGCGATGCCGTGGGCGAGTTCGAGAAGCCCAAGTTCTTCCAGTACAACCAGAAGATCTGCGCGCACAGCCGCAACGAGCGCATCGGCTGCACCGCCTGCATCGACGTCTGCTCGGCGCGCGCCATCGCGAGCGATGCGTCGCTCAAGGGCAAGCTGCAGGGCAAGGTGCGCGGTGGGCCCGAGCGCGTCGGCGTGGGCGGCGCCAAGGCCACGGGCGGCATCGTCGTCGAGCCGCACCTGTGCGTGGGCTGCGGGGCGTGCAGCACGGTGTGCCCGAGCGGCGCCATCTCGTTCGCCTACCCCACCACGGTCGACCAGGGCCAGCGCCTGCGCGCCTTGCTGCGCGCGTTCAAGCAGGCCGGCGGTCGCGACCCGGTGCTGCTGATCCACAGCGACGGCGCCGGCAGCCAGCGCATCGACGCGCTCGGCCGTGCCGCGCGCACCGACCGCAGCGTGCACGGCGTTCCGGCACGCGTGCTGCCGGTGGGCGTGTGGCACACCGCCAGCGTCGGCATCGACCTCTGGCTCACCGCGTTCGCGCAGGGGGCCAACCAGGTCTGGGTGCTGCTGACCGGCGAAGAAGCGCCCGAGTACCGGCAGGCACTGGGCGAGCAGATGGCGCTTGCGCAGGCCCTGCTGAGCGGCCTCGGATTTGGCGTGCGGCACTTCAAGCTGATCGAAGCACGCGATGCGCGCGACCTGCCGGCGCTCGACGCCGCGTTGCGCGAGGCGCCGGCCATCGGCGTGTCGAGCGTGGCGGGGTTCAACGCGCAGGCGGGCAAGCGCGCAACGCTCGAGTTGGTGATCGATCACCTGCTGAAGCACGCACCGCAGCCGGCCGAAGCGATTGCACTGCCGGCGGCCGGGGCGCCATTCGGCAGCCTGCTGGTCAACACCGACACCTGCACGATGTGCCTCGCTTGCGTCGGTGCCTGCCCCGAGGGGGCGCTGCTCGACAACCCCGATCGGCCGCAGCTTCGCTTCATCGAGAAGAATTGCGTGCAATGCGGCTTGTGCGCGAACACCTGCCCCGAGCAGGCGATCACCTTGCAGCCGCGCCTGTGGCTGGCCGACGACGGCAAGGCGCGCAAGGAACCGCGCGTGCTGCACGAAGTCGAGCCCTATCGCTGCATGCGCTGCGGCAAGCCGTTTGGCACACTGCGCGCGATCGAGGCGATGATCGGCAAGCTCGCCGGGCACGCCGCCTTCCAGGGCACAGCGGCAGACCGCCTGAAGATGTGCAGTGACTGTCGCGTGATCGACATGCACACCAATCCGAACGAAGTGCGCATCACGGACTTATGAACCACCCCCGCCGCGGCCTGACGGCCGCCTCCCCCTCGAGGGGGCAACCCCAGCGGACCGGCGCAGCCGGATCCGCGGCGTTCGCTGGGGGAGGCGCGCGTGGGCGCGCGCCGCTCGCGCGGCCTGCTGCAACGTCGTGACGCGCATGAGTTCGACGTCGCCTGTTCAGTTGGCACCGGCCGGTGGCACGGAGGAACTGGCGCGCGCCGAGCTGTATGGCCTGCTGGCACAGTTGTGGATCGCGCCGCCCGACGACGCGCTGCTTCGGCAGTTCAAGTCTGCGGTGACCCAGGCACCCGAGCCCGGCAGCCTTCTCGAGGCGCCGTGGCAGGCGCTGGTGGCGGCGATGCGCAACACCTCGACGCAGGCGGCCGCGCAGGAGTACGACGCCTTGTTCGGCGGCGTCGGCAAGCCCGAGATCTTCGTCTACGGCTCGTACTACCTGAGCGGCTTTCTCAACGAGAAGCCGCTGGCGCTGCTGCGCGGCGACCTCGAGCGCCTGGGCTTGGCGCGCGACGAGACGCGCGCCGAGACCGAGGACCACGTGGCCTATTTGTTCGAGGCCATGCGCTACCTGATCGCCGGCGACGACGTCGCGGTGTGCAACCTTGAGCAGCAGCGCCGCTTCTTTCGCGTCCATGTGCAGCCGTGGGTGGGCCAGCTGTGCGACACGGTGCAAGCGCATCCGCGCGCGGACGCCTGGCGCGCGGTGGCCGAGATGACGCGACAGTTCGCCGCCGTGGAAACGCAGGGCTTCGACCTGCTCGAGCAGTGAAGGCGGCCCGATGACGATCGGGCGCGAAGACATCACCGGCCTCGTGCTCGCCGGCGGGCGCGGCAGCCGCATGGGCGGCGTCGACAAGGGGTTGCAGAACCACAAGGGGATGCCGCTCGCCTTGCATGCGCTGCTGCGCATGCAGCCGCAGGTGGGCCACGCGATGATCAACGCCAACCGCAACCTCGGCGCCTACGAGTCGATGGGCGTGCCGGTGTGGCCGGATGCTCAGGGCGACTTTCCCGGCCCGCTGGCCGGCATGCTGGTGGGGCTCGAGCGCTGCGAAACACGCTACCTCGTGACCGTGCCGTGCGACACGCCCAACTTTCCAGTCGATCTGGTCGAGCGCCTGGCGCACGCGCTCGAGGCCGAAGGCGCCGACCTCGCGATGGCCGCCACACGCGAAAACGGCCAGGCGATGGCGCAGCCGGTGTTCTGCCTGTTGAAGGCTGAGTTGCTCGAAAGCCTGGTCAAGTATCTGCAAAGCGGCCAGCGCAAGATCGACCGCTGGACTGCGTTGCACCGCACGGCCACCGTGGTGTTTGACGACGCCTCGGCGTTCGACAACGCCAACACGGTCGAAGAGCTGCGGCGCCTGCAGGGCTAGTCGCGCAGCACGCGCACCTCGATGCGCTGCAGCCACTTCACGTGGCGCGGACCGGTGCGCGTGTCGCCCGGCGCGTGGAGCGCGAGCGGCCCTTCCTGCTCCGACAGCGGCGCGCCGTCGCGCTCGTACGCCACCATCACTTGCGCGCCGCCCGGGGTGTTGGCCAGCTCCGGCCAGGAGAACGCGGCGCGGTAGCCGTCGCGCGCGATGGCGACCACGACGCTCTTGCGCCAGTCGAAACGGTCGCGCTCGGCCAGACCGGCCTGCTCGAGCAGCGCGAGCAACCGCACGCCCTTGAGCGTGGAGCCGGGCTGCGCCTGACCATCGACTTCGCGCGACACCCGGAAGCTCGCCTGCGCCTCTGGCGGGAAGGCGCGCAACGCGTCGGCGTCGACCGTCATCGAACGGCGCACGTCGCCGCTCACGGTCAGCGAGGCGGACCCGGCATCGGCCCCTGCCGCGATGCCGGCGCACAGCGTGGCGATGCTGCCCAAGAGCAGGCGCCGCGTCGGCATGGGGGCCTGGCGCCCTGTGTTCATGCCGCCGCGATCCCGCTGCGCCTGAGCGCAGGAACGCCGGCGACCCGTGCGACAGCGGACACGGCGCGCGAGCTCGCGGGCCTCTTGATGCGGCTGCATGCCGAATTCGCGCTCATCTGCACGCCGGCAGGCTAGGCAAAAAGCCGGTCAGCGGCGATATGAAGCGACCAGCATAGCGGCGCAGCCGCCCGCTGACCGGCTCCGTCGGCGCGTCATCGTGCGGCCTGCGAGCGCTTGCGCACGCGAAAAGTCCACCACGGCAGCGCCTGGGTCAGTGACAGCACCTGGCCCGCGCGATCCGCGCCATAGCCGGGTAACGTGCGCAGCGCCTGCTGCCAGAGGTCGCCTGCCAGCACCTCGCGCAGCTTCAGCACCGGCGGCTGGTCGAGGGCGTCGCGCAGGCAGACCAGGAAGTAGTCCTCGTCGGCCAACGGCACGAAATCCAACCCATAGCGCTGCGCCGCCGCCTCGATGCCGACCCCGGCGTCGGCCAGTCCACTGGCCACTGCTGCGGCGACCGCAAGATGGCTGTCCTCGGCCCGCTCGAAGTAGCCGGAGATCGCCTCGGGTTGCAGGCGCTCGAGCTGCAACAGCTGATCGGTGAGCAGTCGCGTGCCCGAGCCACTCTGGCGGTTGACGAACCGCAGGCCTGCGCGCGCGAGGTCGCCCAGGGTGGCGATGCGATGCGGGTTGCCGCGCGCGACGATCAGACCTTGGCGCCGCGTTGCGCAACCGATCAGTTTGTGGCGGCCCGGCTTGAGCAACGGCTTCAGGCTGCGCTCGAACAGCCGGCCTCCGGCGGGCAGCTTCGGCACGTGAAAGCCGGCCACCACGCATCGGCCATCGGCCAACGCGCGCAGCGCATCGACGCTGCCGACGAACCGCAGTTCCACATGCAGCCGGTGCTCGACTCCTGCGCGCTCGCGCAACAGCGGCAGCGCGAGGTCGTGGCTGGCGTACAGCGTCACCACCTGCTGCGTGCCGTCGAGCGCCTCGGCAAGCACCCTTTCGAGCTCGACGCGCAGCGCCTCGATGTGCGGCGTCAGGCGCGCGCGGGCACGCGCTTCGGCCCACACCATGCGCTGCGCGAACGGCGTCAGGCGCGCCGGCTGACCCTGCGACCAGCTCACCAGCGGCTCGCCAAGCACCGTTTCCCAGTGCTTCAGTGCGCCCCACACATGGCGATACGACGAGGCGAGCGCGCGCGCCGCGTGCTGGATCGAACCGTGGTCGCGCAGCGCCGACAACAATTCGAAGAGCGGGTTGTGCAGGTCGGCGCCGCGTTGGCCGTCGGGCTGAAAGCTGTATTCGAGGTGAACCCCTCGTGTGCGCATCGCGCGAGGTTAATTCACCGCCCCCTCATCGAGAATGCGGCCGTCCCCGTAGCTCGACGTGGCCGTCGTCGATTCGGAGCCGGCGACGCTGAAGCGCACTGCGCGAGCACGCCCCATGCATGGGCTGAACGTGCCGATTCAGTTGCGTGATCGACCACGGCGGGGCCAGCGCAGTAGAGTAACCAGCAGCCATGACCACGGCCATCCATCCAGCGAGCGAACGCTCCGCGACCGACCGCCTGAGCGACGGCTGGCACCGCAGCGCGGTGCTGATCGTCGACGACGAGGAAGGCATGCGCAACTTCCTCGGCAAGACCTTGGAGCGACGATGTGGTCAGGTGATGCTGGCCACCAGCGCCGAAGAGGCCGACGCGCTGGCGCAGGCACACCGCTTCGACCTGGTGATCCTCGACATCACGTTGCCGGGCAAGAACGGCATCACGTGGCTGCGCGAGCTGCGCGACCAGGGCTACAGCGGCGAAGTCATCCTCATCACCGCGTTCGCCGACCTCGAGACCGCGATCGAGGCGTTGCGCGCCGGCGCGTCGGACTTCATCTTGAAGCCGTTTCGCGTGTCGCAGATCCTCAATGCGGTCAAGCACAGTCTGGAGCGCTCGCACCTGCGACGCGAGAACTGGGTACTGCGCCGCACGCTGCGCCAGCGCGTGGCGCCGATGGACGTGCTGATCGGCGACTCCGAGACGATGCGTGCGCTGCGCGCGGCGCTGCTGCGCGCCGCTGCCGTCGCCAGCACGGTGCTGCTGACCGGCGAGTCCGGCACCGGCAAAGAGTTGGCGGCGCGGGCGCTGCACAACGACAGCCCGCGCGCGCGGGCCCCATTCGTGCCGGTGGCCTGCGCGACGATGTCGCCCGAACGCATCGAGACCGAACTGTTCGGCCATGCCCGGGGCGCCTTCGCCGGCGCCACCAAGGGCCGCGACGGGCTCTTCTACTACGCGCAGGGTGGCACGTTGTTCCTCGACGAGGTCGCCGAGCTGCCGTTGCCGGTTCAGGCGGCGCTGCTGCGCGTGCTCGACGACCGTCGCATCCGCCCGGTGGGCAGCGAACAGCAGTTCGCGGTCGACGTGCGCATCATCGCCGCCACCAATCGCCGACTGTCCGACGAGGTCGCCGCGGGGCGTTTTCGCAACGACCTGTACTACCGGCTTCAGGTGGTGGAGATCGCGCTGCCGCCGCTGCGCGAGCACAAGGACGACATTCCGGGGCTGGCGGCGCACTTCATTCAGAGCCTGGCACCGCAGCTCGGCGTCGAGGCGATCGGGGTGTCCGACGCCGAGATGGCCTACCTGTGCCAGTACGACTGGCCCGGCAACGTGCGCGAGCTGCGCAACCTGGTCGAGCGCTCGCTCATCCTCGGCTCGTTGAACCTGTCGGCGCTGTACCCCGGAGAGGCCAAGCCCGCCCTCAAGGATCCGCAGCAGCCGACCGATCTGCACGAGCTCGAAAAGCGCCACATTCTGGCGGTGCTCGACTCGGTGGCCGGCGACAAGACGCGCGCGGCGCAGTTGCTCGGCATCTCGCGTCGCACACTCGAGCGGCGCTGCGCCGAGTGGGCGTGATTCACTGGCGCAGCTTCCGCTCGCTGTCGATCCGCCACAAGCTGCTGGCGCTCGGGCTGTTGCCGCTGTTGCTGGCGCTGCCGCTGCTGGCGGTGATCCTGATGGTGTGGGGCGATTCGGCCCTCGATGCCCTGCTGATCACCAAGATCCGCAGCGATTTGGGCGTCGCCAACGGCTACTTCGACCGCGTGCAGGCCGAGGTCGGTGCCAGCACGCTGGCGGTGGCGCAGTCGCATGCGCTGGTCGACGCCGTGCAACGCGACGACCGCAGCGCCGTGGCGCGCCTGTTGGTGCTGGCACGAGAGCAGCACGCGCTGGAGTTTCTCGACTTGCTGCCCCCCAACGCATCGGCGATCAACGCCGCCGAACACGCCGGCGGCGAAGGCCTGGCGCGCGTGTTGCTGCTGGAGGGGGCGCAGTTCGAGCGCTTCGCGCCCGATCTGGCAGCGCGCGTGCCGGTGAAACTGGTGCCCACGCGCAACGCGGCACCGAGCGAGCGCACCGACGAAGACCGCGCGATGGTGATGCTTGCGCTGGCGCCAGTGCGCGGCCTCGACGGCCGCCCACTGGGCCTGCTGCGTGGCGGTGTGCTGTTGAACCGCAATCTGGCGTTCATCGACCACATCAACGAGATCGTCTACCCCGCCGGCTCGCTGCCGTTCGGCAGCCAGGGCACGGCCACTTTGTTCCTCGACGACGTGCGCATTTCGACCAACGTGCGCCTGTTCGGCGGCGACGGCGCTCGGGCCATCGGCACCCGGGTCTCGCAGGCCGTGCGCGACGCGGTGCTCGGCCGCGGCGACACCTGGCTCGGCCGCGCCTTCGTCGTCAACGATTGGTACGTCTCGGCGTATCAGCCGCTCACCAATCCGGCCGGACGGCGCATCGGCATGCTCTACGTGGGCTTTCTCGACAGCCCGTTCCAGCAGGTGAAGATCAGCCTGTTGGTGGGCATGGGCGCCGTGATGCTGTTGCTGATGGCGCTGGCGATGATGCTGGCGCTCGCCTGGACGCGCCGCATCTTCGTGCCGATCGAGCGCATGACCGACACGATGCAGGCGGTCGAGGCGGGTGACCTCGCGGCGCGCGCTGCGGTCGCCGATCGCAGCGACGAGCTGGGTCAACTGGCCTCCCACCTGGACCGCCTGCTCGACACCATCGACGACAAGACGCGCGCGCTGCAGCAGTCGCACGACGAGCTCGACCGCAAGGTGGTCGAGCGCACGCGCGAGCTGCAATCGGCACAGTCGCAGCTGATCAAGAGCGAGAAGCTGGCGGCGATCGGCCAGCTCACGGCCGGCATCGCGCACGAGGTGAACAACCCGATCGCGGTGATCCAGGGCAACCTCGACGTGGTGCGCGAGACGCTCGGCAGCAAGGCCAAGCCGGTGCAGACCGAGCTGCGCCTGGTGGACGAGCAGATCGAGCGCATGCGCCTGATCGTGACCCGGCTGCTGCAGTACGCTCGCCCCGGCGAGTATGCCGGCTATGTCGAGCCGGTCGACATTGAGCAAGTGATCACTGACAGTCTGGTGCTGGTGCAGCATCAGCTCTCACGCAGCCACATCGTGGTGCAGCGGCTGGCCGGAGCCACACGGCGCGCGCTGGTCAACCGGCAGGAGCTGCAGCAGGTGCTGATCAACGCGATGGTCAACGCGATCCAGGCCATGCCCGACGGCGGCACGATGACGCTCACCAGCCGCGACAGCGACGCCGCGCAACTGGAAATCGACGTCGCCGACACCGGCCCTGGGTTTCCGGCGGACGCGGAGTCCGCCGGAATCCGACCGTTCGTGACGACGAAAAAAGAGGGAACGGGCCTCGGTTTATGGATCAGCAGAACGCTACTGGAACGCTACGGTGGTGACATTCGCACCAGAAACCGCACAGATGGCGTGACAGGAGCCCTTTTGACCGTGGTGCTTCCCGCCGATACGCAGGCATCCGGCTTGCCACAGACGGCGTAAGACCCCGCAAGATCCCAGACCCTCGCCACCCAGGAAAGCTTTGAACCGTCGCAAGCCCGGGCGCAACTGATAGGTCAGATCCCACCTGTTTCGCCAGGAGCCCACCATGAACAGCCAAGCCAACAGCCCACGACAACGCACCGGCTACGTGCTGCGCTTCCAATCGCTGTTCGCCGAAGGGCGCGCCCTGGCCTTCGAATGCGATGCCGGCGGCCATGTCGATCTCGACGCGCTGTCCGAACGTGCCAAGCTCAACTACCTGTACGCCCGCACGGTGATCGGCCGCGATTTCGCGCTGCCCAGCGTCGAGCGCACGGTCCACTGATTCTTTTTCTTCCCACGTCATCTGTCCTGACTCTCCTGGTCTCCTCGTCGCTGAAGCGACACAAATGACAGCGGCGCCCCCGGGCGCCGCTTTTTTTCCCGGACGCGAATCAGGTGTTCAGCACCGCCACCGACTTGGTGTTGAGGTAGGCCTCGAGCGCCTCGGGGCCGCCTTCGGAGCCGTAGCCCGAGTCCTTCACGCCACCGAACGGCATCTCGGCCCACGGCGCGGCCGCCTGGTTGATCCACAGCATGCCGGTCTGGATGCCGTGCGTCAGCTCGTGCGCCGTCTTCAGCGAGGTCGTGAACGCATACGCGGCCAATCCCCACGGCAGCCGGTTGGCCTCGGCGATGGCGTCTTCCAGCTTGTCGAAGCCGCGCACCGACGCCATCGGGCCGAACGGCTCCTCGGTCAGCAGCAGGCTGTCGAGCGGCGCGTCCACCACGATGGTCGGCTCGAAGAAATTGCCGTCCGAGCCGATGCGCTTGCCGCCGGCCGCGAGCTTGGCGCCGCGCGTCAGCGCATCGTCGGTGATCTTCTGCATCGCGGTGAGGCGCCGCGGGTTGGCCAGCGGGCCGAGCGTGGTGCCGGTCTCCAGGCCATGACCGATCTTCGCGCCCTTGGCCACCGCCACGAAGGCGTCGACGAACGCCTGGCGCACGTCGTTGTGCACCAGGTAGCGCGTCGGCGAGATGCAGACCTGACCGGCGTTGCGCAGCTTGGCGACGCCGGCGATCTTGGCGGCCTTCGCGATGTCGGCATCGGCCGCCACGATCACCGGAGCGTGACCGCCGAGCTCCATCGTCACGCGCTTCATGTGCTGGCCCGCCAGCGCCGCCAGTTGCTTGCCCACCGCCGTGGAGCCGGTGAACGTGATCTTGCGGATCACCGGGTGCGGAATCAGGTATTGCGAAATCTCGGCCGGGTTGCCGTATACCAGGTTGACCGCGCCGGCCGGTACGCCAGCGTCGGCGAAGGCGCGGATCAACGCCGCGGGCGAGGCCGGCGTCTCTTCGGGCGCCTTGACGATGATCGAGCAGCCGGTGGCCAGAGCCGCCGACAGCTTGCGCACCACCTGATTGATCGGGAAGTTCCAGGGCGTGAAGGCGGCCACCGGACCCACCGGTTCCTTCAGCACCTGCTGCAGCACGCCGGCCTGGCGCGGCGCCAGGATGCGGCCCTGCACGCGCCGCCCCTCTTCGGCGAACCACTCGATGATGTCGCACGCCATCAGGATCTCGCCCTTCGACTCGGCCAGCGGCTTGCCCTGCTCCTGCGTCATCCAGCGCGCGATCGTGTCGGCGCGTTCCTTCAGGAGGCGCGCCGCTTCGCGCATCGTCTTGGCGCGCTCGAAGGCCGGCACCTTGCGCCAGGCGTCGAAGCCTTGCTGCGCGGCCGCGCACGCGGCGTCGAGGTCGGCCCTGGTCGCCACCGCGACGCTGCCCACCGGCTTGCCGGTGGCCGGATCGTTCACCGCCAGTGTCTTGCGCTCACCACCATCGCGCCATTGGCGGCCGATGAACAACTGCACGGACGGATAGGCGGACTCGACAGGCGGCGTGGCGGTGGCGGTGGACATGAGCGACCTCGGTGGACGGTTCGATGGGATGCGCCGGCCGGAGGCCACGCGCGGAGGGACAGCGATTTTGCGCCATCGCTGCGGCGGGCGCTGCCAGCAGCGCCCGCCGCCCTGAGCGTCAAGCGGCTGAACCGGGCGCCGCGATGCTGCAACCCACGTCACGTCGAATCGCCAAACCCGCTGGAGACCGCACATGGACCTGTCGACGATCGGCTACACCCGCAATGCCTCGCGCGATGCGCGCTTCGCCTGGCTGGCGCTGGACTCCGACCACAACGGGCTGGTCGACAGCGACTCGCTGACCCAGCGCGGCGGATTGCATCAGCTGTTCGAGGGCGCGGTCGTGGTCAGCGAATGGGACGACGACGAGCCGAGCTTCGACGACATCGAATTCGACGACTGACCCGGCCGCCAGAGAGCGCGCGAGCAGCATTCAAGGCTGCAGTGCCGCCATCGCTTCGCCGAGGCGGATCGGCCCGCCCGGCAGCCACGCCGGATTGAAGCGCAACGGCAGGCGCGGAAACAGCAACACCACCGTCGAGCCGAGCAGGAAGCGCCCCATCTCCTGGCCGCGCTCCAGCCGCACCTCGCGCCCGTCGTAGCGCCATTCGCGCACATTGCCCGGCCGCGGCGGGTTGACCACCCCGTGCCACACGGTGGCCATGCTGCCGACGATCGTCGCGCCCACCAGCACCAGCACGAAGGGCCCGAACGCCGCCTCGAAGCAGCACACCACGCGCTCGTTGCGCGCGAACAGCCCTGGCACGTGGGCCGCGGTGAGCGGATTGACCGAGAACAAGTCACCCGGCACATGCACCATGCGCGTCAGCTGCGCGGCGCACGGCATGTGGATGCGGTGGTAGTCGCGCGGGCTCAGGTACAGCGTCGCAAAGTGCCCGTCGGTGAAGCGCGCCGCCAGCGACGCATCGCCGGCGAGCAATGCGCGCGTCGTGTAGCGATGGCCCTTGGCCTGCAGGAGGTCGACACCGTCGATCGCGCCGAACTGGCTGATCACGCCATCCACCGGGCACAGCAAGTCGGCCTCGGACAGCGGCCGCGCTCCCGGACGCAGCGCGCGCGTGAAGAACTCGTTGAAGGTCGGGTAGTGCGCCGGGTCGGGGTCGGCCGCTTCGCTCATGTCGACCCCGTAGCGACCGATGAACCAGCGGATCACTGCGGTCGTCGTGGCTCCGCCGCGCGTGCCGGCCGCCCGTCCCATCAACGCGGTGAGCGCGCGCTTGGGCATCAGGTACTGCGGCAGGACGGCGA
>Ga0068862_100001346_pt1 | contig 22832 bp, 36 predicted proteins | sample KBSSwiS52_FD_66598 | JGI IMG/M metagenome (GOLD analysis project Ga0068862, IMG submission 66598) | Switchgrass rhizosphere microbial communities from Kellogg Biological Station, Michigan, USA - KBS Switchgrass S5-2 | ecosystem: Host-associated > Plants > Roots > Rhizosphere > Soil ... | reverse complement strand
TGCGAGGATGAAAGCGTTACGTCGACGGCCGGCGATAATGCCGGCACGGTTCCGCCGCCAGTCATAACGCCGCCGGTTGAAACGTGGTGCGGGCCTGGGATGAACTTAATCAACGGCGGGTGTGTTCCTATCGTTGTTGACTACGCGCCCCCAGGGCCAGGAACACCGCCGCCGCCGCCGGTGACCACTACGCCGCCGACTAACACCGGATTGCCCCCAGGGCGCACATGGGAAGATTGGCGCCAGTGTAAAGCGTATGGCGTGAAGTATCGGCGGGTGTTCGGGCGAGATCCGGTAAACCTTTGGTGTGAGACCATACCAGGGCCGCCGGAAACGACACCGCCCCCGCAACCGCCGCCCCCGATCGTAGGGCCGCCCTATTTGGCGCCGCCGACCTCGCAACCGCCGTTGTCAACCGGGCCTATCTTCGGATGGTGGACACGCCGCCGGCGCCGGCCTCGAGGTTGGCCGCCGCGACGTCAACCGCCGGCAATTGTGCCGCCGACGCCGGCGCGCCGGCCGCCGCCGGCAATTGTGCCGACCGGCGGTGATGGTGAACTCTGCCCGGCTCGGGGTTGGGTGTCGCGGCCTATCCCTGGGGTGAGTGAGTATCAGGTATTTGCTTGCTCTCCTGGGCGCCCGGTTGTCATTGACACCGGATTGCAAAAGGTTGTCAAAAAGGAAGCGGAAGCGCGCGCCGGCCTGGGAGATCTCGACGGCTTCACGGTTGGAAATATCATCATTCCGACATGGGCACTCATCGCCGGCGCCGCGGCCGCAGCTTTTCTAGTCTTAGGAAAACGACGGAGATAAAACCAATGATAAAGCTTACTCAGTTCAATGCTTTGATTGCGATTCTGATTGTATCAATTCTCTTTGGGCCTGGGCTCTTTGCCTGTACTCAAAAACCAGACACTGACCCAACGCCGGCGAAGCTTACACCGGAGCAACGGCTCGCTCTTGCAAAGGTAGCCGGCCTGGGCGCGGTGGCACTTCTCGACTCGAGGATACGTGCTGCAGAAAACGCCGGGCAGAGTGAAAAGGCGCGAGCCCTTATGATTGCCCGATCCGCGCTAGAGGAATACAACCGCCAGATTGCCCCCATTGAAAGCTTCAACGTTAATGACCGGCAACAACTACGCCGGGCGGGCATCAAGGCGCTCGAGTCAGCGGAGCGCATAATTCATGACGCGCAAGGGATCGGCAACCCCGAAACCAAAGCGGCGCTTTTGGATGCCATAGCAATCGCTCGAGTGGTCATCCAAAGCGTACAGGCAATAATTCCAGCGGACTAAAAAGACAAGAAAAAAAAGGGGGACACAATCATGGCGGTTGGCGCAGTTGCAAAACGACCTTTGCCGGTGACCAATGTTATAGTCGGGCGCGTCGGACTCACCGCCGGCGCGGCCGATGTAGACATGAACGAGATCACAGAGGATTCACTAATTTTTCTCAGTGGCAACAGCGGGGCATCCAGCGACGGCGCTTTAACCGCTACGATCACGGCCGGCGACAAATTCGCGATTGCCTCGAGTGACGGCACAAATGACGGCTACGTTTCCTATATGGTTGTAATCAACCCGTTGAACCCTTGAACCACTACCCCTTGTGGTTGCCGGCGGGTTTTTTCGCGATCGTAGCCGGTCGGCACAATATCTAGTGGTTTGGCTTCAAAACTATGGCGAACAAGATTCTAGTTTTTGAAAAACTGGCGTTTGATCCGGCGACAGGCAGCTATTTCAATTTGATTTTGATAGATGCCGGAAGCGTCTACAACGCGTATATCAAAGACGCGGCTACTAATGAATTCCCTTCCTTGCCCGGCGCCATATCCTCGAGCGGCGCAACTCCGATCATTGCCCCATCGGGCGTCGGTGACGTGGTTGGATTCGGCACAACCGACCGCTTGATGCGGTGGACTGACGGCCCTAACAGCGTTGCCGGCGATAGCATTTTGGCACAGGTAGCCGGCGGGATAGATCAGGCAACCGGCGGTTTCAAAATCAGCGGCGCCGGCCGCACTTCGCCAGTATTCGGCGCCGGCGGAATGGCGTTGCTCGATTCTACTATGACCGGCGCCGGTGGCACTTACGGTGCGGTGTTCACACATGCAGGGGCGCCGGCCGGCGGCGCCGGCGTTTGTTTCAACATAGATGCAATGGGGGTGGGCATACCTGGGTTTGAAATTGACGTTACATCAAACTCGCTCGACTTCGCGGCCCTATTCTTCGGCGTGTCGGGGCTCATCCTCACAAACGGGTTTATTGCTCTAGGCGGAAACGTCAACACTTTTGCAGCGATCAAAGGAACGACGAGCGGGGCAGTTCTGCAAGCGCGGCTAGGCGACGACACCGGGCCGGCCGGCTTCCAGGCGAAGGAAGTAATAGGCGCGTTTGTCTCGTCGCCGGTGACGGTGAGCGCCGACGATACCGGAAAGGTTTTCAGCAACGAGGGCGCCGCGGCGCTCGCGGTTTACAATCTGCCCGCCGCGGCCGCGGGCCTCACTTATACATTTGTGGTTCAGGATGCCGACGGAATACAGATCGACGCGCAAGCCGGCGACACAATCCGGCTCGCAACAAGCGTTAGTAGCTCGGGCGGCACGGCGACAAGTACCGATATAGGAAGCGCATTAATTTTGGTCGCACTCAACGCAACAGAATGGATGGCGCGCTCAATAGTCGGCGCATGGGTGACAGCATAAGGAAAGAAAATGGCGAACGTTCGAGGGGAAATAATCGACGGTGAAATGGTGGATGGCGTAACCATTCCACCGGGCCGAATAATTGAATTTGAAGGCGGGCCGATCGTCAGCGACGTGGGCGGCAGTCTCGATATAGACTCACCAATCATCGCCCCATCGGTGACCTTCCCCAACGGCACAATAGCTAACACCGCGGTTCCGACCGGCACGTATTATATGACGTACCCCTATCCGTTTAGTTCGGTGGCAACCGGCGGCCTGGGGCTCTCGGCAAACGTGCTCGGTTTGTGGCGCTTCACACTCTGTTATAGCGTCGTCGTCAATAAAGTAGTTCTCGAGATCACCGGCACGGTGAACACTGAAAAGGTTGGAGTCACAATCTACAACGCCGCCGGCTCGAGCAAACTTATCGACGTGACTTATACCCTGGGCGCCGGTAATGGAATTATCAACGCGGCGCCGGCCGGCGCGCCGGTGACTTTGCCGGCCGGCACTTATCTTTTAGGAGTAGCCAATACAAACATTTCGATTGCCTACAGGTGCCAAGCGGTCAACACGGCTTATGTGAATATCCAAAACAATCAAGCGGCAAGTTTGATATTTGCGACCGGCGCCAACGCATCGGTTGCCGGCGTGAATCCGGCAACGACGGGCGCCTTGACTGCAAGCGCGGCAATCAACTTTCCCCTCATCGCCTTTGTAACCTAACCGACAGTCTTATGAATATGACACCCCAGGGGCGCTTTGTTTTGATCCGACTCGAGGGCGGCCCTAAAACTCAAATGTACCGAGATAACGCCGGCCTTCCAACAATAGGCGTTGGTCACCTTCTAACCCGCTCGGAACTCTCGAGCGGAAAGATACTCATTAACGGCCGCCCGGTCAGGTGGGCGCCGGCACTCGCCATAGCCGATGTTGACGCGCTTTTCGCTCAAGACCTCCAACAAGTGGTTGGCATAGTCTCGAGCACGTTTGCCCCGATCGGAGTTTATACGCCGGCACAATTCGACGCGATTGTATCCTTCACCTTTAATGTGGGAATCCCCGCATACCTGGGGAGCACTCTGTTAAAGAAACTTCGCGCGCGCATGTTCGGAGAAATACCGGCTCAACTCGAGCGGTGGATTTATTCCGGCGGCGTGGTCAACAAGGGGCTCAAGAATCGCCGGAAGGCGGAAATAGAAATGTGGCACGGCCGCTACCCTGGGATGCCGGCGCCCGCCGGCTCAGAAAAGGCTTGACACTGACGGCGCACTTGCCTACAGTCGACGCGTGTACCCAGGTGGAAAAAACGCGCCCGGCACTTTCCAAACCATAATTAATCAGATTCCCCCGCATCGGATCTATATAGAACCCTTCGCCGGTTCGGCGGCCATCTACCACAAAAAGCGCCTTGCTGATTTCTCGATTTTAATAGAGCGAGATCCGACTGCAGCGGCGGCATTAATGACGGCGATCGATCGAGACATGAGCCGGTATTTCTTCGAACATACAATAGGCGATCGCCCGCCGACAGAAACGCCGGCAGTCGACGTCATTTGTGCCGACGCGTTGAAATGGTTGCGCTCGAGAAAGTGGCGCGGTGATGAATTCGTTTATGCCGATCCGCCTTATATTTCGACGGCTCGAAAATCCGGATCCCGCCGGCGACTTTACCGGCACGATATCACAAGCAACGACCAGCACAACGAAACTCTCGACGTGTTGGCGGCTTTGCCTTGTGCCGTAATGATCTCGGGGTATTGGTCTGAACTCTACGGCCGGCGGCTCGAGGCGTGGCGGCTTTTAAGGTTTCAAGCAATGACTCGAGGCGGCCGGGCGAGTGAATGCTTGTGGATGAACTATAGCGAGCCGGTTGCACTCCATGATTATTCTTACCTGGGGCGCGATCGGCGCGAGCGCCAGGATATACAGAGGATGAAACTAAGATGGGTTAAGAAACTGGAAGCCATGCCGCGGGTGAAGCGGCAAGCGATACTAGCGGCCTTCAAGGAATCCGGCCTTTGATTCGATGCCAGAGGTTTTGCGCCCACAGAACCATGCGGCCGTATAGAATTATCAATCTGCTATAGATTTCAACCATTGGGCTTTTCTTGCAGAATCCGAATAACAGTTGTACGGCCGACCCCTAGGCGCTTTGCAATTGCTTTCGGCTTCAACCCCTCGCCGGCGAGTTCGCGGATTTGATCCCGTTTATACCTGGGGATTGGCGGCCGGCCGAATTTAATTCCCTTCTCTTTTGCTTTCGCGATGCCAGAGCGCACGCGCTCTAGTGTGGTTTCGCGCTCGAGTTGTGCGAATACCGCCAGCATGCCAGCCATCGCGCGGCCGAATGGGGTTGTAAAATCTAACCCCTCAGTTGTGCTCACAAAAGCTATATTGCGCGCGTTCAGTTCTGCGAGGCTCAACAGCGCGTCCAGGGTTGACCGTGACCAGCGGTCCAACTTCCAAACGACAACAACATCAAAAGTATTCTGAAACGCGGCTTGTAGAAGCTCGTAGCGCCGCGGGCGGGTATCTCGAGCGCCGGATTCTTTTTCGAAATACTCGCCGGCAATAGTCCAGCCGCGGCGCTCGCAATAGTCGCGCAGATCCGCCAATTGATCGGGAATGGTTTTTTGATCTCGCGACGACACGCGAGCATAGAGGGCGGCTTTCATGGTTTGCGTTCCCGTTTCGACCTCAAGGGCAGAGGTAAGGATTGAAAAACGAGGGGCGCGCTTCTACTCGGGCGGGTGACCGCCGCAGGGCCGTCAAGCCGACAGCGGCCGCAACCATATTTTTGTATGTAATCGGCTATTACATAAGCGAGCGCGCTCTCAAGTTGAAAACTATCACCGCAACTCGGGCAGATTTGTATAAGGGCGGCGGCCGGCGGTGTGTTCATTAATACATACCTGGGGCGTCTAGTTCCTTCACCCGCTTGACGTGAATTGAGTAGGGCTCTCCCTCGAGCGGAACATGCCGGCCTTCCTCGATCAAACCACATTGTAGACAGATCGGCGGCGCGCATCGGTGTGCCGCTTCGGGTTCGTCAAGTGTGCCTTCCTCGCAATAGTAATGGTTTTGAGGGGCCGCAATGAAAGTGTGAGGGGTTCTCGCGAAGTATTGCCGGCGCTCTGCGTCGGCGCGCTCTCGAGCGGTCAACGGCCGACCCAAACCGCGGGCCATGAGTTTTTCGTAGTCCTCGCGGGTGTCCATAACTCCCCCCTGTATTTTGGGATCTCGAGCGGGCCGATTCCCTAAAGAAACGGCCCGGTGTCCAGAAAGCCAGAAACGTCTAGGTTTTGGTCACTCACATAGACCATACTTCGACTCACACGCGGGCCGATCGTTGAAAACGCGCAACAAGTTTTGTTGCCGGCCGCCGTGGCTTGTTTGAGCCCATGACACAACGTCATCAATCCAATTGATATACATACCGGGCACGCAAGGGGGAAAGTACGTCCTTTTAACTCGCGCTTCCCAGGTTCGGATTTTCTCAATCATCTCGGGGGCGCGTTGTGCCCATGCCAACACGTCATCTTTTCCAGAGTTAATACAAGGGGCGCAACCGACCCGCGAAAAACCCAGGCTATAGAGGGGGTTGACCACTTCCCCAAACGAGCGGCAGTAGTCAAAGCATTGTTCTTTTGTCCAATCCACCAAAGGGTAATTTAGCCAACAATCATAAAATGTATCCCATTGGCGCTCGGGGGCATCCTTGCGTGATTGGCTTTCGTCGCGACGGATGCCGGCGAATCGTTCATAGTCCAAAGCTTCATAAACACCGCCAACGCCGAAAACCTCTCTCTGCCAACGAAGCGCGGGGCGCAGCTTCAAATGTTCGGTGCAGAATTGCGCTTTCCTCGAGGGGAATCGACCTTTTAACGTCGCGAGTAAATCGAACGTGAGCGGATCGGTCGGAGCGAGCCCAAGCTCGCGGATCTTACCAGGGGCGCGGCCGGCCATGTCGGCTACTATAGGCGACAGCATAATAACCGGATGCACGTTTTCGGAGTACCATTCGACATGGGCAGTTGTGCGGGCATCCTCATTGCCGCCGGCATCGGAATTGATAATTAGCGTGTCGGCGGCGCCGTAAGTTTCCATGACCCAACGCGCGCATGCTTGGCTATCGATGCCGCCGCTAAAACCTACGATGTATTTCATTCGCTCCCCCTTTTTGGAAAAAGCCTTGCCAGGAGATCCGGCAAAATTTGTTCAGCTTCGCGCGGCGTTGAATTGAAGTAGCGGCGGGCCAGTTTCAACAACTCACCCATGCGTTTGTGTTCGCGCTCGAGCCAACGCCGACGATGTGCCCGCCGGGTTGCTTCGACCGCCCCCTTATTCGAATGCGGCGCCGGCGGCAGAGGTGGGCGAACGGGCAGCGGTTCAGGCGGAATACTCAGAGCGGCCAATCGGCGCTCGTGTTTCTTTTGCCATCGGTTGGGATCTATCCGCGCGTAGCGGCGATGGGGCATCAACTCGTTTTTGTTCATCATCGGAAATTTCAACTCCTAAAAAAAACCGGCGTCGCTTCCGTCCTGGGGTTTGGGTTAGCTTAGAAGCGCGCCGGGTGAAAACTTCAGACCACAGTTAGACCACAGTTGAAGTTAATCAGCGTGAATGAGCGGGGTTTTACGGAAGGTTAAATTACTGAGCGCGAACGGAAGGGGCACACCGGGACATTCTCATAACCCAAAGGTCGCGGGTTCAAATCCCGCCCCCGCAACCAAGATCAGCCGCCGCAAGGCGGCTTTTCTTCTTGCACTTACCTTCCTTCGCACTCATCCGTAAAACTCCACAAACCCAAAGAACAGACCACAGTTAGACCACGGTTGATGTCATTTCTGTTTCACCAGCCGCATTTTCGGCAAAATCGCGTCGGCCAGGATCTCGCCGGCTTCGTCGCTTACTTCATCGCCCAGGTGCACGTAGATATCACCCGTTGTGCTGACTTGCGCGTGCCGTGCGTGACTCTGCACAAGCTTTAGATCGTGCGTTAGCTGATACAGGATCGAGGCGCCCGAATGCCTCAACAAATGAAAGCCATGCGTGCGAGGCTCGGGTTGAATCCCCGCCGCTTTCAGAGCCGGATAATAGATTTGCTCCCTTAGTAGATCCTGATCGAGCGGCCGGCCGTCTAGTCTCGAGAAGATAAAATCCTCTGGCGCCGTTCTCGAACAGACGGCGCGATGTGTTTCTAAAACGGCCAGCACTGGCCGCGGCAGTCGAAACGTCTTTTCACTCGCTCGAGTCTTTGGGGTAACAAGTTGGCCCCGCCATAGATTATGAGTGATAGACAAACTACGAGAGGGGAAATCGAGGTTGAACCATCGAAGCGCGAGCAGCTCACCTATCCGCAAGATTGTAATCGACAGCAGCACAAACAACGCGCGGTGATCGGCGGGAACGTTGGCCAGCACTGCGGAAACTTGTTCGGCACTAAGCGCCGGCTTTTCTCGTTTGTCTTGGAGCTGGGGCCGGTGCAGCTTTCGGCGCACTGGCGATGACTCGATCAAACTGTATTCAACGGCAACCTCGAACATCACGCGCAACAGAGCATAGACGTTTATCAGATACTTTGTAGATAGAGATTTGCCGGCCAGGGTGTTCAACAATTCGGTAATGGCCGCCGGCGTGATGTTTTGAATGTGCAAGTCACCAAATGCCGGAATGATCCAAGTATCAAGAATCGATTCGTAGCTATATCGTGTTGAGGGCTTCAACCGGGCGGTGTATTGATTCCAAAAAGTTTTGATAAACAAATTGAACGGTAGAAGGCGGGGCGCGCTCGTAGCTCTCACATTGTTGATTTGATTTATCTCGAGCATTCGGGTGTCGGCTTCGGTGCTGGCGTCGCGAGGGGTGCTCGCGTCTAATTCTTCCGTCTTTTCAATCCACCGCGCGCCATCGCGCAATCTGTAACGCAGCACATAATAGGTTCTCGTCACTCGCTTGCGTTTCTCCACGCGGCCGCGTTGATAGGTGCGCTTTGTCACTTCAACCTCACTGTGCGCGCCATCGTAGCTTTCAACACGGTGCCTCGCAAGCCACGTTTTGAATTCTTCCGAATCGGGATCGAACCGCGGATAGCGGCCAAGCCGGATATGCGGGATGCGGTCGGCGTGAGAAGTTGCCAACCGCGATTGCACCCATGACGGATTGACACGCAGCAACTCGGCGAGGCTTTGTAGATCTAAAAGCATTTCTTATTTTTCTCGCGGAGCGCGATTCCAGAATTGAATTGATTGCACTTGCCCGCCGGCGCTCGCATCGAAGCGCGGGCCTTGCGCTTTGCAGTTGTGGCACCACACAAAAGATAACCCGCCCCCCGCCACCAACCGCGTAGTGGTGGAAGTACAAAACGGGCACCGGGCAGGTGTCGGTTTTTTGAGACTGCGGGAAAAGCGCGACGGTTTCATAGGCTTATGCTTTTTTAGTCGGGCAACTTCACGCGGTTGGGGTGTTGCTTCTGAAAGCGGGCTACATCGTCAAAGTGTTGTTGAGCCCTCGCTATCTTCGATGCTGGAACGCCGGCGCTCGCGGCGTTAGTAATCCACGTTTCAATTACACGCAGCGCCAGTTTATCTTGACCTCTGAGAATAAAAACCGGCTCATCCTCTGCAACTTTGTTCCAAGTATCCACGCAACATTGTTTAGCCATTGGATAATCTCCCTTCTGAAAAAATCTTCGAATAGCTCGAGGTTTTGTTTTTTCCGCCGCCGGGTGCGGGCGGCGTTTCTAACGTGATGCTTCAAATCATAGCGAAGGTGACAAGCTTGGCACATTGCCTTGACGTGTTTCGGGTTGGCGCATTTGACCGGCTCGCAGGTGCAGCCGTGTTGCCACAGATGCGCGGTAGTTAAAACCACAATGCGAACGTGGCCACACTCGCCGTTATGCCGGAAGCAAAACCCCAATTGACCATTTAGCGCGCTACAACGCGGATCTCCGCTAGCGGTTGTATGATCGGCGCCGCATTCGCCCGCGCATTCACACCGGCCGCCGGCGCGTTCAAAGCGGATGAACTTTGAAAACTCGGGCCAATTCTCGGGATAGTTTTCGCGGACTATGGGCATTTTGAAATTTACGATTGCCTATCCTTCTTAGCCGCTTTAATGTCTGCAAATCGAACCACCGGGACCGTTTATCTTTCGCAAGCGCCCGTTACTGCCTCGCACAGCTTCCTTGTGTTTAGCATTGGCGCTTGCGCGTCCCTCTGCCTTTAGGTTGTAGAATCGTCTTTGACCCATTTCGTTTTGCCCCCTTTCGGTTTCACTTTTTCTCAAAGCCAACCTAGCCATAGAAAATCGCGGCCGGTAATCGCGGATACATACCAGCGCAACAGGGAAACGGGCGCCTTGCGTGCGTAGGGATCTCGCCAGGGCCGCGGCCGGCGTCGATAGTAACCAATCAACCAAAACAAGAGCGCGCCGAAAAAGAAACCGGCGAAGAAAAGACACGGCGAAGAAAAGACACTCAAACATCATTTCTCCACCCCCTCAACAATGGGCGCCCCGCTCAGTACGACAGTCAACAAAATCTTAGATCCGGTTTGCGTGCCGGCCGGCAAACACTCGAGGGGCAGCGGGAAATGTTCCGGCCATCGGCCGCCCTCGAGGTTCCCTTTTATAACAAGGTGCGCTCGAGTGTGTGACCGCTCGCGCGTCTTTGAAAGCACGCCGGCGACGTTGCCATCAGGACTAAACCCGATCACTTCACAGATGCGCCAAACGGCCTTGTTGCGGCGCCGGCGTACAGGTTTACTCGCCTTCCTCGATTCCATCATAGAAAACCTCATCGTTGTTGTTATCGTCAGAGGGGGGTGTCTCATGAGGATTTTCAGAAAGAAACGCCGACCTTGAGCCATCGGCGGCGGTATCGTCAATCAAATCCTCAGTTAATAGCGTCGGCGTTTCGGTCGGCGTTTTTCCTACACCCTCAGAAACGCCGACCTCTAGGGGGAAAACGCCGACCTCGAGCGGAGAAACGCCGACGCGTAACAATTCGTCACAAGTCGGCGTTTCTTTGGTGTCCGAAGAAACGCCGACAGAAACGCCGACCTCTGGAAGTGGACTAGTTACATATTTTGCGGGCGAATTTTCGTCAAGGTCGGCGTTTCTTTCTGAAATTTCAGGGATAGACACCCCAAAAGCTTGCTTGTACCGTGAAATGTCGCGACGCGTTATTGTCCAGCCGCGTATTTTTCCGTGTCCTGAATCGCCCTTGCGGAAGCGCAACCGTTTTAGAATCCAACCTATAGAGCGGGGGTTTAATGTTTCGTCTTTGATTGGCAATTCTTCCGCGGTCGCGATCTCTTTGCACGCATTTGTTACCTCACTCGTCTTGACGACCGCAGAAAAGCCGGAAGAAACGCCGACCTCAGAAAAAACGCCGACCTCACTACCCTGGGCAAATAGCCATTCCTCCTCGCGGGTGCCTAGCAAGTCATCCAGAGCGCGAATAACAAGCTTTGTGAGGCTTGTTGAATCTAGTTCCTGGGTTTCTTTCTGGTACGCCAGCGCAAGGGCGTGCATTCGATCCCAAAGGTTTTCTAACCCGAAGTCATCCAGCCAGCCGGCGACGGCCAGGATGGCGCGCCAGGGTTCAAGCTGACGGCCTTTCAGTTGCGCTCTAGTTGCAACGTTATCGTCGTAGCGTTTCATATCGGGAAGGTGTACCAACGTGAGCGCCCACAAATCATCTATCAGCTTCCGCCGGTCATGCGGCCAGGATTCGACGGCCGTAACAACCCGGTTGGCTTTCTTCGCGTCTACGCTTCGAATGAGGGGAACAATAATCGATCGGGTTGCAAGCGCGCCGTCAGGCAAACGGGTTGCAGCAAACAACCGGGCACAGAAACAATTGAAACGTCGGGTGACCCATTTCCCCTCTTTGGTGCTTGGTTCTTTTGCCGCGAGCGTGGCGCCCTTCCGGTTGCCGGCCAGGAGTATCGCGACTAGATCCGACTTTGTTTTGTCTTGCTGCAATCGCTCGACTTCATCAAAAGCCAGCGTGCCCCCATAGTCGGCCGCGTCGCGAATTGTGGCGATAGTTGATTGGGCCATGACCATTTCGCCCATGAACGCCATTTGAGTGACGGCATTCAACAACTCGCTTTTCCCGCTTCCGAATTCGCCGTTTGGCCATAGGTAGCCGATCACTTGGAAGGAATCCAAAAACCACGTTGCCAGGATGTAGCACGCGATCATTTCCGACATGGTTTGTTGATCGGCAAGCGAGCGGTCAAAATCTATGTAGTGGTCTACGACCTCACGCACGCGCCGGAATACGTCGGCGGGCTCGGGGCGCTTCCCTTCTCGGTACTCTTTAATTGCCCACGTTGACCATAGGTGTTTTGTCTCGGGTATCGTGTCCAGCTTGAAAACGAGATCGGGCAGCGCATCGAATCCGGTTTGTTCGGCTTCCTCCGCGTCGGTGCTAAAAATCTGCCCGTCATCGCGGATCACAAGCGGCCATCGCTCTTGTATTACTTCCGGCGTTGATAGTTTGATGATCTCGCCGTCTGAGCCCTCGCGCTCGTTTGTGGTCACCTTTACAAAAGGCCAAATGCCGGCATACGCGCGGCCGTCAAGTAGCATCAACGGCCGCGACATAGTTAGCGGCTCATCCTCGATCAGTTCAATAACCGGCCGGGCGGCTCGAGGCACAGGGCGCGGCCCGTCAATCAATCCCTCGAGATCTTCAATCGAATGTGTTAGCAGGAAATCATCAACGCCGACCTTTTGCCCCTCGAGCGTCGGCAAATACACCGCGGCGACGTGCGCCCCCTTGCGTTGCAGGTGTTCAGTAAACCGCTCGAGCGCCTTACGCACGCCGGCCTTTGTCATCAGATCGGAATCAAACACAATCCTAACGTCGCGATTTTTGAATGCTACATAATCGAAGTCAGCGAGAAACGACACGCCGCCAAATGAATTGCGCCCCTTGAAATTCCAAACGCCCAGGAGCGCCAGCGCGATCACACCGCGGCTCGCTAAGGCGTCGGCTTTCTTTTGCCCCTCAGTAATCCACAATGGTTTATCAGGATCGGCAAGCGCCGGCCGACAGATCCGCGGGCAATCAACCCGCACGCCGACCTTTGGGGGCAACTCATATTTAATGGTGCGCTCTTTAATTTGGCCGGCGGCAGTGCGGCGGCGGTGCTCATCTTTTACGACTCGAGGAACATCGGGGCGATATACGCTCAACCCGTTGGTGCCGTCGGTGCAATTGACTGGAAGCAACAAGCCGGGCACGTTGCGCGCTTGTACCCTGGAAAATCCCAGGGCTTCCAATTGCTTCGGATCGGTGACGGTGCGATAGGGCCGCAGTTCGATCACTTCATCTGATATGCCGCTCCCCTCGTGCAGCATCTTATAATGATCCGGTGAGAGATCCTTCACAGAGCCTCGTATTGTTTCGTTTCGGAATTGTAGAAACGCGTATGAAAGCCCAGGCCAGCTTTGCCGCACACATCACACGTTTGATTATTACGGGACACAAACGGGTGAGCGGTTGGGGCCGATTGTACCGGGGCGTCAGGGTGTTTCTTGTGCGGTGACGGCGGCGGCACAATGCAATCGCTATCACATTTCGCCGGTTGGCCGGCGAGATCAAATAAGCTCGGTTGTTGTTGTTGTCGAGACATAAGATAGAAAAGGGGGCAAGAACCAAGTGGGCCGAAATTGCATCCCGGCCCGCCGCCGTTCACACAGATTAGCCCTACAGATTCACCGGCGGCGGGCCTGGGAAACTTTGATCTACGCTTCTCCGAGTACAAACCACAACGGGGGTTCGGGCTCGCGCGCTATGCGACAGTCGCAATTAAACCCTCCACAGTCGGCACAACGCTGCCCGTGGTTCTTTCGATGCTCTCGTAGATCCGTATCAATTGCCAGGGGCCGCGCGTGTGGTGAAAACTGGATGAGATCTCCGCACTGTTGGCATTGTGCGTTCAACCCTTCAACAGTGTCGCGCACGGTGAAGCCGTCACTTCTGAAATAGTAGATCGGCTCAGTACCGGGTTGATTAATCATCTTCGGTTTTCCCTCCACATCTATACACATTTATCAGGGCCAACGGATTGAATTGGTGTAGTACCCTTGCACCGACGAATGAAGTCCAGAACAGCAATTGTTCCATCGTCATGTAGCGATAGTGAACGGTGAGCGCGATGAGCAAGGCGTGATGATCATCTGCGATCCGGTGTGAGCGTTTTCCTATTTGAATGAAGCGTTCCTGCTTGGTGGATTGTTGTTGAATATGGAAAGCCATAACCCCTCTCAACCTCTCGGGGGCAAATCGAAGTAACGTAATCTGAACAGGGGCAGTACTTGGGGCAACCATTCAAGCGACCTTTGATTGCTCTTTAGCGGCTGCAACTTCTCTCTCGAAGTCATCGCCAAAGAGTTCAGATACAGGTTTGCGAAAGTATCGGGCAAGCTTCGCCCGTACAAAATGATTAGTGCGTGAACCGTTCAGGGTTGAAGACAGATCGCCGGCGCTGACTCCAATGGCCTCGGCTAGCGCCGCCCGTTCTATATGCTGAACAATCAGGAATATGTCTAGTTCCCTCGGTGTCATCGTGTATAATCGACCTCCAAATAACTTTGGTGAACGGCAGACTAAACCATCAGTTCTGTCTTGTCAACAGAAAAGTGAACTGACAGTTATCAGGCGCGATTTGAAAACGGTTGTCGTTGGCTTTTGGGAACGCGTAACAAGGGCATTCGGCACTGAGCAGGCGAGTGAAATAGCCCGTAAATTGGGGCTAACGTACAACGCCGTGCGTAAGTGGAGAAAGGGCGAAGTGCCGGGGCTCGACACGCTACTTGCAATCAAAACACTAACTGGCAGTTCGCTCGATTGGTTACTTACCGGAGACGAAAAGACTATTGAGCATCAAACTACTTTGGAGTATTCTGAGGCACGAATAGCTGAACCTGAGACGGCCTACAATACCGCATCCGTCGATACGGTTATTTTGAGATTGATTGAAGCTCGCGTTGCCCCTCTCGAAAAAGAGATCAGAGAATTGAAGTCAATGCTTCAAGAGAAACTCTAAGCTTTACCGCCCCTGCCATTCCAATCGTAAAACAAAAAAACAGATGGAGAAGTCGCAATGAGAAAACTCGCTTTAGTAGCTATGCTTGTGCTATTGGCTATGCCCGCCATTGCTGGAATGCCGATAACACCGAGTGCCTTCAAAGTCGAATCACGCCAGGTCATGTGGTTCGCATTCCGCGTCACAGAAAGACTGGCGAAGGTGGAGGGGAGGTTTGAAAGTCGCGGCGGAAGTGATAACCGCATCCGTTGTTTGATTCTTGATCAGGAGAACCTTGACAATCTAAAAAACGAACAGCCGATGCGCGCTTATTACGATTCTGGTTCCGTCGTAGTTGCCAATGTCTCAGCCAGACTTGCAAGAGGGGACTATTTCGTTGTGTTTGACAATCGGGAAGGCTGGCTCACCAGCCGTAGCGTCTGGTCTAACATTCAACTCAACCCGTCGCGAACATCGGGCGGGATAGAGGGCACCGCGGGCTCGATGCGGTTTTGCCCGGTTGTGCGGAGATACCAGAGTAGGAATTGATCCGCGCGCTCATTCGTAAACACATGGCAGACGCCATCAATCAGGTATAGCTCGGCACGCCGATTATCTTCACCCTCCTTGTACGCCGTGAAATCCATTGCAATGACGGTGGCAAAATTGAAAACATAATCCGCGACGCTTGCAAAGGGCAGCGTGAAGCCGGCCGGGTTTGGTTGTGGGTTCATGGGTTGACCTCTCAATTCAATGGGTTGTTGTGGAAGTTGGTGACGTTGGAAGCGAGTTCGAGGTTTGCGACTATTCATACATCCTCGCTTTTCAGGAATACGCAACCGTCGTCTACTTCGACGCCGGTTATTTCAAACTCGCCGGATTCATCCTCAAATACAACTTCGGCGTCATCGTCGTTCAATTCCTCGCGGGCGCTCTCGAGCCTCGCGATAATCACCCCAAGTCTAAGCGATGCACTCATGGTTGTTGTTTCCCTCTCAAACGTTTTTGCAACTCGCCTATGTACTCGAGCGCAGCGGCGTTGTCTTTGAAGCTCGAGGCAACGGGATTGAATCGCGCCAGCGACTCTAACACTTGCTCGGGTGTTTTATATAACAGACCGTCAAGCACTACCGCGGCAAGCGGAAACTCGCGTTGCATTGCTTCTATCCATTTCGCGCCCCGCGTTACCTGGGCATCGGAAACCATGCCGGCCGATACCTCGCGAAAAATGTTTAACAGATCCTCGAGCATGAAGTTTTTTAGTCGCGCGGCGGAACTCCCCTCACGCCGAATTGAGCGGGGAACTTCTCGAGCGCCGGGCCGGCGTTTGTCGGCACTTCGTCGCCGGTGTCCGCGGGGTTCGATTTCGGCGGGCCGGCGCAAGTTATACGGCGCGGATCAGAACTCATGCGGTCACCGATCGGGGTTGACTTCCTGGGAACGCCGCAACAAGGCAATGTCTCGCTTTCCGTGTAGCGGTGGACGGTGGCGGCCGCGGCTATCCGGCGACACTCCGCGGATTCGCACACATCCCAATCGGTACGTTGACAGCTTTTGTTATCGCAGCCATCAACCTTTTTGCAGACGGTGCAGCTATGCTCATGCGGGATCACTCTTTCACCAAACATTATGGGTTTCCTCCATTTCACCTTATCAGTGTTGCTTTTTAACAGACCGGCCGCCGGGTAACCACAAACACAAGTCCCGGCCGGCGGCGTGCGGTGCGCCCTCGAGCATCTAGGGCAAACTAAAACACTCATAAATTTCGCTCGGTTACCGGGGCGGGCAATTCCGCGTCGGGTTCGCCAGATTGTTGTTGAATCGCTCTCACTTCGGTTTGTAATTCAGTCAACCAGTCAAGTGAGGGGGGATGTTCTTTCAGCGGCAACAACCGCTCACCAACCTGGGGCGGAGTCATGAGGCAACACGCATCAATAACCGCGGCCGGCGCAATCGTCAGTAGTTGCTCTATGGTCGCGATTATTTGTTGATTGCCGGCGAAGCGCCCGGCGAGATCCGCGACGGCCTCCGCGGCAGAATGTACGTCTAACCCCAGGTGACCGGCTTGCAACAGCGCGAAGTTTTCTAGTAAGTCATCGACCAGACGGAATAGCACGCGACGCCATGCGCGCTCTGACGCGTCCATAGGCGGGGCGCCGGCGGCGCCAGGGCTCGCCGTGCCCGCGTCGGCCAATGACACCGCCGGCGCCGCCGCAACCGATTGTGGTTGACCGCCCGCCATCCTCATCAACCACATATTCACGCCAGGGCCGATTTGCGTTAGAAAATTTCCCACGTGCGGGCCGACCTCTTTAATTGTAGTCTCGAGCCATCCACTATCGCGGCCGCCGGATAACAGATCAGCGACGCGTTCTAATGAGTCCGGCTTTTGACTCTTGACCATTTCGACTAACACCGCTTCGAACAATTGCGCTTTTGGTTGCGCGGGTTCAACCTGGGCGGCCGGCGCCGGCGGGTATTCGGGTTGCAATTGTTTTATTACGTTGGCGACGGCAACAAACGACTCAGCATGTTGCTTGACAACCATGAGGGGATCGATGGCCGGCGCCGCCGGTTGCACAACAACCGGAGCGGCGACAGCGGCGGGCGTAGTCGGCGCCGGCGGCGGGGCGGTCGGTGCGACCCGAAGCAACCCGCGGCGTTGCACCCGGCCGCCCTCGCCTATTAGCTCGAGGGTACACATACCGCCATCGGTGACCTTCGATTGTATGAGATCCAACATGAACGGGTTGTCTGCGCTATAGGGCACAGAGCCGGAATAGATGCGCTCGGTTGATCTCATCGCGGTTTTGCCATCAATGTCATATCGAGGCAAGCGCCAAATGCGGATTGTGGCATCGCCGTGGCCGGCGCCCACAATTTCACTAAACGGTGCGAACGGATCGGCCCATGCGTCATCCTCTAACACTTGCATTTCGCCGCCGGTGTCGTCGTCGTCGCCCGGCTCGAGGGGTTCTTGCTCGACATACTGACGCCGGGTGACTTGGTTGACTTGAACGTCCCGCGTTCGCGGACGCGGCGGCGCTTCTAACACGTCATCGGGTGGTAGCTCGGGCGTTAGTTCATTCTTTGCAGCTTTTGCGCGTCCCATTGTGCCTCCTATTACTTTCCCATCATGACCCGTTCGTTTACCATTCCGATGCCGTTCATGTCAATGGTATAAATGAGACACTATCGCTATTTATTACAAATAAAGCACTTGACATGCCGCATTTTTGAGACTATAAACGGTGCCGATCTCGGTTGTACCCTCTAAACGGAATGCATGTTGACGCTATTCGACAGGGCAAATTACTTGAAGGCTTGGCGGGAACTCGCCAAACGCTCGAGGAAATGGCCCGTTTGGTGCGCCAGGATGCCGGCGACCTCTCAATCAGACAGTTTGCGCTCGGGTTGGTGCAGAAATGCGACGGTCACCAATTCAATTGCGAGATCCGCGCGCTTTTCCATTTTTGCCGCGATGAAATTATTTACAGGCGTGACCCGGTTGACCATGAATGGGTGCAGGATGCCGCGCGCACGATCGGGGTTTTTCGTACCGGCGATTGTGACGACAAGGTTGTATGTCTTGCAACGCTACTCGGGGCGCTCGGGCACAAAAGCCGGTTTGTCGTCATCGGCCGGCAACCTGGGCAGTACACCCATGTTTATCTCGAGGTTCGCACGCCGGGCGGTTGGCTTCCCCTTGATCCAACACCGGAGCGGGCCGCGGTGGGTTGGGAAGCGCCAGGGATGCACCGCGCGCATTATGAAATTTGGGGGGTTCGAGGCGGCGCCGGCGTCGGTTTGCTGATAGCCGCGGCATTGTTGTTTTGCTTACTAAGAAACTAGCGGGGGTTTGGAGTTATGGCGAATCGTGTTACACGACGACGAAACCAGGGCGCGCGACCTCGACGCCGGCGTAACGGCCGGGCGGTTGCGAGGCGCAACAATCCCGGCGGCATCGGCGGCATAGTCATGTCGGGCCTATGGGTTGGCGTTGGAATGTGGGCCGGCGGGCTCATCGGCGGATTTATCCCGCGGTTTGGTTCCGGCATTGTCGGAGATCTCTTGCACGGCACTATTACCGCTTATGGCGTCGCGTGGCTCGGCTCGAGGTTCACTCGAAACGCCGGCCTCATGGCGGCGGGTGCTTTCGCGCCGGTTGCAATGGGTTTACTTAGTGGGGTGCTTGGTGGCGCGGGTTCGCTTGTCTCGAGCGTGACGGGCAGCATCGGCGGCGGATCAAAGCCGCAGATTGAAACACAACCTAGTATCGCGCCGGGTTCCAATGTAGTGCAGATGCCAACGCAAATGGTTAGTTAAAAAAAAGGGGGCGGCGCTCATGTATTTTCCACATACCGGGGGCAGCGATTCGGCCGACTCCTGGGGCAGTTCATCCGATACTTGGGAAGGTGCAACCGCCGGCGGTTTCGATTGGGGCGGCAACATATCAAATTGGATGAAGCTAGTCCCCAACATCATTGCAGCTTCAAAGGGCAACCCCTACGCGAGCGGGCAATACGGCCAGGGCAGCTTTGCGACGGCCGGCGGCGGCGGCGGGCAGGGCGTCTACGGCGGCGGCTCATTCCTGGGTGCTTCCGGTTTCGGCCAGATCTCAGGCACTACTCTAATTTTGATTGGCCTCGCGGCGGTGCTCATTCTCAAAAGGCGTTAGCGGTGTGTTCAACGAAACGTGCAGCTACAACGACGGCGACGGCAACATGGGCGGTTGGCTTCCTACAGTCATCGGCGCCGGTGGCAGTATTGGCGGCGGGTTGATTGGAAAAGCGATCGGCGGAGCCGCCGGCGGGCCGATCGGCGCCGGCATAAGTTTGGTTAGTTCTTTGATAGCGGGAATTTTCGGAGCGCACGCGGCAAAGGTAAAGCGCGAGGATGAAATATCGAGCGCGTGGGCGGCAAACGGGCCTCGAGCAATCGACGGCGTGATGGCAGCCTACCGGGCCGGGCAGATCTCGGGGCAGGAAGCGGCCGGCGCGCTCGATCAGATCGAGTCCGAATTTCTCTCAATGACGGCGCAAATAACGAAGTACAACGGCAGGTTTGGAGCGTTTCCAGATCCAAACGGGCCGCGGCCGCCAAACAATTGTAATTGGGCATGCGGCACTTCATGGGATTTGCATCAACAGATTATCGGGTTGAAGTCTCAGCTAACAATGGGGGGCGGCGGGCTCGGTAGTTTGTCTCTCAGTGGCGCCGACCCGGTTGTATTGGTCGGCCTGGGCGTAATTGCTTTTATGCTTTTCAAGTAGGCTCGAGGGGGTTTGCAAATTGGCTTTTGACTACAGGGACGCATACGGCAATTGCCCGCCGGGTTACTATCGGCCGGCGCCGATGTACGATTGCCGCCCGGTTGAAAGTCCGGTTGTGATTCAACAAGAAAATTTGCGGCGCGCGTCGGCGTATTACGTTGACACCGGCGAGGCGGGGGCAGGGCAGACACAACAGCAACAACCCGCACAACCGCAACCGAATTACTACGCGCCAACTCAGCCGGCGCCGGCATACAACCAGGGCGCGGCCGGCGGTGGGATTGATCCAACAATGTTGTTGTTGATCGGCGTTGCTCTCTTTTTTGTAATGAAGAAATAAACCACGAAAGGGGCGGACTATTGAGAGGATCTAACCCGCCCCGTTGATCATGCAGCAAGGGCGGCGGCGGACGCGCCGCCGCCTTAGAAAAAGGAAAATGTTTAACGAGACCTCATACACTCTTGGTGAGACACCGCAATGGCAGCAAAAGGGTTACCCCGATAAAGCCAGTTGCAAGGCGGCGCTCGGGCCGGGTGAGTGCGGGTTGCTTCCCTCGAGCGGCGGCACTTCCACCGGCGGCGGGTTCACACCGCCGCCAGGAGCACCGACAGTAGGGCCAGGGGGCACGACCGGGCCGCAAGTACCAATCGACGGAGCGCCGCAACCGGGCGAGGCGCCGCCAGAGGGCGGCGGCGGTTTGTTATCCGGCATACCAACAACCTATTTGCTAATAGGTGCGGTGATAATCGGTCTCATGGTTTTCAAAAAGTAGGAGAGGCGGAAAATGGCAAGCGGCGGTTTAGGCTACCTGGGGCATTGTGCCGGCGACAATGACACATGGGCCGATGGCTTTCTATCGGATCTCGGCGCGTGCCCCTCGAGTAATCCGACGGTGATTATTGAGGCAACGCAAATTCCGCAATGGTTTTGGCTCGCGGCCGGCGTTGTCGCGTTGATTTTCTTCGCAAAGAAACGGTGAGGTTTGCCCCCATGAGTTTCATCGTAGAACCAAAACCAGTTATTACGGACGCCGGCGGCCGCGATCCGTGGACGGGGCCGGCACGTCAGGTTGACCCCCGCTATTTGGGGCCGCCGATCCCCGTTGACTACGCGCCCGGCTATTGGACGCCGCCCGTCCGGTGTGCCGGCTTCCAGTGCGGGCACTACGGCGGGTGCTATCCCGATGCGAGGGGCAACTTTTCACCCGATTGTATGCGGAGTCTTTACCCTAACGGTATGCCTTACGGTAATGACATGGTTCTAGGGCCGGCGCCAGGGCCGGCAAAAGATAACGGCGACGCCGGCGGGTTGGCTGAAATGTTTTCTGGAATGTCAACCACAACTCTTTTGTTGATCGGAGCGGCGGCCTATTTCTTATTCTTTCGGAAGGGGCGATAACCTCATGCCAACAACTCGAGCGGCGGTGTATGCGAACAAAGCAACAAAGGTTGCTCATAGCTCAACGATTCGAAAAGACCAGTGCAGGGAAAGCGAAATAAAGCCGGCCAATCGCGAGCGGTTCAAGTCTTGGCAGGATGCGGCAAACGCCGGCTTCAAACTTTGCAAGAATTGTTTCCCCGATATTCTGACAGAGTAAAAACCCGGCAAACTACCTCACGAAGTTTCGCCGGGCAAGCGCGGCTTTGTGGGTTAAGCCGCAATCGGAAAGTAACACGATGGGTTGTGATTGCCAACAACAAAGCGACGGGTTGCTTGTGCTACCTCGCCAACTCGAGGCGGCCGGCAGTTCTGAACTCTCTTTTTTCGTGCAGGGTGTCCGTACAGGGCTCGCGATCCGCGCGGCAGAGCAAGCGAAGTGGCAACGCGTTGGTGTAATGCTCGCGCTCACATTTGGAGTGTTGACCTTTTTTCGCCATTGGGGTGACTAGCGTTGTTTAACGAAGTCTCATACTCGAAAAACCGCGGCGGCGGCCGAATCGTCACCGACCCGTACCCATACAGCGGCGCCGGCAAACGATACTCGACCGGCCTGGGGGATCTCGGCAACGCGCCGAATTATGTCTTTGCTGGCGCGCGCATCTATTGGGCCGGCACAGTGTCTAGCGTGCCGTCACATAGCATTATCAACTATTGGCGGCCGGGCGGTTGGGCGTCGGCGCTCGCGGCGTTTCAATCCGGTGTGCAAAGCGAATTCCCAGGCGCGCGTTTTGAATCAAACGAAGATTCAAAAAGTATCGCGGTTAATGTTACGGCGCCGATCGACTTTGCCGACCTCCATGACGTTCAAGCACTAATTGACGGCATCGCGGGTAGCTCGGGTTTTGGGCTCGCGGCTTCAATGGCTCGCTTCATTTCGAACCCTCGCACCGACCAGGGCACAACCCCAAACATTGGCGGCGGCAACCTCTCGAGCGGCGGGGGCTCGGGCAAAGATCCGTTTTCCACCGCGGCCGACTTTTGGGGAAGCGAGATCAGTACAACGGTCAATAGCTTTTGGGGCGGGTTGACCGGGCAGGGTGAAGGGGAAGGCGGCGGCATGAATATGTTGGTTATTGCCGCGCTCGCGATCGGCGCCATATTCATCCTGAAAAGGTAGGACAAATTTTGTTCAACGAAACTTGCGGGCCTAATGAAGAATTTGTTGACGTGGGCGGTGACCGTCCGGTGTGCCTCACGGAAGCGGAGCGCGTCGCGTTTGAATCCAGCGGGCCGCAAGAATCGGTGAACGTTGCCCCTAAAGCAAAAGACACGTGGACGAACTACGCGATATATGGCGGCCTCGCGTTGTTGTTGTTGGCAGTCATCAAAAGGTAAAGGTGCAATGACCAAACGCAAGCAAAAACCCTCGAGCAAAAAGCCGG
>Ga0068862_100001344_pt1 | contig 22837 bp, 10 predicted proteins | sample KBSSwiS52_FD_66598 | JGI IMG/M metagenome (GOLD analysis project Ga0068862, IMG submission 66598) | Switchgrass rhizosphere microbial communities from Kellogg Biological Station, Michigan, USA - KBS Switchgrass S5-2 | ecosystem: Host-associated > Plants > Roots > Rhizosphere > Soil ... | reverse complement strand
CAGCACCAGGTTGCCGGTCACCGCATTGACCGTCACCCCCTCGCCCGCGCGACCCTGGTCCGCCGACCCCAGTTGACCTCGATTACCCAGCACCAAGCCCGATGCCGTTGCCAACCCCAGTTCCGATCCACCGACTATTGCGACCATTTATTTTTTCCCTTCTAGCTCTCGTGCGGCAGACAACGACGGCGTGTCAACCGATTCTCAATTCAGGCTATGGGGGTATCCGACGAGTTAGGAAATCGTTTAGAGGTCAATGAAAAATATTTCACAAAGCGCCGCAACGCTCATTGCGACCGAGAGAAAGCCGGCAAGCAAATAAGACTACTGCGACGGAACATTAGATCGGTAGGAGAACCGAGATCGGCATCTCGAAATTGTTGAAAAAAGCCAATTAAATCAATACGGCAAAAATCACTTAATATGAGAACCTACAGGCTTCTTTCAAAAGACTCTTTCAGGGGGTCTTTTGTTTTATTGGTGTTACAAAAAACGTCCGGCTGGCTGCTTATTTGACGACGGGGCGGCTGTCGTTTTGGCGCCCGAATTACCCGTAGACGAGTTTCAAAACAACGGATGAACAGAGAGCAACTCAAACAACTGGAACAGGATCTGTGGCGCGCCGCCGATAACCTCCGCGCCAACTCCGATTTAAAAGCCAGCGAATACTCCACGCCGGTGCTCGGCATCATCTTCCTGCGCTTTGCCGACAATAAATACCGGCAGTACGAAGCGGAGATATTCGCCGAATACAACAAACTCAAAGGCAAGCGCGCGGAAAAAAAGCTTTCCGATATCGCGATTGAAAAATGCGGGTTCTACCTGCCCGATCACGCGCGCTACAACCATTTGCTGCAATTGCCGGAAAAAGAAGACATCGTCAAAGCGCTTAAGCAGGCGATGGAGGATATCGAGAAATACAAACCCGAGCTCGAAGGCATCTTGCCGAAGGACGAATACGCCCGCTTCAACCGCTCTGCACAGAACAAAGCCATTCCGAAAGCGCTGCTGCGCAATTTTGCCGATATACCGGCCGATGTCAGCGGCGATATGTTCGGGCAGATCTATGAATACTTCCTCGGCGAATTCGCGATGGCCGAAGGCCAGGGCGGCGGCGAGTTTTTCACGCCGCGCTCGGTGGTGCGGCTTATGGTGGAGATTATTGAACCGCACGGTGGCAAGGTCTTCGATCCGGCGTGCGGCTCCGGCGGCATGTTCGTGCAATCCGCGCAATTTATCGAGCAGCATCGCAATGATGCCGCCAAGGATAAAGCCGGCGATGTTTACGTGTACGGCCAGGAAAAAACGCTGGAGACGGTCAAGCTCGCCAAAATGAACTTAGCCGTCAACGGTCTGCGCGGCGAAATCAAACAGACCAATACCTACTACGAAGACCCGTACAATAGTTTCAACCAATTCGATTACGTGCTCGCCAACCCGCCGTTCAATGTCGACGATGTCAGCCTCAGCGCGGTGGAGAAAGATAAACGCTTCAATACCTACGGCATCCCGCGCAATAAATCTAAAGTTAAAAAAGAACACGAAGGCAAAGAGACCGTCCCGAATGGCAACTATTTGTGGATTAATTTATTCGCGACGTCGTTAAAAGACCAAGGCCCGATCAAACTCGCCAAAAGTGGCCGTGCCGCATTGGTGATGGCGAATTCGGCATCCGATGCACGTCATTCGGAAGCCGATATCCGCCGCTCATTGATCGAACACAATTTGATTTACGGCATGTTGACCCTGCCGTCGAATATGTTTTACACCGTGACTCTGCCGGCGACGCTTTGGTTTTTCGACAAAGCTAAACGCGACGACAAAATTTTATTTATCGATGCGCGCAATATTTTTACCCAGATCGATCGTGCACACCGGGAGTTATCCGAAGAACAGATTCAAAATATCGCCATTATCAGCCGACTGCATAAGGGCCGCCGCGACGAGTTCGTTGCATTGGTCGATCGCTATTTTTCCGAAGGGCTGACCAAGCTCGCCGACAATGCCACGCATATCCAGCCGCTGTCGTCGCAATTATTGGAAGTGCTCGAAAATGGCGCCGCTGCGCAGGCGGTCAAGGATTTGCAGAAGCACTGGAAAACATTAACCAAACTGCAGGATAAATACGCAGCATATAAAGCCGCCATCAAAGCGGAAAAATCGATCGACAAGAAAAATAAAACGCAGCACAAATTGCGCGAAGTCTTCGATCCGTTTTTTGCCGCGCTGCACGATGAATTGAAAAAGCTCGACCGCAGCGTGCGCCAGCGTGAAAAACAACAGGGCGACGCGGCGAAACTCGAAGGCAAACGCAGCAGCACTGATAAACAAACCAAACAATTAAAAGCCGCACTGGAACATTTACATAGCGAAGTTAAAACCGCAGAGAGCTGGTTTCAGCACATCCACTGGCTGCAGCAGCGCTTCCCCAATGCCGACTACGAAGACGTCACCGGCCTGTGCAAACTTGCTTCGCCTGAGGAAGTCGAGGAGCAGGACTACTCGCTCAATCCGGGGCGTTATGTTGGGGTGGTGATCGAGGAGGATGGAAAAACCGAGGAGGAGTTTGTAGAAGAGTTGCTAGCGATAAATGATGAATTGAATAGCTTGAATGCGGAAGCGAAAAAGCTGGAAACTGCGATTGCTCGTAATATTGGGCTAATGGTTGGTGGCTTGTGACTATTTGGCAGAAAGTACCTTTTACCGACCTACTGATTGAAAGCAGAGATGGCGAGTGGGGCGAAGGAAGCGAAAAGCCAGGCCATCAGTTGTGCAAAATTATTCGAGGTACAGATTTTTCTAATCTTAAGGATTCAAATTATGCGCTCCCTTTTCGTTGGATTCCGAATCACCTCGTGGAAAGGAAGAGACTCCAGGTTGGCGATATCGTTTTTGAAATGGCGGGTGGAACTGCCAAGCAATCGACCGGTCGCAGCGCAATTTTAGGGAAGGCATTTTTCTCTAATGAAAAAGTTACTCCGGTTCTATGTGCAAGTTTTTGCCGCCATCTCCGGTTAGATCAAACTAAGTTTTTCCCGCAGTTTATCTACTACGTACTGCAGGCTTTGTATGGCGCGGGTTATATGGCGGTCTATAACATTCAACATACTGGCGTTTCTAGGTTTCAATACACGTCGTTCAAAAAGAAAACGGCTCTTGATATCCCGTCATTGGAAGTACAAAAAAAAATCGCCGCCATCCTCTCTTCCTACGACGACTTAATCGAAAACAACCAACGCCGCATTGCGTTGCTGGAAAAAATGGCCGAGGAAATTTACCGCGAATGGTTTGTGCGTTTGCGCTTTCCGGGTTATCAGCAGGTGAAGTTTGAGAAGGGAGTGCCGGAGGGGTGGGATACCAATAAAGCCGCTGAGTTTATCGACATTGTTAAAGGCAAATCATACGGCGGTGATGAGCTAACCGAAAATCCCGAGCGTATACCTTTTGTCACGCTTAAATCCTTCAATCGCGGAGGAGGCTATCGGGAGGATGGGCTTAAATATTACTCTGGGCGGTATAAAGAAGATCAAGTTGTACATCTAAATGATGTCGTAATGGCAGTTACCGATATGACTCAAGATCGTGTCGTGGTTGGTCGCGTCGCACGCATCCCGAATTTGGGAAGTAAGGGCGCGGTAATATCTCTCGATGTCATTAAACTGATCCCGAAGAAAATGACGCCTACCTTTTTATATAGCTACATGCGGCATTCAGGATTTAGCGACTTTATAAAAGAATTTGCCAACGGTGCTAACGTACTGCACCTAAAGCCGGATTTGGTAGCACAACAAAAAATCGTCATTCCACCAAAGACATTACAGGAAGAATTTTCGGGAAAGGCAGAACCCATATATGCACAAATTGATGCGTTGGCAGCAGCAAATAAACGCATGGTGATGACGCGAGACATGCTCCTCCCCCGCCTAATCTCCGGCAAACTCAGCGTTGAAAATCTTGATATCCAATTTCCGCCCAGCATGCAGGATTGTGCCTCATGAAATTCGAAACCTTTCAGGCCGGGGTGTGGCAGCCGCGTTACCAGTACAAAAGTTTCGAGCCGGTGCCGGTCGATCACGAATGGATTTGGGAGGACCCGACCATCAATACGCTGCTGGAATCGGCCAACCGCGCGCTGGGCGAGTTAAATGCGTTTTCGTTGATCGTGCCCGATATCGATTTATTTATCGAAATGCATATCGTCAAAGAGGCGCAAACCTCCAGCCGCATCGAAGGCACCCAGACCGGCATCGATGAAGCGCTGATGTCGGAGGATCAGATTCAACCGGAAAAACGCGACGACTGGCGCGAGGTGCGCAATTACATCGATGCGGTGAATATCGCGATCGCCGAACTGAAAAATCTGCCGCTGTCGAATCGGCTGCTGAAGCAGACCCACGAAATTCTGTTGCGCGGCGTGCGCGGCGAACATAAACAGCCGGGCGAATTTCGTATCAGCCAGAACTGGATCGGCGGCTCTAACCTCGCCGATGCGGTATTTATTCCGCCCCACCCCGATGGCGTGCCGGCGCTGATGGGGGACCTCGAACAGTTCTGGCACAACGATAAAATCACCGTGCCGCATCTGATCCGCGTCGCAATCAGCCATTATCAATTCGAAACGATCCACCCGTTTCTCGACGGCAATGGCCGGATCGGCCGCCTGTTAATCCCGCTGTACCTGGTCAGCCATGGATTGTTGGCCAAACCCTCGCTGTATCTATCGGATTTTTTTGAGCGCAATCGCGCCAGTTATTACGATGCCCTGATGCGGGTGCGGGTCTCCAACGATCTGATCCATTGGGTGCGCTTCTTCTTGAGTGGCATGGCCGAGACCGCGACCAAGGGCCGCGAGGTATTCCAGCAGGTGCTGTTATTGCGCACCGAGGTCGAGCACGCCGTGCTGGGCTTGGGTAAGCGCGCCGCCAACGCCCGCCAGGCGCTGAATCTGCTCTACCGCAAGCCGTTGGTGTCGGCGGCGGATCTGGAAACGGCATTATCGATCAGCACGCCGACGGCCAATGCGCTGATCCGGGATTTGCAAAAGCTGGGCATATTAAAAGAAATAACCGGCCAGCAGCGCGGGCGAGCCTATGCATTTGATAGTTACCTTAAGCTGTTTGTTAGTTAAGGGAAACGACTTTCCCTTAACTAAGCGCTCTGCTAAGTTAAAGTACAACCTGAAGAGACGGAGCTTTACAGTTTTATGGCCAACTTCATTTCCGAGGACCAGATCGAACAGGCGCTGTTGCAGCGTCTGCAGCATCTATATGGCTTCGATGTGCTGGATTGTCACACGGCCAATGCCGAGGATCTGAACGATGGCTCGCAGCGGACCAATAAACGCGATGTGATTCTGGCCGATCGGCTGAAGCGCGCCGCGCTGCGGCTGAATGCACAGTTGCCCGAAAGCGCGATCGACGAAGCCCTCGGGCGCTTCTGTGACCGTCGCCCGGCGCTGACAATAATCGCAGCCAACCGCGAACTCGATGGCCTGATCCGCGATGGCATTCCGGTCGAATACGACGATGGCCAAGGCAAGAAACAACACGACCGTGTCAGGGTAATCGACTTCGCCAATTCAGCACCGGATGCGAAGCAGAACGAATACCTTGCTGTGACGCAGCTTTGGATCAAAGCCGAACACGGCTATCGCCGGCCCGATGTGCTGCTGTATGTGAACGGCATTCCGCTGGTGTTTATCGAGCTGAAGAATTCCAATATCAAATTAAAAGCCGCATTCGACGACAACCTGACCACGTACAAGCAGGAAATCCCGCAGCTGTTTCTGACTAACGCCTTCTGCATTCTTTCCAATGCCATCGAGACGCGAGTTGGCAGCCTCAGCGCCGAGTGGGAGCATTTTTTCAGTTGGTTGCGAATCGACGATGAAAAAGAAAAAATCGATCGCGAACAGATAGAAAAACAAGGCACCAGCCTGGAGTTCGTCGCCGCCGGCTTGTGTGCACCGACCAAGCTGCTCGATTACATCGAAAACTTTACGTTGTTCTATCGCGAGACCAGCAAGATCATCGCGCAGAACCACTAGTTTATCGGCGTCAACAATGCCTTTACGCAATTTCAGCGTCGCCGCGAATTAAAGGGTCGGCTCGGTGTGTTCTGGCACACGCAGGGTTCGGGCAAAAGTTTTTCGATGATCTTTTACGCCCGCAAAATCTTTCGCAAGCTCACCGGTAATTTTACCTTTGTGGTGATCACCGATCGCGACGATCTCGACGGGCAGATTTATCGCAACTTTCTCAATACCGGTACCGTCGAAGAAGCCGAGGCCGCGCAGCCGAAAAACAGCGAGGAGTTGCGTAAATTTCTCGGTCAGAACAAACGCATGATTTTCACGCTGATACAAAAGTTTCGCTACGGCAAAGGGCGCAATTATCCGCTACTGTCCGATCGCGACGATATTGTCGTCATCGTCGATGAAGCGCACCGCACGCAATACAAATCGCTGGCCGAAAATATGCGCGCCGGTTTGCCGAAGGCCAATTATCTTGCGTTCACCGGCACCCCGCTGCTCGGCAACGCGCGTAAGACCAATGCCTGGTTCGGTGACTATGTATCCGAATATAACTTCCAGCAGTCGATGGACGACGGCGCCACGGTGCCGCTGTTTTACCAGAAGCGCGTGCCGGAAGTATTAATTCAAAACGAGGATTTAAGCGAAGAGTTTTATCAGATCCTCGAAGACGAAAATCTCGATGAAGCTCAGAGCGAAAAACTGGAGCAGAAATTTGCCAAAGAAATCGAGGTGATCAAGCGCGACGATCGACTCGATAAAATCGCTGCGGATCTCGTCTATCATTTTCCGCATCGCGGTTATCTCGGAAAAGGCATGTTTATCGCCGTCGATAAATTTACCGCTGTGCGCATGTTCGACAAGGTGCAGCTGCTGTGGAAGCAGGAAATTAAAAAGCTGGTCGGCCAGATCGCCAGCTCCAAGGACGAGTTGGAGAAAGCGCGGTTGAAAAAGCAGCGCGACTATATGAATACGGTGCAAATGGCCGTCGTGGTCAGCGAAGAGGCTGGCGAAGAACAGAAATTTAAGGCGCAGAAACTCGATATCAAACCGCACCGCGAGCGCATGAATAAACTCGATCAGCACGGCCACGATATCGAATACAACTTCAAAGATCCCGAAGATCCGCTGCAACTGGTATTCGTCTGCGCTATGTGGTTAACCGGCTTCGACGCGCCAACGGTGTCGACGCTATACCTCGACAAGCCGATGAAAGATCACACGTTGATGCAGACGATTGCGCGCGCGAATCGCGTGACGAGTTGGCAAATCAACGACGTATCGAAGCGCAACGGTGAGGTTGTCGATTACTACAACGTCTTCCGCAACATGAAGAAGGCGCTGAAAGATTATGCGCAAGGTCAGGAAGGCTCCGACGCAGAACTACCTGTGCAAGATAAAGCGGTGTTATTCGGTTTGCTGGATGACGCCATCGAGCAGGGTTTGGGATTCTGCCGCGAAAAAGCGGTACTGCTGGATGACGTGTTGGCGCAGTGCGATGTATTCAGCAAGTTAGGCCGCTTCAATGAGTTCGCCAACATTTTGTTGGCCAATGAAGAATGGCGAAAAACATTTAACGTTTATCAAAATACCATTTCTTCATTGTACGAAGCCTGTAAGCCAGAAGTGCTTAGTCGCAATAAGGGGCGCTTTGTCGCGGCATTTGAATATTTGCGCGGAGTTATCGATAGCATTGTTGGCGAGGTAGATATCGACTCGGTTAGTCTGCGTATTTCCGGGTTGCTCGATGAAAGTATCGTCGTCGATGAAGACCAAAAAGATGTCGCAGAGAGACATGTCTACCAGATCATCCAGCGTGGTAAAACTTGGGACTTGAGTCGGATCAATTTTGAAAAACTGAGAGAAGAGTTCGAACAGGCAATATATAAAAATATCGAGATTGCCGATCTGCGCGCGTTTATCGAAAACAAACTCCGATTGATGCTGGAGCAAAATGTTACGCGTGCTGATTTCGCCGAGCGACTACAAAATATTATCGACAGATATAATTCAGGTGGATCGTCCACCGAAAATTACTTTGAAGACCTGATGCAATTTGCCCAGGACATGCGAACTGAAGATGAGCGGCATGTTCGGGAAGGCCTAACAGATGATGAACTGGAGTTATTCGATCTGTTAAAAAAGGACGATCTCAGCAAAGACGAGACTCAAAAAGTGAAACTGGCGGCGAAATCGCTGCTGCACCGTTTGCTCGAAGAGCATCCCAAGGTACTGGTGCAGGATTGGTACAAAGACAATCAAACCCAAAAAATTGTGCGCTCGGCGGTTGAGCAGGTGTTGGATAATAACTTGCCGGAGAGCTACGACCGCGTAACGTTTCGTGAAAAATGCGATAACGTGTTCGAGCTGATTTATGATCATGCGAGCCATGGGCGAAAATGGGCGGCCTAGCTCACAAGTCGCTAATCTGCAAAAGTTTCGAGCTGTCGAAATGTCTGGGAAGCTCCCATACCGTTGTTTTGTTTCTATTGATCTTTCCTGACGATTGTTTGCCGATGATTAACGATGGTCTTTGAGGGAAGTTATAACCGTGCGAGCGCAGCCCACTTCTTTCCCTAGACATTTTTAGTTACAGTGCTGCGTCGCTTCAGTGGCATTGATCGGCCGCACTAAAATCGCACTTTGCATAAATTCAATAACCAGAGGGATATGGTGATGCGAAATCTCTTCCGCGTATTCAAAGAATGGCTGCTGGAAAAAACAATCGGCGTAGTGGTTTTTTTTACTGCGCTCGCGTTGGTTGTGTTGCTCATCGGAATTCCGCTCGTCTACATCGCCATCAAAGAAAATTATTACGATTTCCGCGATAAAGACAGCACTCGCGGCGCGGAACTCGTGCAGCAGGATGTATTTGGCGATAGTTTCGCATCGATAAAGTTTCTCGATCAGGGTTGGAAACCTGAGGAGACGTTGTGGTTTTATACGACCACGCAGGGCTCCGATCTCGTCCCCTACGATTTATTTCTTGAAGTCGAGCAAATCGGCAGCACGGTGTTATTTCGCGACAACGACAATATCAACCGCTACCGCTATTTGCCGCAGCATCCCACCAAGCGCAATCCCGATGGTCTGCCGGTCGGTTTTGTTAAAGACGTTTTTCGCGGTACCGATTATGTCGGCCTGACCTGCGCTGCGTGTCACAGCGGGCAAATCAATTACAACCATATCGGCATGCGTATCGACGGCGGTCCCGGCATGGCCGATCTCGATACCTTTGTGCGCAATCTCGCGGCGGCGCTGCTCAATACGCAAAATGACAAGGCGGTGCGCGATCGTTTTGTGCAGCGCGTGCTCGCGCACGGCCACTATCGCGATGAACAGGCTGTGCTCGATGCGCTCAAGTATGCGAATCTCGAATTGCGCACGTATAACATCGTCAATACCAGCGAAACGACGTACGGTTATGCCCGGCTCGATGCGTTCGGGCGCATTTATAATCGGGTGCTCGAACATGTGCTGACCTCGGATCTGATCCGCACCGAATTAAAAGATGTGGTGCCGGCAGCGAAGCTCAATGCCATTCTCGGCAAAGAAAACAACACGCTGAGCGGCATTCAGCGCGATGAAATTTTCGCAATGCTGACCGACGAGCAGCTTATTGCGCTTAAAAATAAAATTACCAATCCACCGAACGCGCCGGTGAGTTATCCGTTCCTGTGGGATATTCCGCAACACGATTACGTGCAGTGGAATGGTCTGGCCTCGAACGCGGGGCTCGGTTCGGTCGGCAGAAATACCGGCGAAGTCATCGGCGTATTCGGCACGCTCAATTGGAAACGCAAGCCCGGTTTTTCAATTTCATCGTTGATCACCGGCCAGGGTTTTAAAACGCATGTCAGTTTTGAATCCTCGGTCAACGTGCATAACTTGCGTCGCATCGAACAGCGTCTGTGGAAATTGCAATCGCCGCAATGGCCCGAAGATGTGCTGCCGAAAATCGATCGCGCACGCGTCGAGCGCGGCGAAAAATTATTCGATCAATATTGTCTGGCGTGTCATTCGGAAATGCAGCGCGACGATCCGTACCGGCGCGTGGTAGCGCAGATGTCGAGTCTCGATCGGGTCGGCACCGATCCGCGAATGGCCCGCAACAGCGTATTTTATGGTGGCTGGAGCGGCATATTGCGCGATGAATATGTCGCGCTCGATGCCGGCAGTTTGTTGCTCGACCAACGCGCACCCGCCGCCGCACTATTAACCAAAGCAACACTTGGCACTGTCGCCACACCGTACCCTTACAACAACCCGATTCGGCGAGGCGTGAATTGGGGCTACGATTTGATTTATGCGTTTTTCAATAACGACATCAAGGCGTCGTTGAAAGGCGGCAATTACGATCCCGACACCAGCGTCGAACCGCTCAAATCCTTATTCGCCTACAAAGCGCGCCCACTCAATGGCATCTGGGCGACCGCGCCGTATTTGCATAATGGTTCGGTGCCGAGCCTTTACGATTTGCTGTTGCCGAAGAAGCGGCCCGGCGATCCAGCTGACGGCGAATATCGTCCCGATACCTTTGTCGTCGGCTCGCGCGAATTCGAGCCCGACAAAGTGGGCTTGCGCCACAGCGGTTATGCCGGATTCGTGTTTGACACCAGCATTCCCGGCAACAGCAATGCGGGTCATGAATATACCTCTGGCCGCACCGCGCAGCCCGACGGCCGCATCCTGCCGGTGTTGGATAAAGAGGCGCGGCTCGATCTGCTCGAGTACATAAAAACGCTGTAATTATTTTCGCGTTAACCGGCGCTTACCGATTGCAATTGCAATTCGAGATAAAACAAAACAGGGAGTGAAGCGATGAGCACGAATTATCTGGAACGTTACGATGCGGCGGCCGAGGCCGATAAATATGCGCTCGTTTATCGATGGATGTGGGAAGAGCCGCTGCCGTTCTTTAAAGAGCTGCGCGAGCGGCGCCCGATTTTTGTCACGCCGCGCGCCACCTTGATCACACGTTTCGACGACGTGACGCAAGTGCTCAATATGCCCAAGATATTCACCGTGCAGTTATACCTGCCGAAAATGGGCGATGGTATTTATCTGATGGCGCACGACGACGACGCGCTGCACACGCGCGAAAAATCGTTGATGCAGAGTTTGCTCAATCGCGAGGATTTGCCCGACGTGCGCCGCATGATCGCGCGCTTCGGTAAAGAAATTCTCGACAACGCCAACGGCCGCATCGAAATCGTCAATCAATTCTGCCGCATGGTGCCCGCATTATTGGTGCAGGAATATTTCGGATTAACCGGTGTCGATAAAAAGGAACTGATCGAATGGTCGTACTGGGCGCAATACAACACCTTCCACAATCAGCCGTTCGATTTGATCGACGATCAAAAGCGGCAGAACATCGAAGATAACCACGCGCGCACCAGCAAAAAGCTGGGCATTTATATCGCGGAATTGATAGCGCGCCGCAGCATAGCGGTCGGTCTCGAAAATGCGAATTTGCCGCGCACGCTATGGCTGAAATTAAGAATGCTCGTGCGCGTACTGCAAGGTAAAACGCATGAGCCGCTGAGCGACGATATCGTCACGCGCCTGCTGCGCAATAATTTTCCCGATGCGATGCAGCTCGATCTGAAGCGCCTTGGCGTCAACGCCGGCGGATTGCTGATCGGCGCCATCGAAACCACCTCGCAGGCGGTGGCGCAAACTATTCAGTATTTATTGGCATCGCCGACGTGGTGCGCACACGCGAAAACCGCCGCGCAAAAGGATGATCCCGCCGAATTCGATGCGCTGGTATGGGAAGCTTTGCGCTTCGTACCGATCGCGCCGTATCTGTTTCGCAAATCGGCCGCTGAATTCACGGTAGGCCAGGGCACCGATTACGCCACGACAATCCCGGCTGGCACTTACGTATTACCGGTCACGCAATCGGCGATGTTCGATCCGCGCGCGTACGCAAATCCCGATGAATTCATACCCAACCGCAACTGGTACAACCATTTTAATTTCGGTTTCGGCAGCCACGAATGCCTGGGCCGTTATGTCGGCATGGTGATGATTCCGGAAATGGTCCGGCAAGTTTTCCGCCGCGACGATATCAAAGCGAGCAGCGCGATGGATTACAAAGCGGGACCTTTCCCGGAAGAGTATTGGCTGCAGTGGAAATAACGATTTCGCACAACTCGATAATCGCGGATAAAGGTGACGCGTTATTTATCGGGATGCTCCTCCCTGGCCAACTCGGCCTCACCCTTACCATTGCCGCCGCTGATAGCCGCAGCGTCGACGACGCTTAATTGCGCAAATTCAGATTTCTCTATTACGGTGATCAAGGCAACACGGCGAATTGGGCGAGTATCTTTGGCGATTGCTCCAGATCGACCAGTGCGTATATCGGCCAAAATTTTTGATGGCGTGGATAAGTGCAGATAAGCTGCGACGTTTCCGCCATTAATTTGGCATGAATAATCGATAATACAGCGAAGTGCATAAGGAGAGGCATTCGGATTGAGTTGTTCTATTGGCATCTCGCCGATAGCGGCCAAGTAAGTTTGAGGGCGATTCAACTTGCGATAGCTCAACTGAGAGAGCAAAGTCGCTCAACATTTGCTCTAGGAGGGGCTCGCAATGGCAGCGCAGGATAATCGCTTCGACGAGCCTCTTTTAGTTAGCCATATGATTTATTAATAATTTAAGTTAAACGAGATTTCGTTGAAGTTTGACAAATATAATGAGATTTCAAGAGCCGGCAGCAATCTCAAAATGGAAGAAATCTGGATGAGGTTCAGGCCATTAAGTTTTTCAATGAAATTGACATTCGACATTCGACATTCGACATTCGAATATCACCTTGAATGAAATTTCGTCTCAAATTCTTGCTGCCATACGGATTATTTTTTCGAGTCGTGCGCTACATCATCAAACGTTAAACCTAACTTGCTATCGCCGAGAATTTTCTCCACAGCCTAAGCGCGTTCACATTTTTTTCTTTAGCCCGGTTGAATTTGAGTGACTATTTTCAGCTAAAAACTCGACGGCGCTAGTTAGCGACCGACGGTAGTCGAAAATTCAATTTGACCGGCAGCTGAACGGTTTAAACAAAACGCGTTTGCTTACGGAGCCAGCAGAAAGTGTTACTGGGTAGTGCTGCGATTCGCCGGCTTCAGCTCCCGAAAATTGCGAAACGAAGCGGCGTACCCTTTTAGGTCGGTCAACAGAAGCCGGGCCTGCGTTCCCCAGCCACCAATGAAAACATCAGGCTTGCCGTCGCCATCCAAATCGCCCTGCCCCATGCTCCAGCTGCGCCCAACCGTTGCGCCGGGGATCACCTCGGCGGTGACATCCTTGAAGTGTCCCTTGCCGTCGTTTTGCCATGCTTGCAGCTGAAGGGGGACGAAGCCGGGTACCTGAATAGCGCCGACCAGCAGATCGGGCGCCCCGTCATGGTTGAAATCGACCACTGTGCCGGCCCAACTGGAGAAGCGATGCGATGGCAGCCGCTCGGCAGTTTCGTCGCGAAATTTCCCTTTGCCGTCGTTGATCAGCAATCGGGTCTGCGGATCCTTGTCCCAGCCGGCGTTGTTGCTGGTGATATTGAAAAACACGATGTCATTGCGGCCATCGCCGTTGGCATCGAACACATGCACCTCACGACTTTCCAGCGGTACACGCAGGTCCAGCCGGTCAGAGGCATCGGTGAAATGCCCTTTGCCGTCATTGAGCAACAGGCGGTTTGTGCGGGACGGACTCGCCAGCACCATGTCGAGATCGCCGTCGCCATCCATATCCGCGAGGGCGGCGCCCTCGGTCTGGTCGTCGGTTTTTGGTAAGTGGGTCGCCGTTGCATCGATGAAATAACCGGGCCGCTTCGGATCATTGAGGAACAACAGATTGCGCGCCGGAACGATCTTTATCTTGGGCCCGTAGCCCTGCTCGCCGGTACAGCCCATCACAATATCTGGCAGGCCATCGCCATTGACGTCTCCGACCACCAGGGCGTTGCCCTGACAGGACGCGGGCAGGCGCGCGCCGGCATCGGTGAAGCCGCCTTTGCCATCGCCGAGGAACAATTGATCCACCTCATCCGATTCCGCCACGAACACGACATCCATATTGCCGTCGCCGTTGAAGTCGGCGGCGCGGACATGCTCGTTGTCATGGATCACCGTGCCGAATGCGCCGGGCTTTTCGGTCAGCCTACCTTTGCCATCATTCAAATAAAGGCGGTTGACACCATACTCGACGGCCACGATGACATCGAGATCACCATCTTTATCGACATCGATGAATACCGAGTCCATCGCGTGCAGGCTGGGCACCGTCGGAACGTGCGAGGAGGTGGCATCAAAAAAAACCGATGAGGGCTTTTCCGGAATCAGCGTGAAGGCATCAGCGGCGGGACTGGGCGCGACCTCCTCAAACGTGCCGATATACAGGCCGGGCGGAATTGGCGATTGACCCGTCTTCGACGCCTTGATGGCAAAAGCGATTTGTTTGCCATCTGGTGACACGACCGACTGATGCGCCTGAGCGCCCGAAGGGCTCACATTCGTCAACTGGCGCCGTGATGCCCCATCCATAGTGACAACATAAATATCAAAGCCTTTGTCCGCATTGGTTGCAGCCAGCTCTTTGGCGTTCGCTACACCGCTCATCTTCAGCATCATTTCCACAGTGCCTCGACTCAACCCGCTGATACCCCGATACGGGCCACTCGGATCCGAAGCGGCATTGGATTCCTCGAGCCCGAACCGCTCATCCGGGAACACATGGGTTTCGTTGTGTGCGGGCGCTGCATAGACCTTGCTCACTGCCTTGGTCTGAATATCGACCTTGTACATCTCTCCATTCAGCGTTCGCATCTCGACCGTCCAGAACATGACCGATCGGCCACCATCGATAAACTCATAGGCCTCGGGAAAACTGGCCTCTCCGGACTGTGCTGATGGGTAGCTATAGATTTCGTGCACGTCGACCAGCTGCGCCGTGCGGCTGTCGTGCGTCAGTTTGCCCATCACGAGATCGAGGCCACCTTCTTTGGGCTTTGCCCAGGCGATGTTGACCGACTTATCAGGATTCGCCGTCGAAGCAATCGCAATATCGCCCATGGCGCCAACGCCGAGTGGCACTGGCTTTGATAACGACTTCGGCATCCAGAACAGCTCGGTCTTCATGGCTCCGGCACCGCCGCCGCTGCCTTCGGCCATACCCGGCGATGCCTCAATGAGGAAGCTATCGTCAGGAAGATAAAATATGCGCGAGACAAACTGATTCTTACCCAACTGACAGGTAAGGCAGCGAACCTTTCTGGTCTGGACATCAATTTCATAGGCGGGACCATCCAGCAGATCGTCCTTGGTGAATACGATCTTGCGCCCATCCGACGACCAATCCGGCCGCTCGCCCCAATCGAGAATGCGCTCCTGCCGAAATGATGCGGTGAGATGGTCGATCGACGTGTCGCCTGCGACCGGCGACGCCACCGATAACGTGGCACTCAAAAGACCCGCTGATAATGCAAAAGCGGCGATGCCGCGTAATTTTCTCTTCATTGAACATTGCTTCCTTACAGGAGGATTATTTGAGCAGTGGCTTGCTCGGCAAATCGCACATACGCCTACCCAGTAACGTGCGCACTATCCGCCGCAAAGTCGCTCAATAACACCCTATATTTGGCTACATTGCCGGGCATTTTTGTTCACTCCGCAGCTGCGTGGATAAATCGAAAATATCGCCGACGAAAATGCTGATGCTCGGTGCTCGATATAGTTTGAAATTATTATTTATAACAATGAATGGCTCCGAGATCGCGAAGAAGCAACGCACTAGGCAACCCTCTTCCTTAACAGAGAATAAATCCAAATCCGCTGCGCGGAAAAATAGATTAAAAATCTGCATGGCAATTTCGCCAGCCGTATTTACCATCCACGCGGCAGCGTTTTGCGCACGGCGATCGAGCCGGTAGTTTGTTCGATATAACCGCCGACGGCGAGTTCGCGCATGATGCGGCTGACCATTTCGCGCGATGCGCCGACCATGTCGGCAATCTCCTGATGCGTTAGTTTTAACTCGGCGTGGCCGTCGTCGGTAGCACGCTGCTGCAACAAATTAGCAACACGACCGTAAACATCGAGCAGCGCAAGATCGCGCACGCTGCCGGTGAGGATGCGAATTCGTCGTGCCATCGCTTTCATCATCGCCAGCGCGGCGCCGTAATCGCCGGTTAGAAATTGCTGAAAATCGTGCTGCGAAATTACTTGGAGTGTGGTTGGTGCGAGCGTCATTACCGATGCCGAGCGCGGCGCGCCGTCGATCAATGCCAGCTCGCCAAAATAATCGCCGGGCTCGAGCCAGCTGAAGACAATTTGTCGGCCGTCGTCGCCATTCGCGAATACTTTCAGATGGCCGGAGGTGACGATATAAAAATTGCTGTGTGTGTCGCCTTCGGTGACGATCACTGAATTCTTCGGATACTTATGTAGCTTGGCGCAGCGCAGCAGCGTATCGGCGGCGCTATCGGAGAGATCGGCAAACAGATCAATGTTTTTTAGCATGTGCGTTCCCGCTGCGCTCTGTGCAAAGTGTGCCAAGCAATTGTACGAATTTGCGATGGCATTGGCGACGGATAATCGGCGACGGCCGTTTCATTATTGGTCGCGCAATCATGCGCAAATGTTTTCTACTTGCTCGCGTGTGGTTGTTCTGATCGCCACGCTGGTCCAATATGCGGCTTTCGTCTAACTAATATGAGCCGCCAAACGAATACTGGCTATCCAAGAATATTTTTCTATTCGGCACTATCTGCCATCTAACGAATATCCGCAGCGCGGCTAATAAATAAATTCGTCACACGCTGCGCGGAGATTACCGGACCATGCGAAGGGAGTAATGCATTGGTTAACAACCTGAATAAATCGCTACTAAAAATTGCGATGATCTCGGCCGAAAGTATAGTGCCAGGACAATGCCGGAATATTCCGGCTTGATTCCGTTGCGCGGTGCGGTCGCGGTGCTGCTCATCGCGAGTGCGCTGTTGCTGTCGCCGCTCGGTTTGCAGCTCGAGGAAAATTTCGGGCTGCCGCTGTTATTTGGCGTGCGCGGCGAACGCCCACCGCCCGCCTCGGTTGCGCTGGTGGCACTCGATGAAGAAAGCAGTACTGCGCTGGCGCTGCCCGATCTCGATCAACTCGATCGCTGGCCGCGCGCGATTTACACGCAGTTAGTACGTACGCTCGCCGAGAAAGGCGCTGCCGTCGTCGTCATGGACATCGCGTTTCTCGAAGCGAGCGACGCCGCTCAAGACGACGCGCTCGCCACGGCGATGCGCGCGGCCGGCAATGTGGTGATACTGAAAATGCTCGATCGTATCGCCGTCGGTGCGTCTTCCGAAAATACCGTCGAGTGGCAACTTATGCCGCTCGCATTATTCAGCGATAACGCGGCTGCAGTCGGTGCGTTCACCCTGCCCGATCAAGCATTAAAAAAATACACGACGTTGTTTCCGCGCACGCCCGAAGGTATCGAGGCGGCAATGCCGCTGGTTGCGTTGCAAATTTATTATCACGACGCGTGCACGTCATTGCTGCAGTTGCTGCCGATGATCGAGCAGCAAGCGCTCGCACAACAACTGGCGGCCGAACAAAACCCCGCATTATTCGCCGCGCGCATCCGCGCAGCATTGGAACAACAACCAGCGCTGGCGGATCATTTGCAAAACGCCGCAACGAAACAGCTCACCGCGGATGCAGCGCAGCGTTTGCGTATTTTGTTAAATGCGTGGCAGACGCGCGATCCCGTGTATTTCAATTTTTATGGGCCACAACGCACGATTCCAACGTTATCGCTGAGTGATGTGCTGCTGCATCCGGATGCGCCGGCAGTGAATGCGTTGCGCGATAAAGTGGTTTTCGTCGGGCTTTCGGAACGCTTTCATAAACAGCGCGATTATTTTTTCACGGTATATTCCACCGATAGTTACAACCGCATCAGCGGTGTCGAGGTGGCGGCAACGTTGTTCGCGAATTTGCAGCAGAACACGACGCTGCGTGCGCTCGCGCCGTGGCAACAGATTGTCATATTGTTGGTATGGGGCGGATTGCTCGTGTTCGCTGCGCGGCTGCTATCACCCGCGCGTTGGTTGTTGTTGACGCTGGCATTGGCGGTTGGTTATGCGTGGCTCGCCGCATATGCATTCGATCGTTACGCGTTGTGGTTGCCGATCATGGTGCCGCTCGCGGTCGCCGCGCCGGCACTGGTGTTGTTAACGCTCTGGTCTTATTACCGACGCAGCGCGGTAGCTGAACGCGCTGCCACTGATGTATTAAGTCTGTACATTCCGGCGGAGATCGCCGCGTCGGTCAGCAAAAATCGGCAGCAATTGCTGGTCGAGCGTCGCGAACTCGAAGCGATCTGCGTGCTGACCGATATCGTCGGTTTCACCACGCTGTCGGAGCAGCGCGAGCCCGGTTACATGCACGCGTTGATGAATCAATATTATGGCGACGTGGTTGCCGAGGTCGAACGGCATGGCGGCGTGGTGGCGAATATCGTCGGCGATGGATTGCTGGCTTTGTGGCCTATTACCGATTTTGCAGCGGCCAATGCAGAGGACAATAGCGCCGCGGCGCGTGCCTGTCGCGCCGCGCTGGCCATCGTCGCGGCTACGGATCGCCTGACGGTAACGCTGGGCGAAGCGTTGACCACCTGCGTCGGTATTCATTGCGGCACGTTATCGCTGGGAAATCTCGGCGCAGGCCAGCATTTCGAGTACGCGCCGGTGGGCGATGCCATTAACACCACCGCGCGCGTCGAAGCCTGCAACCGGCAGTTGGGTTCGCGCATTCTGCTCAGCGAGCCGGTGCGACAGGCGCTATTGCAAATGTCAGCGCTCGCGCACTTCGTGCTGCGCAGTCACGGTCAGATCATGCTCAAAGGTAAGCGCGAGCCGCTGGCGCTGTACGAACTGAGCGGCACCGCCGAGCGTAATTAATGGATCGGTAAATTGGGGATCGAATAATGATAAAACCACACGCATATACCACTCGCACTTCACCTCGCCAGGCATCGCGCTGGTGGCTTTTCATCGCGCTGGTTGGCGCTGCGAATGCCGCATTCAGCGAATGTGAACAGGCGATCGGGCGACTCGAAAGTCACGAAGGCACCGTGAGCATGGAGCAGGCCGGCCAGTGGCAGCCGCTCGCCATCGGCGCGTGCGTGCCGGCGGGTGTGCGCGTACAGGTCACCGGTGGGCGTGCTGTATTTCGACTCGCGAATGAAACGCTGCTGCGTGCATCGGGTACGACGATGTTGCGCTTTACCGCGCCCGAACAAAAAAACTGGATTCATCTATTCGACGGCGTGCTGCATTTCATAACGCGCACGCCGCACGCATTTAACGTAGAGACTGATTACGTAAATGCCGGCGTCAAAGGCACCGAATTTATTCTGACTGCGAATCACGTTGAGCAATCGAGCACGGTGACGATGCTCGAAGGCGAAGTGCTTGCCAGCAACGAACGTGGCGAACAGAGCGTGCGCAGTGGCGCGGCAGTTATCGCGCGCAGCGGCCAAGCGCCGCGTTTGTTGACCGTGTCGGCGCTGCGCGACGCAGTGCAATGGACGCTGTATTACCCGCCATTGCCGTTGACCGGTCAGCCGCGCTTTCAACCGGCGCTCGAACGTTTGCAACGCAACGATACGGTCGGCGCTATTACGCAGCTGGAAGCATTGCCTGCTGTAAATCGCGATGCCGATTATTACGCGCTGCTCGCCGCGATTAATTTGCATCGTGGTGAAGTCGATGTCGCGCGCGCTGCGCTTGATCGCGCACTTGTATTGCAACCCAATCATCCGCAAGCGCAGGCTTTGAGCGCGGTGCACGCGATTGCCGTCGGCGAAATTGACCGCGCGGCCACGCTACTAGACGCTGCGCAAACGCACGCGCCGCGCGATACCACTGTGCTGATCGCGCAATCGTATCTGGAGCAGGCGCAACATCAATTGCCGGTCGCACTATCACACGCGAGAGCGGCAGCGGCGATCGACCCGACATCGGCAGTAATACAAGCACGCGTCGCCGAGCTGGCACTGATGAATGGCGATACTAAACTCGCACACCGCGCCGCGCGTTCGGCGCTTGCGCAACAACCGGATTACGCGCGCGCGCATGCGATCGACGGTTTTGTGCTGTTGCAACAATTTCGATTCGATAGCGCCGCCACTGCGTTTCAACGCGCGATTGCGCTCGATGCCACCGATCCATTACCGCGCCTCGGTCTCGGTTTGATCGAGATTCGTCACAATCATATCGTCGAGGGCCGCGAGCAACTCGCATTAGCCGTCGCGCTCGATCCCGGCCAATCGCTGTTGCGCAGTTATCTCGGCAAGGCGTATCAAGAAGAAGGCCGCGAGCGTTTGGCCGGCGATCAATACGCGTTGGCAAAAACATTAGACGCTGCCGATCCTACGCCGTGGTTTTACAGTGCCTTGTTGGCGCAAGTACAAAATCGCCCGTTCGACGCGCTCGACGATTTGAATCAATCGATGGCGCGCAACGACAATCGCGCCGTCTATCGCTCACGTCTGCAATTGGACGCTGACGAAGCAACGCGCACTGCAAGCCAAGCGGAAATTTATCGTGAGCTGGGTTTTGATGCACTGGCGCAACGTACCGCAGCGCGTGCGGTTAATACTGCGCCGAGCGAATACGGCGGCCATCGCCAATTGGCCGAAGCGTATGCCGACGATCCGCAATACGACGCGGCGCGTGCGAGCGAAGTATTACAAGCCGAGTTGTTACAACCCTTATCCGCAACACCGCTGCTGCCGCTGCTGGGTGAAACCAATTTGCTCGCCACCGAAGGTGCTGGCCCCTCCGCGTTGGGTTTTCGCGAATACAACGCCATGTTCGTGCGCGAAAAACCATGGCTATCCGTTTCCGGATTGGGCGGCAGTAATCGCACCGGCGCCGACGAAATTGCATTGAGTGGCATCGTCGATCGCTTTTCTTATGCGCTCAGCCAATATCACTACGAAACGATCGGCCATCGCGACAATAACGATGCGCGGTATGACGTGCTGTCGGCTTATACGAAATTTCAGGCGAGTGAGGATCTTTCGTTTTTGTTGCAGCTGACCAGAAGGAAAGAAGATCGGGGAGACATTGATGAAATGCTATTGGAGAATCAGTCAAGGTCATTTCTGCACGTTGAAAATACCGTTAATTCGGTTTTGGTTGGCAGCCATTTCACCGCGTCACCACAGGTTGAAGTGCTGACCGCACTTAGCTACCAGGAAGCTAAATTTGATCAACTTGCTCGACTCCCCATTCTCGGTTCATCGGTTGATTCGATCTTCGATCAGAAACCGCGTACCTCGAACGCCGAAATTCAGGGCCAATTTAGCAATGTACCTGGCCATTTAATTTTGGGTGCAGATTGGGCGGAAATTAAAGGAAAGTCGGTGCAGAGCAATGAAACTTCAGACCCTTTGTTACAGATGATTTTGGGAGATCCAACAACCACTAACGACAGTATTTATTATCGTGTCGGCTATGGTTACTGGTTATTTTCGCCGCTTAAAACGTTAGAGCTTACACTGGGCGTAGATTATGCCGAACTTGATGCTGATACTTTATCTAAACAATTGTCGGGATGGCATCCAAAGCTCGCGATGGTATATCGAATTCTTCCGCAATTAGATTTACGCGCTGCCTATTTTCAATCGCTAAAACGCCCATCCAGCATTGAGCAGACGCTTGAACCAACGCAGCTGGGCGGATTCAACCAGTTTGCCGACGAAGCGAGCGGTATTGAGTCGAACCAATATGCTTTAGGTTTTGACGTTGACGCGGGTTCAGGAAATTGGTTTGGAGGAGAGTTTGCTTTTCAAAAATCCGATATTCCGTTTGCCGCACAAAATACAGTATTACAAAAGGCTGAGCAGACACGAGGACAACTATTTTGGAACTGGAGCTCAAACCCTTGGGCAGTTTCGCTCGCGTATCACTACGAAAGAACTGAATACATGAAAATAGAAGACTCCATTGGCAATATCCCGTCACCACTGACAACGAAGCGCATGCCATTCAATGTGCGGTGGCTATCGAATACGGGTGTAACCCTATCAGCCACCACCACCTACTTCGAACAAAATGCAAAATTCGATCAGAGACTGACTAAAGCCGATACACATTTCACCCTACTAGATACTGCATTGAGTTATTCATTCTGGCAGCGCAAGGCAGAAATTTCACTGCACTGTAACAACGTGTTTAATAAGTCATTTAATTATCAAAATACGTCATTGTTCGACTCGAGCCCACGGCTGGCGATGTATATTCCGGAGCGAACAGTTTTGTTGGGGCTGAAGCTGGCTTACTGAATTAAATGTTGATAGCTCGCTGCTGCCAGCGGACTATCAACATTCTAATGCTGAAAAAACGGCTATTTGTTGCAATAGGCTGCACTGGGTAATACATACCAGAAGCCGTTGATAATCATCGCAATACACTGCGGACTGCCGTGATATTTGATGATTGATACATTCGTTATTTGCTCAACCTGCACCTGATGGCCCGGCTTTAAAAGCGGACACACATTGGCATCCTTCGGATTGGTGCTGCATTCTGTGCCGAGCGGTTTGCCATTGCTATCCTTCGCGATCAAATGCCCATCAGCGCTCAGCGTGAAATTCACTTCCGGTAGCGGCCGATCGTCGCCTTTATCCGGATATCCCGCCAGCGCGCATGCTGCCAGACCGAACACTACAAAAAATCCCGCCGCGAGTTTTGTGCTTAAACGTTTCCCCAAAGAATGTAATACGTTCATG
>Ga0068862_100001338_pt1 | contig 22879 bp, 22 predicted proteins | sample KBSSwiS52_FD_66598 | JGI IMG/M metagenome (GOLD analysis project Ga0068862, IMG submission 66598) | Switchgrass rhizosphere microbial communities from Kellogg Biological Station, Michigan, USA - KBS Switchgrass S5-2 | ecosystem: Host-associated > Plants > Roots > Rhizosphere > Soil ... | reverse complement strand
ACGGTGCACGACACCGGGGTCGGCATGGACGCCGACACCCTGGCCCGCGTGTTCGAGCCCTTCTTCACCACCAAGGAAGTCGGCAAGGGCACGGGCCTGGGCCTGTCCCAGGTCTATGGCTTCGCGCGCCAGAGCGGCGGCGGCGTGGCCGTGGACAGCGCCCCGGACAAGGGCTGCACCGTGCGAATCTACCTGCCCCTGTCGACGGAGACCGCCCCCGCCGCGCCGGAGGCCGCCCCGGCGTCGGGTCTCTCCGGCCCGGCCCTGACCATCCTGCTGGTGGAGGACGACGCCGACGTGGCCGACATGGTCAGCGACATGCTGCGGGAGCTGGGCCATACGGTCCGCAGGGCCGACGCCGCCGAGCCGGCCCTGGAACTGCTGCGCCGCAGTCCGGACGTCGACCTGGTGCTCACCGACCTCGTCATGCCCGGCGGCCTGAGCGGCGTGGACCTCGCCCGGGCCGCCACCGACATCCGCCCCGGCCTGCCCATCATCCTCTCGTCCGGCTACACCGGCGATGCGCTGGCCAGCGCCGACAGCGCGCCCTGGCCGCTGCTGCGCAAGCCCTACACCACCGAGGCCCTCAGCCGGGCGATCCACGCGGCCCGGGCGCACGCCCCGGAAACAGCGTGACCGGATGATTCGGAGAATCCCCTTGGCGCCGGGGGTACGGGGGTCTATATAGCGGATCGGAGGTTTTGCTCGAACTGAGCATAACAACCGGCGCCGACAGGGCCCCATCCGCCCGCGGCGTTTTTTGAGGCCCATAAAATGCTCAAATTGAGCATAAGGGGAGGGGTCGACATGGCCGACGGATTCCAGTTGGCGTTCACGCCGGAGATCGAGCGGCAGCTCGCCCCCGCGTGGGAGAAGGTGAAGCGCCAGGTCACGCCGTTCGAATGGCGCCTGCATGCGCCCCTCATCGCCGAGATCAACCGGCTGAAGCGCGAAAAGAATGCGGTGATCCTGGCGCACAACTACATGACGCCGGAGATCTTCCACGGGGTCGGCGACTATGTCGGCGACAGCCTGGGCCTGGCCAAGGAGGCCGCCAAGTCCGACGCCGCCGTGATCGTGCAGGCGGGCGTCCACTTCATGGCCGAGACCTCGAAGATCCTCTCGCCCGACAAGAAGGTGCTGATCCCCGACCTGCGGGCCGGCTGCAGCCTGGCCTCGTCGATCACCGGCGCGGACGTGCGGCTGATCAAGCAGCGCTATCCCGGCGTTCCAGTGGTGACCTACGTCAACACCACGGCCGACGTGAAGGCTGAGACCGACATCTGCTGCACCAGCGCCAACGCGGTGCAGGTGGTGGAGGAAGCCGCCCGCCTGTGGGGAACCGACCGGGTGATCCTGATCCCCGACGAGTTTCTGGCCCGCAACGTCGCCCGCCAGACCCCGGTCAAGATCATCGCCTGGAAGGGCCGCTGCGAGGTGCATGAGCGGTTCACCCGCGACGACATCCTGGAACTGCGGGCCTCGTACCCGAACGCCGAGATCCTGGCGCACCCGGAATGCCCGCCGGACGTCATCGAAGTCTCGGACTTCACCGGCTCGACGGCGGCGATGAACGACTATGTGCTGAAGCGCAGGCCGAAGCAGGTGGTGCTGATCACCGAATGCTCGATGGCCGACAACGTCGCCGGCGACGCGCCGTTCACCGAGTTCGTGCGACCCTGCAACCTCTGCCCGCACATGAAGCGGATCACGCTGGAGAACATCTACGAATCGCTGCTGCACGACCGCTACGAGGTGACGGTGGACCCCGCCATCGCCGAGCGGGCGCGCCTGGCGGTCCAGCGGATGATCGACATGCCGCCGCCCGCGACGCCTGCGCGCTACGACCTGGTCAAGGCGCAGCATCACGTGGACGTGGAGCTGATCTGATGCCGGCCCCCGCGCCGGCCCTTGGCCCGGTCCGGGCGCGGACCACGGTCGTCCAGGGTGACATCACGCGCCTGGCGCTGGACGCCATCGTCAACGCCGCCAACGCCAGCCTGCTGGGCGGCGGCGGCGTGGACGGGGCGATCCATCGGGCCGCGGGTCCCGGGCTGCTCGCCTATTGCCGCGAACTGGGCGGCTGCCCGACCGGCGAAGCCCGGATCAGCCCCGGCTTCAACCTGGCTGCCCGTCATGTGATCCACACCGTGGGCCCGGTCTGGCGCGGCGGCGGCGCGAACGAGGAGGCTCTGCTGGCGAGCTGTTATCGCCGCAGCCTGGAGGTGGCGGTGGAGAACGGCGTCGCCACCCTCGCCTTTCCCGCGATCTCCACCGGCGTGTACCGGTTTCCGCCGGAGCGTGCGGCGCGCATCGCCGTGGCGACCGTCGCAGATGTGCTGACTATGGAGCCGCGCATCGAACAGGTCGTCTTCTGCTGTTTCGACGCGGTGTCGCTGACGCGCCACGTCCAGGCTCTCGACGAGGTGTGCGACCATGGTTGACCGCATCCGACACGACGGCGTCCTGATCGTGGGCGCAGGTCTGGCTGGCCTCTCGGCGGCGCTGGCGGCCGCGCCGCGCAAGGCGCTGGTGCTCACCGGCGCGCCGCTGAACCACGGCTGTTCGTCGGCCTGGGCGCAGGGCGGCATGGCGGCGGCGCTGTCGGCCGACGACGCCCCGGCGCTGCACGCCGCCGACACGGTGGCCGCCGGCGCAGGGCTGGTGGACGCCGGCATGGCCGGGCTGCTGGCCACGGAGGGCCCGGACGCCGTGCGCCGGCTGGCCGCCCTGGGCGCGCCCTTCGACCAAGACGCGGACGGCGGCTTCGCCCAGAGCCTGGAAGCGGCGCACAGCCGCGCCCGGGTCGCCCGGGTGAAGGGTGACCAGGCCGGCCGCGCGATCATGGAGGCCGTGGCCCGCGCCGCCCTGGCCGCCCGCCACATCGAGGTCCGTTCGGGGATGCGCCTGCGCGGCCTGCTGCGGGACCGCGACGGCCGGGTGCGCGGCGTGGTCGCTGAGCGCGACGGCGCCTTGGTGGAGATCACCGCCGCCGCCGTGATCCTGGCCACCGGCGGCATCGGCGGCCTCTACGCCGTCACCACCACCCCCGCCGAACTGAAGGGCGAAGGGCTGGGCCTGGCGGCGCTGGCCGGCGCCCTGATCGCCGACCCCGAGTTCGTGCAGTTCCACCCCACGGCCATCGACATCGGTCGCGACCCGGCGCCGCTGGCCACCGAGGCCCTGCGCGGCGAAGGCGCGAAGCTGATCGACCGCGACGGACGGATGTTCATGGCGGCGTACCATCCCGACGCAGAGCTCGCCCCGCGCGACGTGGTGGCGCGCGCCATCCACGCCGCGCGCGCGGCGGGACGCGGCGCCTTCCTCGACGCCCGCGAGGCGGTGGGCGAGCATTTCCCGGACGAGTTCCCGGGTGTCTTCGCCGCCTGCCTGTCGGGCGGCGTCGACCCGCGCCGCGAGCCGATCCCGGTGGCGCCGGCCTGCCACTATCACATGGGCGGGATCGTCACCGACGCGGAGGGGCGCACCTCCCTGCCCGGCCTCTACGCCGCCGGCGAATGCGCCTCGACCGGGGTGCACGGCGCCAACCGCCTGGCCTCCAACTCGCTCCTGGAAGCCGCGGTGTTCGGGACCCGCGCCGGCCTCGCCGCCGCGCGGGAGGCCGATCCCGGTACGGCGGCGGTGCGCGCGGCCGTCCTCCCGGACCTTCCGGCGGCCGCATTGGCCGAGCTGCGCGAGGCGATGAGCCGCGAGGCGGGCGTGGTGCGCGACGCCGACGGGCTGGGCCGCCTGATCTGCCGGATCGACGCGCTGGAGGCCGCGCACGGCCGCAGCGCCGCGCTGGTCGCCGCCCGGCTGATCGCCGCCTGCGCCCTCGCCCGCCGGGAAAGCCGCGGCGCCCACTTCCGCGCCGACGCCCCGCCGCAACAGGACGCGGAGCCCCGGCGCACCTTCGTCACCTTCGCCGAGGTCGACGCGCCTTGCCGCCTCGCCGCCGAATGATCGCGCCGCTTCCGGACCTGCTGATCGCGCCCACGGTGCGCGCGGCCCTGGCCGAAGACCTGGGGCGAGCGGGCGACGTCACCGCCCAGGCCTGCATAGACCCCGAGGCCGTGCTGAAGGCGAGCTTCGGAGTCCGCAAGCCGGGCGTCATCGCCGGCCTCGCCTGCGCCCGGCTGGCGATCCTGGAGCTGGACCCCGACGCGGCGTTCGTCGCCCTGGTCGCCGACGGCGAGGCCGTTTCCGCCGGCCAGTCAGTGGCCCAGGTGACGGCCAACGCCCGCGCGCTGCTGTCGGCCGAGCGCACCGCCTTGAACCTCCTGGGCCGGCTCTCGGGCGTGGCCACGCTGACACGGGCCTACGTCGACGCGGTCGCCGGAACGAAGGCGAAGATCGTCGACACCCGCAAGACCACCCCCGGCCTGCGCCATCTGGAAAAATACGCGGTGCGCTGCGGCGGCGGGGTCAATCACCGCTTCGGGCTCGACGACGCCATCCTCATCAAGGACAACCACATCGCCGCCTGCGGCGGGGTGGGCGAGGCCGTCCGCCGGGCCCGGGCCGCCGCAGGCCACCTGATGAAGGTGGAGGTGGAGGTGGACGGGCTGGACCAGCTGGAGGAGGCCCTGGCCAACGGACCAGACGTGGTGATGCTGGACAATTTCAGCCTGGCCGATCTTCGCACCGCGGTGGCGCGCGCCGCCGGGCGTACGGTGCTGGAGGCCTCCGGCGGCGTCAGCCTGGAGACCGTCGCCGCGATCGCCGCCACTGGCGTCGATGTGATCAGCGTCGGCGCCCTCACCCACTCGGCCAGCGTGCTGGACATCGGCCTGGACGCGGCCTGAGGCCGACCTTCGCCGTCGGAACAGCCGGGGTGTCGCGCCCGTTCTCCTTGCCCACGCAAGGAAGCCGACATGTCATCCAAAGCCCCGCCGATCCCCAAGGAACAGCGCGCCTTCCCGGGCCAGAAGCCGGATGTCGAAGGCAAGACCCAGGGCCGCCGCGACGAGGTCACCGGCGTCCAGTCTGAGCAGCCCGGCGACGACGACGTGAACCTGAAGGAACAGGGCCGTCAGGGGAACATCCACCAGAACACCCATCACCAGGGCTATCAGCAGGACCGCTGAGGGATCCGGCGCCTACCAGAACAGGTCGTAGACCACCTGCACCACCCGCCCGGTGAAGGTGTCGATCAGGACGGCGTCGTCGCCGACGCGGACCCAGTCGTAGCCCACCGGAGGGATCGGCAGCCCATAGTCGAACCAGTCGTAGAGCCGGTACTCGTCGCCGTACCAGCCGCGGGGGATGACGTCGCCGAACACCCAGCTGCGCGAATAGAAGCCGTAGGGCGCGCGATAGACCGGGCCGCGGAACCTGCGCTGCGAATGGTACACCGGCGGATAGTAGCGGCGATCATAGCGCGGGCGCTCGGCGCGCCGGTCGCCATTCCAGTTGCGCCCGTCGCTCCAGTTGCGCTGGCCGTCCCCACGCCGCCCGTCCCAATTGGGATTGCGCCCGTCCCCGTCGCGCCGACGCTCGACGTTGCGGTTCGGATCGCGCACGCCGTCGCGGTTCCCGTCCCAGCGGCGGTTTCCCTCGACGGCGCGGTTGGGGTCGCGGTTTCCATCCCAGTTGCGGTTGCGCTCGACGGCGCGGTTCGCATCGCCGCCGCCGCGGTTCCCGTCCCCACGGGCTCCGTCGCCGCGCCAACGACGCCCACCGTCGCCTTGCGCCTGCGCGGCCTGGGGGGCCGCCTGGGGCGCAGGCGCCGCCTGCGGCGCGGGCTGCGCCTGCGGGGCGTTGATCATGGCGCCCGGGCGAGCGCGGAGGGCGCGTTGGCCATCGTCGCCGCGATCACCGCGCCGGCCGTCCTGGGCCGACGCCGCAGCGGTCGAGGCCAGCAGAACCAGCGTCAGCGCCCCGGTCATGAACTTGTTCATCACATTCAACCTTCGGCCGGATCGCCGGCCGTGAAACGCCCTCTCGTTAAGGAATGCGTCACCATGGCTGAACCGCGGTTGAACGGCGAGCGCGTTGTCCCGAAATAGGCGTCGAACGAAGAGGGCGCGAGCTTGGCCGCCATACCGCAGGACGTCATCGGCTTCTGGCGCAGCGCCGGGCCCGCGCAGTGGTTCGCCGCCAAGCGCGCCTTCGACGAGGCGATCCGGCTGAAGTACGAGGCCGTCCATCACGCCGCGGCCCGCGGCTCATACGACGCCTGGACGGCCAGCGCGGAGGGTGCGCTGGCGCTGCTGATCCTGCTGGACCAGTTCCCGCGCAACCTCTACCGCCGCTCGGCCCATGCCTTCGCCACCGATCCCAAGGCCCGCGCCATCGCCCGCGCCGCCATCGCCGAAGGCTTCGACCGGGCGACGGAGCCGCTGCTTCGCCCGTTCTTCTACCTGCCTTTCGAACACTCCGAGGATCTCCGCGACCAGGAGGCCGGCGTTGCGCTTTGCGAGCGCCTGGCCGCGGAGACCGGAAATGTCGAGACGCTCAGATGGGCGAAGATCCACCGCGACATCATCGTCCGCTTCGGCCGCTTCCCGCACCGCAATCCGATGTTGGGCCGCGCCACGACCGCCGACGAACAGGCGTTCCTGGACGAGGGCGGGTTTGGGGGCTGAAGCTGCGGCGATCCACAGGACCGCCTTTTTTCCCGGGGACAAGTCGCCCGCGGGCGCATTCGCGCACTTTGCGCGTTCACCTAAAAGGCCGACTCTTGAGGAGTGATTCGCTCCTGAGTCCTGCGGACCCCTCGATGAACGCCCACGTCGCCCTTGCCGAGACCGTCGCCGAGCAGGCCGAGCATCCTGAACGTCAATATCTGGCCCTGCTGGAAGATATCCTGCAGACCGGCGCCAAGCGCGGCGACCGCACCGGCGTCGGCACGCTGGGCGTGTTCGGGCGGCAGATGCGCTTCGACCTGGCCCGAGGGTTCCCGCTGCTGACCACCAAGGCGCTGCACCGGCGCTCGATCGTCCTGGAGCTGCTGTGGTTCCTGCGCGGCGACACCAATGTGCGCTGGCTGCAGGAGCGCGGCGTGCGCATCTGGGACGAGTGGGCGGACGAGGCCGGCGAGCTGGGACCGGTCTATGGCCGCCAGTGGCGCTCCTGGGCCGCCCCGGACGGTCGGGTGATCGACCAGATCGCCAATGTGATCGAGACGCTGAAGACCAACCCCTACAGCCGCCGCCACATCGTCTCGGCCTGGAACCCGGCCGAGGTGGACGACATGGCCCTGCCCCCCTGCCATTGCCTGTTCCAGTTCTTCGTCGCGGACGGCCGGCTCTCCTGCCAGCTCTACCAGCGCTCGGCGGACGTCTTCCTGGGCGTGCCGTTCAACATCGCCAGCTACGCCCTCCTGACCCTGATGATGGCGCAGGTCACCGGCCTGCAGCCCGGCGAGTTCGTCCACACCCTGGGCGACGCGCACCTCTACCTGAACCACGTCGACCAGGCGAAGCTGCAGCTCTCCCGCGAGCCGCGCCCCCTGCCGACGGTGCGCCTGGCCGCCAAGCGCGACCTGTTCGACTTCGACTACGAGGACGTGGCGATCGAGGGCTACCGCCCGCACCCGAAGATCGAGGCCCCGATCGCGGTCTGACGGCCTTGGCGCGGACCCGCCACCCACGCTAGAGACCCGCCATGTCCTCCGTGATCCTCACCGCCGGCCCGATCGCACGGGCCCGCAACGGCGTCATCGGCCGGGCCGGAACGCTGCCCTGGCGGCTGAAGACGGATCTGGCCATCTTCCGCGCCGAGACCATGGGCAAGCCGGTGATCATGGGCCGCAAGACCTGGGAGAGCCTGCCCAAGCGGCCGCTGGTGGGGCGCACCAACATCGTGCTCTCGCGCGACGGCTCCTTCGAGCCCAAGACCTGCATCGTCTGCGAGGATTTCGCCGAAGCGGTGGGCATCGCCCGCGAGCAGGCCGAGGACGACGGCCAGACCGAGGTCTGCGTGATCGGCGGCGCCTCGCTGTTCGCCCTGGCCCTGCCGAAGGCGCGGCGCATCTATCTGACCGAGGTGGACGCCGACATCGAGGGCGACGTCACGCTGGAGCCCTTCGACGAAAGCCGCTGGGTCACGGTGCGCGAGACCGCCTACCCGGCCGGTGAAGGCGACGAGTTCGCCTTCACCCACAAGGTGCTGGAGCGGCGCTGAGGCTTCAGACGATCGCGTCGAGGTACTCGATATCCGGGCGGCCGGCGAGGATGGGGCCGAAGCTGGGGCCGGCGGCCTTGAAGTGGGCGCTGGCGCGGTGCGCCTCCAGGGCGGCCTCGTCCTTGTAGAGCTCAAGCACCTTGTAGGTGTTGGCCTCGGTGCGGCTCTTGGCGAGCTGGTAGGCCACATTGCCGGGCTCATTGGCGCGCACCTTGGCCATCAGGTCGCGGAACAGGGCCTCCAGGTCGGGGCCCTTGCCGTCCTGCACGCGCAGCGTCGCCACGATTGCGATCATATCGTCCTCCCGTTGTTGCGGCGGACCGTAGGGGCGGGGATGCAATCGGGCAAGCGCCCGGGCGTTGCGACTACTCGTTCCAGCCGTAGGCCACCCAATGGTGGCCGCCCAGGTGGCGGGCTTCGATCAGGCCGTCGTCGCGCCGGCGCGCGCGGGCGGTGCGGCGGGCGCGGGTGGCGATGCTGGCGAGGTAGAGAAGGGCCGAGGACATCAGGGCGATGACCAGGACGGTGGCGGCGAAGAACACCGCCAGCACGGCGCCGACAGCTACGGCCGCGGCCGTCGCCAGGGCGCCGCCGATCGCGGCGAAGCTGCGAAGCGCCGTCCCGTGGCGGGCCGCGAATTCTCTAACCATCATCGTCCTCGTCGGCGATCCGAAGAGCGTAAACGGAATATGTCGTCCCGCAGACGCCGAACGTCAACCTTATGTCGGGCCTGTAACCCGGGAATTCCGCTTCAGATCGCCCCGACGAGGGCCAGGGCGCGCCGCTCGCGGGTCACCTCGTCGAAGGCGGCGTTGATCGCCGCGGCCTTGGCCTCGGCCACTTCCACATATTCCCGCGGCAGGCCACGCGACCGCGCCCGGTCCGGGTGGGCTTGCGTGAGGGCCGCCTTCCAGGCGCCCCGCACCATGGCGTCGGGCGCGTCGGGCGCCACGCCCAGGATCACATAGGGATCGTCTGCGCCGGCCCCCAGGTGAGTGGCCTTGATGCGCCGGAACGTCAGCGGCGAATGACCGAACAGCTCGCTCACCCGGGCGAGGTAGGCGATCTCGTCGCCGGTCACCACGCCGTCGGCGGCGGCGATGTGGAACAGGCCGTCGACCACGTCTTCCAGCAGCTGCGGGCAGCCGCGGTAGCGCTTGGCGAGCCGGCGCGCATAGCTTTCGAATCCGCGGGTCGTCTGGCGGGCGAGTTGGTAGAGGCGTCGCACGTTGTTCTGCGAGGCCTCGTCGGGTCGGAAGATGCCGGAAAAGACGTCATATTCCGTGGCGTGCGCCTGGCCGTCGGCCTTGGCGAGCTTGGCGCCCAGCGCCGTGACCGCGGTCGAAAAGGCGGGGTCCGCGCCGGGCAGCCCGGCGGGACACTCGTCGCATTCCGCTTCATCGACGCCGCGGACTGCGAGCCCTGCGATGTTGCGCCAGAAGCTCATGGGAGTACGGGAAGCCTTAGAACTGTGGCGCGCCCATGACAACCGGCGCGCCGTTAATGATCGGTAATGGCGTCTCGAAAGGGCACGGCTTGGGCAGGCGCTGGAGCTTCTGGATCGATCGCGGCGGCACCTTCACCGACGTGATCGGACGGGCCCCCGACGGCCGCGAAATCACGGCCAAGCTGCTCTCCGCCTCTCCCGCCTACCGGGACGCCGCCGTGGAGGCGATGCGCCGCCTGATGGGCGTTCCCGCCGGCGCGTCGTTTCCGGCCGCGGACGTGGCGACGATCAAGATGGGCACCACGGTGGCCACCAACGCCCTCCTGGAGCGGCGCGGCGCGAAAACCCTGTTCGTGACCACCAGGGGGTTCGGCGACGCCCTGGTGATCGGCGACCAGTCCCGCCCCGACCTGTTCGCCCTCGACATCGTCCGGCCGCCGCCGCTCTACGCCGGCGTGGCGGAGGCCGACGAGCGGCTGGCCGCGGACGGATCGGTGGTGCGGGCCCTGGACGAGGCGGGACTGGCGGCGCGCCTGCGCGAAGCCGTGGCCGCAGGCTTCACCTCGGCCGCGATCGCCTTCCTGCACGCCGACCTCAATCCCGCGCACGAGCGGCGGGCGGGGGCCCTGGCGCAGGCGGCGGGGTTCAAGTTCGTCGCCCTCGGCTCGGAGGTCTCTCCCCTGCCCCGCTTCCTGCCCCGGGCCGAGACCACGGTGGCCGACGCCTACCTCACGCCGGTGCTGCAGGCCTATGTCTCGCAGGTGGCGGCGGCGGTGGAAGGCGCGCCGCTCTATTTCATGACCTCGTCCGGCGGCCTGGTGCGGGCCGAGGCGTTCCGCGGCCGCGATGCGGTGGTCTCCGGCCCCGCCGGCGGCGTGGTGGGGACCGCCCGCACGGCGGAGGCGGCGGGCGCAAGCGCGGTCCTGGGCTTCGACATGGGCGGCACCTCCACGGATGTCTGCCGCTACGCCGGCGTGCTGGAGCGGCGCGCCCAGGCGCGGGTGGCCGGCGTGCGCCTGCGCAGCCCGATGCTGGACGTCGAGACCGTCGCGGCGGGCGGCGGCTCGATCCTCGCCTTCGACGGCCTGCGCGCCCGCGCCGGGCCGGCCAGCGCCGGCGCCGATCCCGGCCCCGCCTGCTACGGCCGCGGCGGCCCGGCCACCGTGACCGACGCCAACCTGGTGCTGGGCCGGCTGGACCCGGCGAGCTTTCCGCCGATCTTCGGACCCACAGGCGATGCGCCGCTGGACGTCGCCGCCGCCCGCGCGCGCCTGGCCGAACTGGCCCGGGCCATGGGCGCGGAGAGCCCCGAGGCCGCCGCGGAGGGCTTCGTCGCCGTAGCCGTCGAGCAGATGGCCCAGGCCATCCGCCGGATTTCCACCGAACGCGGCTTCGACCCGCGCGCCCACGCCCTGGTGGCCTTCGGCGGCGCGGCGGGCCAGGTCGCCTGCCAGGTGGCCGAGGCGCTGGGCGTCGCCGAAGTCCTCTGCCCCGGATATGCGAGCGTGCTCTCGGCCTACGGCATCGGCCAGGCGCAGGTGGCCAGCCTGCGCCAGTCCGGCCTCGATGCGCCCCTGGACACGACCGGCCTCGCCCGCGCCCGCGAGCGTCTGGGTGAGTTGGAGGCCGGGGCCCGCGCCGCCCTCGCCGACCAGGGCGCCGAGGCCGGCTCGGTCCGCCTGGGCCTGCTGCTGCGCTACGACGGCGCCGACGCCGAGCTGCCAGCGCCGCTCGACGAGCTCGCTGCGGCGCGCGCCGCGTTCGAGGCCGCCCACCGCCGGCTGTTCGGCTTCATCGAGCCGGACCGCGAAATCCGCATCGCCGCGGTGCAGGCCGAAGCCAGTTCCCTCCCGCCCCCTCATGGGGAAGGACAACCGGCGAAGCCGCGAAGGGTGGGGCATATGGCGTCCCGGGACGTCCCCACCCGTCCACCGCTGCGCGGCGTCCTCCCTGCCCATCAAGGGGAGGGAACGAACAGGGTCATCGCCGCCGACGGCCTCACGATCTGCGACGGTCCGGTCCTCATCGTCCGGCCGGACACGCAGATCGCCCTGGCGGCGGGCTGGCGCGCCACGGCCGAGCCCGATGGACTCATCCGTCTCGTGCGGCTGGGCGCGACGCGGCGGGAGGCGATCGGCCTCGACAGGCCCGACCCCGTCACCCTGGAGCTGTTCAACCGCCGCTTCATGGGCGTCGCCGAGGCCATGGGGGCGGCGCTGGAGCGCACAGCCCAGTCGGTGAATATCAAGGAGCGGCTGGACTTCTCCTGCGCCCTGTTCGACGCCGACGGCGGCCTGGTCGCAAACGCCCCGCACATGCCGGTCCACCTGGGCTCCATGGGCGCCAGCGTCCGCGCGGTGCGCGAGCGCCACCCGCATGTGGCGCCCGGCGACGCCTTCGCCCTCAACAACCCCTACGCCGGCGGCACTCACCTGCCCGACATCACCGTGGTCATGCCGGTGTTCGTCCCGCCTTCGGTCGCGCCCGCCTTCTGGGTCGCGGCGCGGGGCCACCATGCGGACGTGGGCGGGGTGCAGCCGGGTTCGATGCCGCCCTTCTCCACGACGATCGAGGAGGAAGGCGTGCTGCTGGACGCCCTGCCGATCCTGAGCGAGGGCCGGTTCCTGGAGGACCAGGTGCGTGCGGCCCTGACCGCCGGGCCCTGGCCCGCCCGGGGGCCGGAGCGCAACCTGGCCGACCTGAAGGCCCAGGTCGCCTCCTGCCAGGCGGGCGCGGCGGCGGTCACGGAGATGATCCGTCTCTACGGCGGCGAGGCCGTCGCCCGCTACATGGGGTTCGTACAGCAGAATGCCGCACGGGCGGTGCGCCGGGCGATCGGACGGCTGGCGGACGGGGCGGCCCGCATCCCCATGGACGGCGGCGGCGAGATCGTGGTCCGCACGCAGGTCGACGCCGGGGCCGGCGAGGCGGTGCTCGATTTCACCGCCTCGGCGGACCAGCTCGGCTCCAACTTCAACGCCCCGTCCGCGATCGTCGACGCCGCGGCGCTCTACGTCTTCCGCACCCTGATCGACGACGACATCCCGCTGAACGCCGGCTGCCTGGAGCCCTTGAAGATCCTCACGCGCCCGGGGTCGATGCTGGACCCGCGCCCCGGCGCGGCGGTCGTCGCCGGCAACGTGGAGACCAGCCAGCACGTGGTGGACGCCCTCTACGCCGCCCTGGGCGCGGCGGCGAACGCCGGGGGGAGCATGAACAATTTCACGTTCGGCGACGCGCAGCAGCAGTACTACGAGACCATTTGCGGCGGCGCCGGGGCCACGGCGCGGGCCGATGGGGCGAGCGCGGTGCAGACCCATATGACCAACTCGCGGCTCACCGATCCGGAGATCCTGGAGCGGCGCTTTCCTGTGCGGCTGGAGGCGTTCCAGGTTCGCCGGGGATCGGGCGGGACCGGCGCCCAGCGCGGCGGCGACGGGACCGTTCGGCGCCTGAGGTTCCTGGCGCCCTTGGAAGCCGCGCTGCTCTCCACGCGGCGCGAGCATGCGCCGCAGGGGCTGTCCGGCGGCGGACCGGGCGCGGTCGGCCGCCAGCGGCTGATCTCGGCCGACGGGATGGAACGCACCCTGCCCGGCTGCTTTTCCGTCACGGTGGAGGCCGGCGACGTCATCGAGATCGAGACCCCGGGCGGCGGCGGCTTCGGCGCATCGGTTTGATCCGCGGCCGCGCCGCGGCTAAACGGGGCCCCGGGACGCCTTCGCCCGCCCGCCCACCGGCGGCGCGGCCGCTCTCAATGGTGATTCGAATGTCCGCACTTCTCCTCGCCCTGGCCCTGCTGACCGCCGACGATCCGGCTGCTGCGGCCGCCGCGCCGGCCCAGCAGGCCGTCGTGCGGCCTCCCGGCGCGCCGACCGACGACTACGGCCTGGTCGCCTGGTGTTACGGAACGCTGCGCGGCTACCTCGAGCTGCACGACCAGGTCATGCCGGAGGTCACGCGCATCGAATCCACCTACCGCCGCCCCGGCTCCAGGCTCTCGGAGGATCTGGCCGTCTACGACCAGATGGAGCGGCAGGGGAAGAAATCCCTGGCGGCCTTCGCCCGGGCCATGGAGGCGGCGGAGAAGGCCAGCCTCAAGCCGCTCAACGCCCAGGGCGCCGTGGCCGTGCAGAAAGGCCGCTCGGTCTGGGCGGCCGCGGGCAACGTCTCCAAGGCGCGACTGGCGCAGGAATGGATGAGCTGGACTCTGCCGGCGGCCTGTGAAACCACCGCGACCTCCCTGGAGCAGCGCGCCAAGCTGGCCGGAACGGCTTTCCAGGTGAACGCCGAGCCTGATCCTCTCGCAGCGCCGGAAGCCGCGCCTCCGACGCCCTGAGCGGCCTTAGACCTGGTCGCGGAAGTAGGGCTCCACGTCGCCGTTGAGCTTGATGGTCATGTTGTTCCCGCGCCGGTCGCGGGACGGCAGGGCCAGCCGGACCCAGCCCTCGCTGACGCAGTATTCATCGACGTTGTTCTTATCGACGCCCTTGAATCGGACGCCGACCCCGCGCTCCAGGGCCGCGGCGTCATGGAAGGGGCTGGTGGGGTCGACCGCCAGGCGGTCGGGAGGCGAGTCGCTCATCGCATCGGCTCGTACAGGAAAGACGGCGAGCGTGATAGCGGCCGCGACGGCGAATGCCAATGCCCGCGCTGGGCGCCAGGCGGGAACCTCCGGCCGAAGCGGGAGTTCAACCTGAGCGGGCGAATCGTCCGTTCACGATCCCAGGAGCGATCCGATGCGCGCGGCTTCCCCCTCCCGAGTCGGCGACAAGCAAGATCGCGCGCCGGCCGGTCCCGGCGTCGCCTTCCTCTGGATCGCCCTTCTCTTGAACCTGGCCTGGTTTTCCGCTTTCGCCGTCTCGACCGGCGGCGGCATCCTGCAGGCCATCGCCCAGCCCTCGGCGGCGTTCGGGGGCGATGTGACCGTCCGCGCGGGCGGCGCCCAGTGGGCGCTGATGGAAGTGGTGGGCGTCGCGGTCCTGGGCCTGGCGCTGGCCTATGCGGCCCTGCGCTACCACACCCGCGACCGGCGGTTGGACCCGGCGGCCGAAGCCGCCGCCCGGGACATCTACGACAACGCCGCGCGAGCGCGGGAAGACGACTGACCCCGGGTCGTTCAGGGTTGAACTTTCTAAAGTTCGCCTCGACTGCTTCCGCCGCGACCGATCTACGGCCCCGACCCTGTGCGTTCGCCGGTACGGCGGCCGTAGACCAGGCGCTCGATGAAGTCCCACAGGGCGCCCATCTCGCGCGCCGCGGCGTTGGAGGGTTCGAGTTCCTCCACCGAGCGGCCCGCCTCCAGCACCGACTGATAGTTGGCGCGCGCGCGCAGGATCATCGGCGCCACCGGCAGGCGCATCAGCATCAGCGCCTCCAGCGCGCGCTTCACCGCTGGCGGCTCGACGCCCTCGCGGGCCGGCGGGGCCTGGTTGAGGACGATCAGGCCGGGCTTGCGCAGGCGCCGGATCACCTCGGCGGTGCGCAGGGCCGCGGCGATGTCGAGGAAGGTCGGTCGGATCACCAGCAGCGACAGGTCGGCGACGACGATGGAATGGCTCACCTCCTCCTCCAGCACCGCCGGGGTGTCGATGATCATCGCCTCGACGTTGCTGCGGACGGCGGCCATCTGGACGGTGAAGAGTTTGGAGCCCGAGGTCTCGACCCATTCGGGTCCCGGCCCCTGGCGCCCGCGCAGGACCTCCGACGCCGAGCGCTGGGCGTCCGCGTCGGCCAACAGGGTCTTGCGGCCGCGCAGATGCGCCGCGATCGCCAGATGTACGGCGAGCGTCGTCTTTCCTGAGCCCCCCTTACGGGCGATGACGCCGATCGTGCGCATCCAGTCCTGCTAGACTCCTCCCGTACTGCCGGGTTCGCGAGTGCGGCGAGACTGCGGCGAGACTGTGACACTCATTCGATACGCATCTCCCTGTCCAGCGCGGCCGGTGAAATTGAGCCCGCAGTCCGACGATTCCTGAGGCTCGACCGCGCTAATCGTGGCATGTTCTCACCTGTCGGCGCACCGTACGCGCAACGAAAAATAGATGTGTCCGGCGACCGAACCTTTCCTGCCCCGCGCAGGTTAGTGACGGTCGCCCGTCCAAGCTCGGAGGATCTGCCATGCGTCGGACACTCATCGCCCTTTTTGCCGGAATTTCCGCGCTCGCCGCCGGCGGCGTCGCCTTTGCGCAAGAGGCGTCGGAGTCGGATCCGGCCACCGCCGAGCAAACGCGTCAGATGATGGAGAGCTCCGGGAACCTGGCGAGCGCCAAGGTCGATCGTGCGATGCAGCCCAGAGAGCTGGGCGACACCACCTCGGAAACTTCACCTGGGGTCGACATCGACGGCGAACTCAAGAAGGGCGTCCAGGACCCGATCGGCGACGCTGGCGATCAGACCATTGCGGCGGCGGACTTCGCTTTGAAATCCAAGGGCTACGAAGGCGGCCTCGCGGGCCAGGGGATCGATACGTCGCAGATCAAGGGCGCCACCACGTTCGACGGCATCCTGCCGCAGGTCGCCTCGTCGATGGTGAAGGACGTGCTGGCCTCGACGACGGCCGCGCTCAAATAGGGCGTCGCCCCTACGGCGCAACGGCGCGAGGCGCGCCCTCGCCTCGGGCATAAGGTCCGAACCCTCTCGTTTGCGAGCCGTGCGGACGCGCGCCAAGCCGCCGCAGAAATCTTGACGCAGACGGCGAACTTTCCCGCCTCAGACGAAGTTCTCGCGTCTCGAGGGATTTGGCGGGCTCTGAAACAGACACTTGCAGAAGCGGTTCGCCGGCTTGTTGGCGCCGAGTCTGTAGGTCTTGCCCGTGAGACATGGCCGGTGTTCTGTTCTGGCACAGGGGCGAGCACGGCGTTCAGGAGAGAGCTATGACGACCTATAAGTTTGAGACGATTGCGCCGAACGAAGCCCTGGGGATCGGCAATTTCGACATCGTCACCTTCGCCAGCGCGCCCGCCGCGATCGCGACCGTCATCTACGGCATGAACAATGCGACGATCACCGTCGGCGCGCGGACCGTCGAGTTCGGGCAGCTCGTCAGCAACGCCAGCCTTCAGGGCAACCTGGAGTTCTCCGACGGCTCGAAGCTCTACATCGGCGACGGGCTCGCCAACAACATCACCGGTACGCTGTTGAGCGATGGGATGTTTGGCGGAGCCGGCGACGACAGCATGAACGGCGCCGACGGCAACAACCTCCTGCAAGGCAACGCGGGCAACGATACGCTGAGCGCCTTCGGCGGCAGCGACACCATCTACGGCGGCAAGGACAACGACGTCATCAACCCCGGCGAGGGCGCCAACTGGTGCCAGGGCAATATCGGCGCCGACACCATCAATGGCGGCTCCGTCGCCGACGTCATCCGCGGCGGCCAGGACAACGACAGCATCAATGGCGGCGCGGGGAATGACTGGCTCTCCGGCGATCGCGGCTCCGACACCATCACCGGCGGCGCCGGCGCCGACATCTTCCACAGCTGGAACCAGGCTGGCACGGACCGGGTGACCGACTTCAACTTGGCGCAGGGCGATCACGTGCTGCTCGACGTCGGCAGCAACTACACGACGCTGCAGGTCGGCGGCGACACCGTGGTCGACATGGGCGGCGGCAACCAACTGGTCCTGGTGGGCGTCAGTCTCAACAGCCTCACCGGCGACTGGATCAGCTTCGCCTGACGACCCCGACGCGGCCTCGCTCCTCGACGAGCGAGGCGCCACGTCCCACGAAGAAGCCCTTCCCCCGCCGGGGAAGGGCTTTTTTGCGCGCCGGAGTCAGGCCGCCGCGGCCGGCTCGTAGTTGAGGATCGGCCCCAGCCAGCGCTCGGCGGTCTTGAGGTCCCAGCCCTTGCGGCGGGCATAGTCGGCCACCTGATCCGGCTCGATCCGGCCGACGCCGAAATAGTGGGCCCCGGGATGGGCGAAGTAGAGGCCGGAGACCGAGGCCGGCGGCGTCATGGCGAAGCTCTCGGTCAGTTCCATCCCGGCGGCGCGTCCGGCGTCCAGCAGCCGGAACAGGGTCGCCTTCTCCGTATGGTCGGGCTGGGCCGGATAACCGGGGGCCGGGCGGATGCCGCGGTACTTCTCCGCCAGCAACAGGTCGAGGTCGAAGGCCTCGTCCGCCGCATAGCCCCACAGCTCGGTGCGCACCCGCCGGTGCAGCGCCTCGGCGAAGGCCTCGGCCAGCCGGTCCGCCAGCGCCGTCGAGAGAATGGCGTTGTAGTCGTCGCCGGCGTCCTTGTAGCGCTTGGCGAGCTCCAGCTCCCCATGACCGGCGGTGACCGCGAAGCCGCCGATCCAGTCGGGCTTGGTCCCGATCGGGGCGATGAAGTCGGACAGGGCCACGTTGGCCCCCTCCCCCGACTTCACCATCTGCTGGCGCAGGGTGTGCAGCCGGGCGAGCTCGACGCTGCGGCTCTCGTCGGTGAACAGCACGATGTCGTCGCCATCGGCGTTGGCCGGCCAGAAGCCCACGACGCCGCGCGCCTCCACCGCCTTGTCGGCGATCATCTGCTTCAGCATCACCTCGGCGTCGGCGTAGAGGCCGCGCGCCGCCTCGCCCACCACATCGTCCTGCAGGATGTCCGGGAAGCGGCCCACCAACTCCCAGCTGGCGAAGAACGGCGACCAGTCGATGTGGCGCGCGAGATCGCCAAGGTCATAGGGCGAGAAGGCCCGCGTCCCCAGGAATGTCGGCTTCGGCGGCTCGTACGCCGCCCAGTCGACGGGAAAGCGGTTCGCGCGCGCATCCCCGATCGCCACGCGGGCGCGGTTGGTCTGGCCGCGGGCGAACGCTTCGCGCACCTTTACGTAGTCGGCGCGGGTCTCGGCCATCACCCGGTCCCGCTCGCCGGGAGACAGCAGGTTGGAAACGACGCCCACCGCGCGGCTGGCGTCCAGCACATAGGTGGTCGAGCCGCTGTAGCCCGGGGCGATCTTCACCGCCGTGTGGGTCTTGGAGGTGGTGGCGCCGCCGATCAGCAGGGGCATGGTCATGCCCCGCCGCTCCATCTCGCCGGCCACGAAGGCCATCTCGTCCAGCGACGGGGTGATCAGGCCGGACAGGCCGACGATGTCGACCTTGTGCGCCACCGCCTCGTCGAGGATCCGCTCGGCCGGGACCATGACGCCCAGGTCGATGACCTCGTAGTTGTTGCACTGCAGGACCACGCCCACGATGTTCTTGCCGATGTCGTGGACGTCGCCCTTGACGGTGGCCATCAGGATCTTGCCCGCCGCCTCGCGCGGCTTGCCCTCCTTCTCGGCCTCCATGAACGGCATCAGATAGGCCACCGCCTGCTTCATGACCCGGGCCGACTTCACCACCTGCGGCAGGAACATCTTGCCCGAGCCGAACAGGTCGCCGACCACGTTCATCCCGTCCATCAGCGGGCCTTCGATGACGTGCAGCGGCCGCACGGCGGCGGCCCGCGCCTCCTCGGTGTCCACCTCGATGAAATCGGTGACGCCGTTGACCAGGGCGTGGGTCAGCCGTTCGCCCACCGTGCCCGCGCGCCAGGCCAGGTTGGGGCCCTTGGCCTCGCTCTTGCCGCCCTTGTACTTGGGCGCCAGTTCCACAAGGCGCTCGGTGTTGGAGATGTTGGTGCGCTGCGGCCGGTTGAGGATCACATCCTCCACCGCCTCGCGCAGCTCCGGCTCGATCTGGTCGTAGACCGGCAGGTCGCCGGCGTTGACGATCCCCATGTCCATGCCGGCCGCGATGGCGTGGTAGAGGAACACCGAGTGGATCGCCCGGCGCACCGGCTCGTTGCCGCGGAACGAGAACGAGACGTTGGAGACCCCGCCCGAGATCCGCGCATAGGGCAGGAGCTGCTTGATCCGCCGGGTCGCCTCGATGAAGTCGACGGCGTAGTTGTCGTGCTCCTCGATCCCCGTCGCCACCGCGAAGATGTTGGGGTCGAAGATGATGTCCTCGGGCGGGAAGCCGACCTTGGTGGTCAGCAGCTCATAGGCCCGCTGGCAGATCGCCACCTTGCGGTCGGCGGTGTCGGCCTGGCCGACCTCGTCGAAGGCCATCACCACCACGGCCGCGCCATAGCGCAGGCAGGCGCGCGCCTGCTCCAGGAATTTCTCCTCGCCCTCCTTCATGCTGATGGAGTTGACGATGCCCTTGCCCTGCACGCACTTCAGCCCGGCCTCGATAACCTCCCACTTGGAGGAGTCGATCATCACCGGCACGCGGGCGATGTCGGGCTCGGCGGCCACCAGGTTGAGGAAGGTGACCATCGCCTTCTTCGAGTCCAGCAGGCCCTCGTCCATGTTGACGTCGATGACCGAGGCGCCCGCCTCCACCTGCTGGCGGGCGACGCTGAGCGCGGCCGGATAGTCGCCCTCGACGATCAGTTTCTTGAACTTGGCCGAGCCGGTCACGTTGGTCCGCTCGCCGATGTTGATGAAGGTGGGACGTGGGGCGGTCATGGGATGGTCTTCAACTTCGTTGGACGCCCGGGATCAGGGCCCCTGCTACGCAATTTGATCCAATCCCCGCTCACCCCGGCGAAGGCCGAGGCCCAGGTGAAACCCGCCAGCCCAAGAGGCTGAATCTGGGTCCCGGCCTTCGCCGGGATGAGCGGATGTTGGAGATGTTTCAAGTCAGGTTCAGGACACGAGCTCGAAGGGCTCCAACCCCGCCAGCCGCATGGCCTTGGGCCGCTCCGGCGCCGCCCGCGGCTTCAGGTTACGAACTTCCTCCGCCACGTGGGCGATGTGGTCCGGCGTGGTGCCGCAGCAGCCGCCGACGATGTTCACCAGGCCGTGCTCGGCCCACTCATGCAGGAAGTGGCCGGTCTGCTCGGGGCTCTCGTCGTAGTCGCCCATGGCGTTGGGCAGGCCGGCGTTCGGATAGGCCGAGACCAGGGTGTCGGCGATGCGCGCCAGGTCGGCGATGTGCGGCCGCATCAGCTCGGCGCCCAGGGCGCAGTTCAGGCCCACGGCGAACGGCTTGGCGTGCTTCACCGAGTTCCAGAACGCCTCCACCGTCTGGCCCGAGAGCGTGCGGCCCGAGCGGTCGGTGATGGTGCCGGAGATCCAGATCGGCAGCGGCTCCAGCCCCTCGTCCTCGAGATCGAGGATCGCCTTGATCCCGGCCTTGACGTTCAAGGTGTCGGTGATGGTCTCCAGCAGGAACATGTCGACCCCGCCCTCGTGCAGCGCCAGCGCCTGCTCGCGGTAGGACGCATAGACCTGGTCGAAGGTGATCAGGCGCGCGCCGGGATCGTTCACGTCCGAGGACATGGAGAGCATGCGGTTCAGCGGTCCCATGGACCCGGCCACGAAGCGGGGCTTGTCCGGCTCCTTCGCCGTCCAGCGGTCCGCCGCCTCGCGGGCCAGGCGCGCCCCGGCCAGGTTGAGGTCGCGCACCGCGCTCTGCAGGCCGTAGTCGGCCTGGGCGATGGCGGTGGACGAGAAGGTGTTGGTCTCCGAGATGTCCGCACCGGCCGCGTAATAGGCGTCGTGCAACTCGGTGATGATGTCCGGCCGGGTCAGGCAGAGGATGTCGTTGTTGCCCTTGAGCTGGCCCGGATGGTCGGCGAAGCGCTCGCCCCGGTAGTCGGCCTCCACCAGCCCCTTGCGCTGGATCATCGCCCCCCAGGCGCCGTCCAGGATCAGGATGCGGGTCTTGGCGGCCGCCTTGAGGGCGGCGATGCGGTCTTGGCGCGTCATGCGGCGGCCTCCTTCGGCTCCGGCGGGGCCTCGCGCACGCCCAGCACACGGCAAATGGCGTAGACGAGGTCGGCGCGGTTCAGGGTGTAGAAATGGAAATCGGAGAAGCCCTCCTCCGCCAGGCTGGCGCACATCTCGGTGGCCACCGAGGCGGCGATCAGGCGGCGGGTCTCCGGGTCTTGATCCAGGCCGTCGAACAGGTTGGCGAGCCAGGCCGGCAGGGTGATGCCGACCGGGCCGGCCATCTTGCGCAGGCCCTTGTAGTTGGAGACCGGCATGATGCCGGGCGAGATCGGGATGGTCACGCCGGCCTTGCGGACCTTGTCCATGAACCGCAGGAAGGCGTCGATATCGAAGAAGAACTGGGTGATCGCCCGGGTGGCGCCGGCGTCGATCTTGGCCTTCAGCACGTCGATCTCGTGCTCCAGGCCCGGGCTTTCCGGATGGATCTGCGGATAGAGGCCGACACTCACTTCGAAGGGGGCGATGGCGCGTAGCCCCTTGGTCAGTTCGGTGGCGTTCCGATATCCGTCCGGGCGCGGGACATAGACCCCGCCGATCGCACCCGGCGGATCGCCGCGCAGGGCCACGATGTGGCGGATGCCGGCGTCCCAGTAGGCCTGCACCACCTCGTCCACCTCGGCCCGGCTGGCCTCCACGCAGGTCAGGTGCGCGGCGGGCTTCAGGGTGGTCTCCTGCAGCATGCGCACCACGGTGCGGTGGGTGCGGTCGCGCGTGGAGCCGCCGGCGCCATAGGTCACCGAGACGAAGGCGGGATTGAGGGGTTCCAGCCGGCGGATCGCCTGCCACAGGCTTTCCTCCGCTTCCGGCGTCTTGGGCGGCGAGAACTCGAAGGAGACGTTGGGGCGCGGCGTCCCGCCCACGCCCGCCCGGGCGACGGGGCCCAACGCCGTGTCGGGATGGCTCATGCGGCGCTCCTTTGCGGCTGGCGGCCGCGCTCGGCGGTCCAGATCTTGACGGTGAGCCCGGCGTCGTCGGCGGGCGGCAGGGCGGCGGCCTTGACGCGGGACAACCCGGCGTCCCGCAGCCAACGTTCCATCTCGGCCTCCGGGAAGCCCAGGCGCCGGTGTTGGTGCTGTTCGCGCAGGAATTCCAGCTTGTGCGGGGCGAAATCGACGATCAGCAGGCGCCCGCCCGGCGCCACCAGCCGCCCGGCCTCCCTGACCGCCGCGGCCGGGTCGCCCAGGTAGTGCAGCACCTGGTGGACGACCACCAGGTCGGCGCTCTCGTCGGGCAGGCGGGTGCCGAAGATGTCCCCGTGCCGCAGTTCGCAGCGGTCCAGGCCTTCGCCGGCCACGCGCGTGCGGGCGATGTTCAGCATCTGCTGCGACAGGTCCAGGCCGACGGACGCCTCCGCCTTGGGCGCAAGCAGGGTCAGCATCCGCCCCGCCCCGGTTCCCAGGTCCACCAGCCGCTTGAAGGGGCCGGGCCCCGCCGCGTCCAGGATCGCGGCCTCCACATCGGCCTCCGAGACGTAGAGCGAGCGGATCTCGTCCCAGAGCGCGGCGTTGCGGGCGAAATAGGCGCCGGCCTCGGAAGCCCGCTCGGCCCGCACCGCCTGCAGCCGCTCGGCGTCGCGCAGCAGGACGGGATCGTCCGA
>Ga0068862_100001336_pt1 | contig 22904 bp, 24 predicted proteins | sample KBSSwiS52_FD_66598 | JGI IMG/M metagenome (GOLD analysis project Ga0068862, IMG submission 66598) | Switchgrass rhizosphere microbial communities from Kellogg Biological Station, Michigan, USA - KBS Switchgrass S5-2 | ecosystem: Host-associated > Plants > Roots > Rhizosphere > Soil ... | reverse complement strand
CTCACACGCGTAAGATAGGGAGCGCCGGTTGGCGCGGCAATATTACTTGCCCGCGCTCGGTCCGCCGAGCGCCACCGTGTCCATCGAAGCGGCGCCGCTGCGGCGCTGCATCGCCAGCACGTAGTCGGTCGACTTCATGAAGGGGATCGGATTGACCGCCTTGCCGTCGATCCGGACTTCATAATGCAGGTGGTTGCCGGTCGAACGGCCGGTCGAGCCCATGCGGCCAACCTGCTGGCCGCGGGTGATGTGCTGGCCGGGGCTCACCAAAACAGCCGACATGTGACCGTAGCGGGTGGTGATGCCGCGGCCGTGGTCGAGCTCGACGAGGTTGCCGTAGCCGCCGCTGTTCCAGCCGGCGCGGAGCACGGTGCCGTCGGCCGTCGCGTAGATCGGCGTGCCGTACGAACCGGAGAGATCGATCCCGGGGTGCATCGCGGCGCGGTGGTTGAACGGATCGGAGCGATAGCCGAACGCCGACATCATGGTGACGCTGGCCTGGACCGGCTTGTCCGACGGAACAGCGATCACGCCATCCTGCAGCTGGTCGAGCTTCTTCCAGCTCTTGAACAATGCCTTGAAGGTCGGGTTGCCGGCGCTCTCAAACGGACCGCCAACGCCATCGGCGCCGACGCGGGCGGCAGAAATTCCGAGTTTCTTCAGCTCGGCGGCGGTGACCTGGTAGCGGGCGTCGAGCGCCTTGGCGACCAGTGCGGCCTGCTGGAGTTGCTGCTGTTCGACGCGGGCGAGCGGGCCGTCCGAAGCGACCTGGCCGCTGGCGGCAGCGGCAGCGATCAGGCTCGGGTCGACGTTCTGGCCGTTGAGCAGGGCTTCGACGATGGCCTGGCGTTGCTCGATCTGGCGAGCGCGGGCCTCGGTCGCAGCGGTGAGACCGCTGGTAATCTGCGGGCGCGAAACCAGCCGCGCGGTCGCAAAGCTCGACCAGCCGACGAGAGTCATCAGGATCAGGAAGAAAACAGCTTGGACGGGGGCGGAAATACGGAAGCGACGGAGCTTGGAACCATCATGCACGAACAGTTCGCGGTCGCGGAACAAGGATCCCGTCGCAGCCAAAACTTGCGTCATTATTCCCCGCTCCAAAATGCCCAATCGTCGCGCACAAAAAGCGCGCCGCGCTTGGATTTCTCTGTCTATCCGGGAGCTCCCCAGCCCCTTGATCCAACCCGCGAATTGCCCGCCGCGTGCTGGTGAGTCTGGACTGGCCCCGAATGGTTAATCATTTCAACCTTCCGGTTCCCACTCCGGGACGAGTCGCGAGGTAACTGCGGTGAAGCGTTCGATTCACTGCCGAAATGCTTTTCTCACAGAGCAAATTCAGAGGATTGTGCGCCGCAGCAGGCGAATCTTTCGCGCCGCCTTGCCGCGGCCATAATGTCCCTTAGAAGCGGCGGCGGGCCACGCCGTCCCAACGCGGCGCGAGCTCTCTGTGAGGAGAGTGATTTTGGTTGATCGTCCTGCCGCGCTTCCGGCGCGTCCCCATTTTTCATCCGGCCCTTGCGCCAAGCCTCCAGGCTGGAGCGCGTCGCTCCTCCGTACCGACGCGCTTGGCCGATCGCATCGGGCCGCGCTTGGCAAGGCGCGCTTGGCTGAAGCCATCGAGCGTACCCACGCCCTCCTCGGACTGCCCGCCGATTACAGGCTCGGGATCGTCCCCGCGTCCGATACCGGCGCGATGGAGCTGGCCATCTGGTCGCTCCTCGGCGCCCGCCCCGTGACCATGCTGGCGTGGGAGAGTTTCGGCGCCGGCTGGGTCACCGACGTCGCCAAGCAACTCAAGCTCGATGCCGACATCCGCACCGCCGGCTACGGCGAGATCTGCGAGCTGGACGGAATCGATCCCGCGCGGGACGTGGTTTTCACCTGGAACGGAACCACGAGCGGCGTCCGCGTGCCCAATGGCGACTGGATCGCCGCCGACCGCACCGGCCTGACCATCTGCGACGCGACCTCCGCCGCCTTTGCCCAGGACGTCGACTGGACGAAAATCGATGTCGGGACCTTCAGTTGGCAAAAGGCTTTGGGCGGCGAAGCGGCGCACGGCATGCTGGTGCTCTCGCCGCGAGCGGTCGAACGGCTGGAAAGCGAGCCGGCACCACGGCCCCTGCCCAAGATCTTCCGCCTGACCAAAGGCGGCAAGCTGATCGACGGCATTTTCAAGGGCGAGACGATCAACACGCCCTCGATGCTGTGCGTCGAGGACTGGCTATTCGCGCTCGATTGGGCCGAGCGGGTGGGTGGCCTGAAGGCCTTGATCGGACGCGCCGACGCCAATGCCGCGGCGCTCGACCGTTGGGTGCAGTCGGCGGACTGGATCGAGCATCTGGCGGCCGACCCGGCGATCCGCTCGAACACTTCGGTCTGCCTGCAATTCGCCGACCGCTCCGACCCCGAGGCCAATACCGCGCGGCAGAAAGCCATCATCCGGCTGCTCGAGGGCGAGCACGCCGCCTATGACATCGGCGCGTATCGCGACGCTCCGCCGGGCCTCCGCATCTGGTGTGGGGCGACCGTCGACACCGCCGACATACGAGCACTCGGGCCGTGGCTCGACTGGGCCTGGGAGCAAACGGCATGAGCGAGCAAATCCGGGTCCTCATCGGCGACAAAATGGACGCCCGGGCAGCGGCGATCTTTCGCGAACGCGGCATCGAGGTGGACGAAAAGCCGGGCCTGCCGCCCGACGAGCTGGCCGCCACCATCGGCGACTATGACGGCCTCGCTGTGCGCAGTTCGACCAAGGTCACCGCGGCGGCGATGGACGCGGCTTTGCCCCGCCTCAAGGTCATCGGCCGCGCCGGGATCGGGGTCGACACGATCGACGTTCCCGCTGCGTCGGCACGGGGCATCGTCGTCATGAACACGCCGTTCGGCAATTCGATCACCACCGCCGAGCATGCCATCGCGATGCTATTCGCGCTCGCCCGCGAAATCCCCGCGGCCGACCAGTCGACCCAATCGGGCAAGTGGGAAAAGAACCGCTTCATGGGAGTCGAACTGGCCGGCAAGACGCTCGGCCTTATCGGCTGCGGCAATATCGGCTCGATCGTCGCCGACCGCGCTCACGGCCTCAAAATGAAGGTCGTCGCCTACGATCCGTTCCTGTCGCCCGACCGCGCCATCGAGCTTGGCGTCGACAAGGTCGAGCTTGATGAGTTGCTCGCCCGCGCCGATTTCATCACCCTCCACACGCCGCTGACCGACCAGACCCGCGGAATCCTCAGCCGCGAGGCATTGGCGAAGACCAAGCCCGGCGTTCGGATCGTCAACTGTGCGCGTGGCGGGCTGATCGACGAAGCCGCGCTCAAGGATGCGCTCGACAGCGGCCATGTTGCCGGGGCGGCGCTCGACGTCTTCTCCGAGGAACCGGCCAAGGCCAATCCCCTGTTTGGAACGCGCGGGCTGATCTGCACCCCGCACCTCGGCGCCTCGACCACCGAGGCGCAGGTCAATGTCGCGATCCAGATCGCCGAGCAGATGGCCGACTATCTGCTGCTCGGCGGGATCACCAACGCGGTGAACGTGCCGTCGCTGTCAGCCGAGGAAGCGCCGCGCCTGCGCCCGTACATGGCGCTGGCGGAGAAGCTCGGGCGGCTGGTCGGGCAGATCGCCGGGACCGAGATCCGTTCGATCGACGTCGAGGTCGAGGGCGCCGCGGCCGAACTCAACATCAAGCCGATCACCGGCGCGGTGCTCGCCGGAGTGATGCGCAGCTGGTCGGACAGCGTGAACATGATCAATGCCCCGTACCTGGCGAAGGAGCGCGGGCTCGCCGTGCGCGAAATCCGCAACGAGGGCGAAGGCGATTACCACACGCTCGTCGCGGTGACGGTCGGGACGGAGCATGGTCCGAAGCGCGTCGAGGGCACCCTGTTCGGCAACCGCGCGCCGCGGCTGGTCAACATCTTCGGTGTGCCGGTCGAGGCCGAACTGGCCGGCCAGATGATCTACATCGTCAACAGCGACGCCCCGGGATTCATCGGTGCACTCGGCACCAAGCTGGGCGAGAACCGGATCAACATCGCGACCTTCAACCTCGGCCGTCACGCAGCCGGTGGCGAAGCCGTCGCGCTGGTCGCGGTCGACGACCCGATTGCGCCCGATGTGGCGAAGCAGCTCCACGACCTTCCGGGCGTGCTTCAGGTCGTCCCGTTGAGTTTTTAGGGGTCGCTCTAGTCCTTGCGCCCGACCCGCATCTCTTCGGTGCGGGCGGCGCGTTCAGCCATTCGAGTCCACGCATCCTCGGCGCGGAGGCAGCGGTCGCGGACATTGTCGAGCGTCGCTGCATCGGCATCCGCCTTCGCCTGGGCGGCGCGGTCGAGGTAGAATTGCAATTGCGTGGTGATGGGCATGGATGGGTCCGCCGGACGCGATCACGCGCCCGGCGGCCTTTCGTGGGAATTCAGCCTTCGACCGCTTGCAGATTGACCGCCTTGGTCTTGCCGCGCTGGTCCTCTTCGAGGTCGTAGCTCACGCGCTGGTTCTGCTGCAGCGTGCGCATTCCGGCCCGCTCCACCGCGGTAATGTGGACGAACGCGTCATTGCCGCCCTCATCCGGGCTGATGAAGCCGTAGCCTTTGGAATCGTTGAAAAATTTGACTGTGCCGAGAGGCATTGCTCAGTCCTTCCTTATTGGGGCGGGCCGCCAATCGGTCCACCGGCGCTAGGAGCGGCGAAGAGAAGGAGTGAGGAGCCGCAAAGCGCCCTGAAGTCCGTCCGTTTGCGACTAGTAGCGAACCCCGCATAGCGTTCACGACGCGAGAATGTAAGTGCGGCTCATCTGGACGCACTGCCCCGCTCCCCCTAGGAGCCGCGCGGACTTCCAACAACAAGGGACGAAACGTGGGCAACGTCACGGTCATCGGCGCGCAATGGGGTGACGAAGGCAAAGGCAAGATCGTCGATTGGCTGGCGAGCCGGGCGGACATGGTGGTGCGCTTCCAGGGCGGCCACAACGCCGGGCACACGCTCGTCGTCGGCGAGCAAGTCTACAAGCTCTCGCTGCTGCCCTCGGGGATCGTGCGCGGCACGCCGTCGGTCATCGGCAATGGCGTGGTGCTCGACCCGTGGGCGCTCAAAGCCGAGGTCGAGAAGATCGCGGCCCAGGGCATCACCGTCACGCCCGACGTGCTGATGATCGCCGAGACCTGCCCGCTGATCCTGCCGATCCACCGTGACCTCGACGCCCTGCGTGAAGATGCCTCGGGCGCGGGCAAGATCGGCACAACCCGGCGCGGCATCGGCCCCGCCTATGAGGACAAGGTCGGCCGCCGTGCGATCCGCGTGTGCGACCTCGCCAAGCTCGACGACCTCGGCCCGCTGCTTGACCGCCTGTGCGCGCACCACGACGCGCTCCGCGCCGGGTTCAACGAGCCGCCGGTCGACCGCGAGCGGCTGCTCCGCGACCTCAGCGAGATTGCCGGTTTCGTCCTGCAATTCGCGCGTCCGGTGTGGCGCGACCTGGACGCCGCACTGCAACGCGGGCGGCGGATCCTGTTCGAAGGCGCGCAGGGCGTGCTGCTCGACGTCGATCACGGCACCTACCCGTTCGTCACCTCGTCCAACACGGTCGCCGGGACAACCGGGTCGGGCAGCGGGATCGGCCCGTCGGCGGCCGGCTTCGTGCTCGGCATCGTCAAGGCCTACACCACGCGCGTCGGCTCGGGCCCGTTCCCGACCGAGCAGGACAATGAGGTCGGCCAGAAGCTGGGCGAACGCGGCCACGAGTTCGGCACGGTCACCGGCCGCCAGCGCCGCTGCGGCTGGTTCGATGCCGTGCTGGTGCGCCAGACGGTCGCGGTCAGCGGTGTCACCGGCGTCGCTCTGACCAAGCTCGACGTGCTCGACGGCTTCGAGACCGTGAAGATCTGCACCGGCTACACGATCGGCGGCGAGAAGTTCGACTATCTCCCGCCGCATGCCGCCGACCAGATGCGGGTCGAGCCGATCTACGAGGAGATCGAGGGCTGGCCGGGCTCGACGCGCGGTGCGCGCAGCTGGGCCGATTTGCCGGCACGGGCGATCAAATATGTCCGCCGGATCGAGGAACTGATCCGCTGCCCGGTCGCATTGGTCTCGACCAGCCCCGAGCGCGACGACACGATCTTGGTGCGGGATCCGTTCGCGGGTTAGTGACCCGCGGTTACGGCGCCTTGCTGACCTGGCTGTAGACCACCTGCCAGCGGCCGTTGCGCTTGGCCCAGATGTCGGCGAAGCGCAGCCGCATCTCGTAGCGCTTGCCGCCGTCGGTGCCACGGATAGTGGCGACGCCGCCCATCACTGCGCCGTCCTTCCACACCTTCTCGACCGGCTGCTCGACCGTGAACGGCTCGAGGTCGAAGCCGGGTGCGGTGTAATCGGCGATCAGCTGCGCCTTGGTCTCGGTCGCGCCGCTGCTGTTGACCAGCAGATAGTCGTCGGCGAGCCAGCGTTCGAGCTGTTTGCGATCGCCATCGACTTGGGCCTTGTCATAGCCGTGAACGGCGGCGGCGAGATCGGGCGGGACGTGAGCCGAAGCGGCGGCGGCGAGCAACAGTGCCAGCATCGTCAGACCGTCGCGATGTCGGGCGCGTCTTCGGCCTTCATGCCGACGACATTGTAACCCGCATCGACATGATGGATCTCGCCGGTGACCCCGCTGGCGAGGTCGGACAGCAGGTACAGGCCTGCCCCGCCGACATCCTCGATCGTCACGTTGCGCCTGAGCGGCGCATTATATTCGTTCCACTTCATGATGTAGCGAAAGTCGCCGATGCCGCTCGCCGCCAGCGTCTTGATTGGCCCCGCGGAAATGCCGTTGACCCGAATACCCTCTGGCCCAAGGTCCGCGGCGAGATATTTGACCGAGGCTTCGAGCCCGGCCTTGGCGACGCCCATGACATTGTAGTGCGGGATGACCTTCTCGGCCCCGTAATAGGTCAACGTCAGCAGCGACCCGCCGGGGCTCATCAGGGGCCGCGCACGCTGCGCGACGGCGAGGAAGCTGAACACAGAAATGTTCATCGTCATCAAGAAATTGTCCATCGTCGTATCGACGAATTTCCCGCGCAGCTCGTTCTTGTCCGAAAAGCCGATCGCATGGACGACAAAGTCGAGGCTGTCCCAGCGCTCCTTCAACGCGTCGAAAGTCTTGTCGAGCGCCTTCATGTCGGACACGTCGCAATCGACGAGGATGTCCGAGCCCAATTCCGTCGCCAGCGGCCGCACGCGCTTTTCGAGCGCTTCTCCCTGGTAGGAAAAAGCGAGCTCTGCGCCCTGGTTGGCGACCGCCCGTGCGATTCCCCACGCCAGTGAGCGGTCGTTGGCGAGCCCCATGATCAGGCCGCGCTTGCCCTGCATCAATCCGGTCAAAGTTGCTGTCCCCCTGTCTCCAGTTCGACTTCGACATCCTCTCCGGGTTGCGGTTCCTCGACCTCCAACTGGTCGGTGTACGGCCCGGAATAGATTTCGCCCTTTAGCGCGGTGGCGCCGCTTTCTGCCAGCGCCGCGTTAAGCTCGGCTCCGGCGACCACCCCGAGGCCGACCACGAAGAAGAAGATCAGCACGATCATCACTCCCGCGAGACTGCCGTAGGTGAGGCTGTAGCCGCCGAGCATCCCGAGCACGCTAGGCAGCACTTCGACCGTTGCCAGCCACCAGGCGGTGATCAGCAAGGCGCCAGGCCATTTGCGGCAATGGCGCTTGCGGTAGCGCGCCGGCGTCAGCGCGAAGAACAGCCCGTAGAAGGTCACGAACAAGGTCGCCGCCGGGACCAGCCGATAGATGCCGAGCGTGCTCGCCAGGCCTTCGGCGAACGGAAACCATTCGACGATCGCGTGATGCACGGTGCTCAGCGCTACGCTCGCGGCAAAGGCGAACATCAGCAGCAGCACCGCGCCAAGGATGAGCAGGATCGACCCGAGCCGGTATTCCCAGAAGGGCGAGCAGAATTTGACGCCATAAGCGCGGCGCAAGATGTCGCGAATGGTCTCGACGAAGCTAGCGGCGGTCCACAGGCCGACCAGCGCGCCGACCCACAACAGCGGCCCAGTCCGCGCGGTCAGCACCTCATTAATCGGCTCGCGCAGGGTGGTCGCGACATCGGGCGGCAGCCGGCGAAGGACATTGGCAACGGTCAGCTGCGCATCCTGGCTCTGGCCGATGAGATGCGCCGCAGCCGCGGCGACGATGAAGAAGGGGAACAGCGCGACGATGGCGAGGTAAGCAAGGTTGCCGGCGTGGATAAAGCCGTCGTTATAGACCCCGATCGCGACCCGCTTGACCACTTCCCACGCCGTCACCCTGGGCTTGAGCTTCTCCTCGACCTCGGTGCCGAACGCGGCCCGCAAGCTCGCGAGACGCTTGCGGCGGGATTCGGGCGATTGGGGGGAGATGTCTCTCATTCGGCAGTGGCGCTAAACACCCAGTGATGCGCGCGGGTTGCCCCCGCCATCCCACTTCTCGGCGAACTGCTGCAATTGTTCGTCGTTTGCCGGAACATCGACTTCGGCAGTAACCAGCTGGTCGCCGCGCTTGCCGTCCTTGCCGGTGAAGCCGCGGCCCTTGAGCCGTAGCACCTTGCCCGACGTCGTGCCCTTGGGGATGGTCAACATCACCGGCCCCTCGGGGGTCGGCACCTTCACCTTCGACCCGAGCACCGCTTCCTTGAGCGTAACCGGCAAAGTCAGGCGGATGTGGTTCCCGTCGCGGGTGAAGAACCGGTGGGATGCAATCTCGATCGTCACGATCGCGTCGCCGCGGCCGGCCGCCCCTTCCTCGCCCTTGCCGGCGAGCCGGATCTTGCTGCCGTCGTCGAGCCCCTTGGGCAGCTTCACGTCGATCGTCTTGCCATCGGCGAGGGCAATTCGCTGCGCCTTCAGGGTGACCGCATCGATGAACGGCACCTTCAGCCGATAGGCGACGTCTGCACCTTTCGCCCGCCCGCGCTGGCGAAAACCGCCAAAGGCCCCGCCACCGCGATTACGACCACCGCCGAACAGACCTTCGAACAAATCGCTGAGATCAGCCGTATCACCGGCGCCGAAGTTGAAGTTCTCGAATCCTGCCCCGCCCGCACCAGGTCCCGGCTGGGGTCCGCCGGCACCGCTCGAGTAACCGCCGAAGCCGGAGCCGAACGACATCTTGGGGTTGCCGTCCTCGTCGATTTCGCCGCGGTCATATTTGGCGCGCTTGTCCTTGTCGGACAGCAAATCATAGGCGTGGGTGACTTCGCCGAACCGTTTGGCGGCGTCGGGCTTGTCCTTGTTGCGGTCGGGGTGAAGCTGCTTGGCGAGGTTGCGATACGCCTTCTTGATCTCTTCCGCGCTTGCGCCGCGCTTGACGCCCAGGCGTTGGTAGAGGTCGAGTGCCATTTCGCTTCCATGCCGTAACCGTTTCGCGCTGACCAGATGGGTTGCCGTTTGCGCGAGGCCAAGCCTAGAGCGCGAAGAGCATGCCCGACCCCTTCGCCTTGTTCGACTTATGGTTCGCGGAAGCGCGAGCGGCAGAGGTGAATGACCCTGAGGCGATGGCGCTCGCGACCGCCGACGCGAGCGGCCAGCCGTCGGTGCGCATGGTCCTGCTCAAGGGCCACGGACCGGACGGTTTCACCTTCTACACCAACGAGCAGAGCGCGAAGGGCGAGCAGCTCGCGGCAAATCCGCACGCGGCCTTGCTGTTCCACTGGAAGGCGTTGCGGCGGCAAGTGAGGATCGAGGGCAAAGTCGAGCGCGTCCCTGATGTGGAGGCGGACGCCTATTTCGCCAGCCGGGCGCGGGACTCGCAGCTCGGTGCCTGGGCATCGGACCAGTCGCGGCCGCTCGACCAGCGCGAAACGTTCGAGCGCCGGTTCGACGAGGTAGCTGAGCGCTTTGCCGGCGGCGACGTACCGCGCCCGCCGCACTGGCGCGGCTATCGCGTAATTCCCGACCGGATCGAATTCTGGACCGACCGCCCGCACCGGCTGCACGAGCGGCGGCTGTTCACGCTGAACGACGGCGGCGGCTGGAGCGAAGGGCTGCTCTACCCGTGACCACGGCCGAGATCGCCGCCGAGCGTTCCAAACACTCGACCCGGGCCGCGTTCGCCAGCGTCACGCTCGCGATCGTGCTGCTGATAGCCAAAGGCTGGGCGGCCTATGCGACGGATTCGACCGCAATGCTCGGCTCGCTCGCCGATACCGCGCTCGACGTCATCGCCAGCATCACCACGTTGGTCGGGGTGCGCATTGCCGCCGCACCGGCCGACCACGACCACCGCTTCGGCCACGGCAAGGCCGAGGCTTTGGTCGCGCTCGCCCAGGTCGCGCTGATCGCGGTGTCGGCGATCGGCATTGGCTGGCACGCGATCGACCGGCTGATCAATGGCGGCGAAACGGCTGCGCTCGGGCTCGGCGTCGGCGTATCTTTGTTCGCGATCGCCGCGACGTTCGCCCTATTGTGGTACCAGCACCGGGTGATCGCGCGCACGGGTTCGGTCGCGATCAAGACCGACAATGTCCATTACAAATCCGACCTGTTCTTGAACGGATCGGTGATCGTCGCCCTGCTGCTCGACCAAGCACTTCACATCCGCGGCGCCGATGCCGCCTTCGGGATCGGGATTGCGTTGTGGCTGGTGTGGGGCGCGTGGCGGGCGTCGAACGAAGCCATCCATCAGTTGATGGACCGCGAATGGCCGGAGGCGGAGCGGCAAGAGTTTTTGAATGCCGCCGCCGAATATGACGAGCTTCGCGGCCTTCACGATTTGCGCACGCGAACCAGCGGCACCGTCCGCTTCGTGCAATTCCACGTCTGGGTGCCGGCCGAATGGACGGTCCAGGAAGCCCACGACCGGCTCGATGCGGTGGAGGAGAAATTGCAGCGGCGCTTCCCCGGGACCGAAATCCTCATCCACGTCGATCCGGAAGGCCAGGTCGACCGCGAAACGCTGCTAACGTCCGATCTCACGGAGAGCGCCAAATGACGAGCCTGCCATTCTTCCAGGTCGATGCCTTCGCCGACCGGCCGCTGACCGGCAATCCAGCGGCGGTGATGCCGCTCGACCGCTGGCTCGACGATGCGCTGATGCAAGCGATCGCCGCCGAGAATAATCTGAGCGAAACCGCCTTCACCGTCCCCAGCGAACGCGACGACGCCGACTTCGACTTGCGCTGGTTCACGCCAACCGCCGAGGTCGAGATGTGCGGCCATGCGACGCTCGCCTCGGGCCATGTGCTGATCCACTCCGGCCCGGTCCGCTTTGCCGCGCGGTGTGGCATCCTGACGGTCAATCGGCACGGGGACCTGCTCGAACTGGAGATGGCAGCGGCCAAGTTGACCGAAGTCCATGAGCCGGAACTGTGCGCTGCGCTCGGCCTGCCAGAAATGCCGGCGTGGTTGGCCGACGGCTATAATGACGCGGCGATCATCGAAGTCGCGGACGAGGCTGCGGTTCGTGCCGTGCAGCCCGACTTCCGCGCGCTTGGGAAAATCCATCGCATGCCAGTGGTCACGGCCCGTGGGGCCAGCCACGATGTCGTGAGCCGGGTGTTCGTGCCCTATCTCGGGATCGACGAGGATCCGGTCACCGGATCGGCGCACGCGGCGCTGGCGCCTTATTGGGCCAAGCGCCTCGGCCGGAACGAGTTCACCGCGTTGCAGGCGAGCGAGCGGACCGGCGTCCTTCATTGCCGCCTCGATGGCGACCGCGTGCTGCTCGGCGGCCAGTGCCACACGGTCATCGCCGGGCAATTCCAGCTTTGAGCGAGGCCAAGCTCGGGCGGCACATCGGCCTCGCCGGGGCGATCCTGTTGTCATTCAACGGCGCGGTCGGGGCCGGAATCTTCGCCCTTCCCGGGACATTGCTGGCGGATTTTGGCGCTTTCTCGCCGTGGCTGTTTCCGCTGGTTGCGCTCGGCGCGATGCTGATCGTGCTGCCCTTCGCGCGGAGCGTCGCCGCCTTCCCGGAGAGCGGCGGGCCAGCGACCTATGGCCGGGTGTTCGGGCGGCTGCCCGGGTTCGAGCTCGGCTGGGTCTATTACATCTCGCGGGCCGCGGCCTTCGCCGCCAATGCCAACGTGCTGACGGCCTATGCCGCGCGCTGGTGGGCGGGCGCGGACCACGGCATCGTCCGCGCAGCCTTGCTCATCGGGATCACGGCCGTGCTAGCCGCGATCAACATCGCCGGGGTCAAGCGTTCGCTGGCGGTGCTCGGCGGGCTGACCCTGCTCAAGGCCTTGCCGCTGGTGCTCATCACCATCGCCGCGATCATCCTCGCTTTCCCGCCCCCAGCTCCGGGGGCGTTCCCGCCGCTCGGGGCGCTCGAGAGCGGCATGCTGGTCGTCTTCTACGCCTTCATCGGGTTTGAGAATCTGACCGTTCCCGCCGGCGAAACGCGGGAACCGGAACGGGCGCTGCCGCGGGCGATCTTCATCAGCATGGCGGCGATGACCCTGCTCTATTTCCTCGTCCAGCTGGCCTTCGTCAGCGCCCTGCCCGGCGGCGGCATGGACGAGAAAGCGCCGCTGATCGATCTCGGCGGATGGGTCGCCGGGCCGGCCGGAATTGCCCTCATCACCTTCACCGTCATCGCCTCGCTCGCCGGCAATTTGCACAGCAACCTCGCCGCGACCCCGCGCCTGACCCATGCGATGGGTGAGCGCGGCGACCTTCCGTCATGGTTCGCGAGCATCCACCGCAAGTTTGAAACGCCGGCCAACTCGATCGCCTTCATGGCAATCCTCGCCGCGACCATGGCACTCAGCGGAAGCTTCGTCTTTCTCGCCGCCGTCAGCGTGCTGTCCCGCCTGTTCGTCTATGCCGTGACGATCGCGGCATTGCCCCGCGCCCCGAAGCACCGGCCAATCACGCTGCTCCATTGGATCAGCGGAGCAATCGGCATTGCGGTGTGCATCTGGGCGGCGGCGCAAGCCGACCTCAAATCGTGGACGACGCTCGGAATCCTCGCCGCCATCGGGCTGGCGCTTTACGCCTTGGCATCGCTCAGCAGACGGACACGCCCCGCATGAGAATCCTGATCGCGCTCGCGCTCCTCGCCGCACCGGCCGTCGCTGGACCCAGGTCTGATCGCACAGCAATCCTCAACACCATCGCGAAAATGGAGGCGGCGTGGAACCGCGGCGATTTCCGCGGCTACATGGCCGGGTTCCAGAACCCGGGCGTGACCTTCGTCTCCGGCGGCAAGTTCCAGGACGGCTGGCAGGGCACGCTCGACCATTACATCCGCGATTACGGCGGTTCAGCCGAGCGGCGCGGACGCCTGCACTTTTACAATATGAAGGTCGATTTGCTTGGCCCCGACGCGGCGATGCTGATTGGCCAGTATCGGCTCGAGCGTGGCAGCCGGGTGACCGAAGGCGTCAACACTCGTCTGTTTCGCAAGGTCCGCGGGCGCTGGCTAATCAGCGTGAACCACGTTTCGGCTTACGACGTTCCGGCTCCGACCGCGCCAGCAGCGCACTAAGGTCGGCCTTCCAGAATTTCGCCCAGGTGTGGGTGCCGTGGCCCCGGGTGTCGGCGCTCTCCGGGATCAGGCGGAAGCGGGCATTGGGCATCCGCTTCACCGCCTGCTGCGGGTAAGTGAAATTGCGCGGGTTGATGAAATCGTCGGCCGAATTGATCCACATGACCGGCGCCTTGATGCTCTCCAGCTTCGGCCAGGGATTGTAGTGTCGCGACGATTCCAGCTGGTAGATCAGGTCGTTGGCGTCGAGCTCCAGCATCGCGGTCCGGGCCCGCTCCTCGGCGAGCACGCTCGCCGAGGCATTCGTCGGATACTCGGCTTGGTAGTAGAGCGGCGCCGCCCCGGCGACGAACAGCAGCGACTGTGCGGTCCGCAACCCCTGGATCGGCTGCGTCCGATAATTCCCGTTCTTCCACGCCGGGTCGGCCTGGATGCCGTTGATCGCGAGCTGTCGCCACATGCGATTGAGACCGCCGATTTCGACCGGCTCGCAGGCCATCGGCATCAATGCGCTGGCGAAAGTCGGCCAGGTCTCGCCCCACACGAAGGCGTGCATGCAGCCCATCGACGTGCCGAAGATGAGCCGCAAATGCTTCACCCCAAGGCCCTCGATCAGCATCCGCCGCTGGGCCTCGACCATGTCGTCATAGTCATATCTGGGGAATTTCATCTTGAGGCCGTCGGACGGCTTCGACGATTTCCCGTGGCCGATATTGTCGGGGAGGATGATGAAGTAGCGGCGGATATCGAGTGGCTGGCCGGGGCCATAGAGCTCATCGGCGAACTGCGGCCGCAGGAACTGCCAGCCCGAGCCGCCGGTGCCGTGAAGAACCATCACCGCATTATCGATCTCGCCCGCGGTATTGTGGTGTGGTTGGCCGAGGGTGGTGTAGTGGATCCGCAGTTCGGGCAGGCTCTCGCCCGAGCGGAAGCGGAAATCCTTGAGAGCGATTTCGCCCTCTTGGGTCGGCCACGCCTTGGTCGATGCGGGCGCCGGAGCGCCCCAGCCCGATGGCGGTGTGGCCGGTGCCTGAACGGCCAATGCGGCGAGGAACAAGAGCATCAGCGGCCTTCCTGCAATTTGGTCTCCAGCGCATCGAGCAGCGGCAGCTGGCTCGGCAGCATCATGGCGCGGGCTTGGGCTATCGTCATCCATCGCGCTTCGATGATCTCCGGAAAGGTCTGGCGGCGGCCGCTGCGTGGTGGCCACTCGACCTCGAAGCTATTCGACGTAAGCGCCGCGCAATCGAAGTCGCCCTCGGCGGCGAAGGCTTCGACCCATTTGCCGCCGGCCTGCTTGACCCGCGCGAGCGGAAACGGCGCGACCGTCAGCCGCATTCCCGTTTCTTCCTCAAATTCGCGCAGTGCCGCCTGGGCCGGCGCTTCGCCGGCTTCGACCCCGCCCTTGGGGATCATCCACGCGCCGACGTCCTGCTTGCGCCAGTAGGGCCCGCCCGGCTTGACCAACAAGACTTCGGTCGCGCCGTCCCGGGCGCGATAGAGAAGGATGCCGGCGCTATGCGGCGGCGGCATTGAGCGCGCCCTGCTCCGCCGCCACGGTCTCCGCGATCCAGCCGCCGCCAAGCAGGCGCGTGCCGGAATAAGCGACCGCCGCCTGGCCGGGCGCGACGCCATATTCGGCCGTCTCGAAGCGCAGCCAGTCGCCGTCGATTGCCGCAGGCACCGCCGGGGCGAGCGAGCGGACCTTCACGCTGACCTCGCCTTGGTCTTCGCCGATCCAGTTCCATTCCTCGACCCGCATCGCTTCGACTGCCAGCGCGCGCCGGGGTCCGACCACCAGCCGCCGCGTCTCGGGTTCGATCCTAACGACATAAAGCGGCTGGTCCTGGCCGCCGATCTCGATCCCGCGGCGCTGGCCGACCGTGAAGTGAACCACCCCGCGATGCTGTCCGAGAACCCGCCCACCAAGGTCGACGATGTCGCCGGGCGCTTCGGTTTCGGGGCGGATGCGCTTGACCAGCCCGGCATAGTCGCCGTCGGGAACGAAGCAGATATCCTGGCTGTCGGGCTTGGCCGCGACCTCCAGCCCGAGCTCGGCGGCGATCGCCCGCACTTCAGGCTTGGGCAGGTCGCCCAAGGGAAAGCGCAGGAAATCGAGCTGGTCCTGGGTTGTGCCGTAGAGGAAATAGCTCTGGTCGCGGCGCAGGTCGGCACCCTTGTGGAGCTCGGCCCGGCCGTCGCGGACGATCCGGCGCACATAATGGCCGGTCGCGAGGCAATCCGCGCCGAGCTCGCGGGCAAAGGCGATAAGATCGGTGAACTTCACCCCCTGGTTGCACAAGGAACAGGGCACGGGCGTCCGCCCCTTGGCATATTCATCGACGAACTTGTCGATCACTCCGGTACGGAAGCGGCTTTCATAGTCGAGCACGTAATGGGCAATGCCCAGGCGGTCGGCGACCTGCTTGGCGTCGTAGATATCCTGCCCGGCGCAACAGGCGCCCGAGCGCCGCACGGCCTCGCCATGATCGTACAGCTGGAGGGTCACGCCAATCACTTCGGCGCCGGTGCCCGCGGCGAGAGCGGCCGTGACCGAACTGTCGACGCCGCCGGACATGGCGACGACGATCCGCGCCTGGCCCGCTGGCCGGTCAAGGTCGAAGCTGATGGACATCGGGTGCGTCTTTACTCGAATTTCACTCCTGCCCGCTAGAGCAAGACCCAGTGTTGTCCTCGGGGGGATGGTGTTGGCGCGTCACGAGCCGGATTTTCGAGCTTCTGCGGGGGGTCCGCTGAGCCTCGACGACCTTCTGGCGCTGCTTGGCGATGCCACGGTCGAGTCGAATCGCGTCCGCCAGGAAGCGATCGCTTGCTACCTCTCCGCCAGTGAGGGCTGGACCGAAGCAGTGCAGCGCCTTGGCGGCGCCTTCGCTGCGGAGGGAAAGGTTAAGGGAAAGTAAGACGGCCTGATCACGGAATTAACCAGCGCGTTTCAGAATTATTTCAACGAACCGCGCTTAAAACGATCGCATCGACAATGATTAAGCAGGTTTGACAGAATGCTCGAGAATCAGAAGATCCGTCCGGCTCAGGTCATCGGCCCGCTCGGTGAGCCGTTGACTCTCGACAGCCTGCCGCCTGCGCATACGACCCGCTGGGTCGTGCGCCGCAAGGCCGAGGTCGTCGCGGCCGTCGCCGGTGGCCTTCTGACCGTCGATGAGGCCTGTCAGCGCTACACCCTCAGCCTCGAGGAATTCACCAGCTGGCAGCGCGCGGTCGACCGTAGCGGAATGCCGGGCCTTCGGGTTACGCGAATCAAGCAGTATCGCGACCAGTACGAGCGCCAGCAGCGCTATTGAGCTTAATCGTTACGGCTACGTATTCGTCGAGCTTTCTCGCGGCCTAACCGGCTAAAATTAACCTAATCCCCGGACCCTCCGTCCGAATCCGGAACAAGAATTGCGCGTCGCGCGTCTTGATGCCGGAATGGCCGCCCAGTGACGATGCGGCCCGGATACAGGAGGGAATGCTCATGGGATTCATCATCTGGCTGATCGTCGGCGGTATCGTCGGCTGGCTTGCGAGCCTGATCATGCGCACGGACGGGCAACAGGGTATCATCATGAACGTCGTCGTCGGCATTGTCGGCGCGGTGATCGCCGGCCTGGTGCTCGGCAAAGGCAATATCAACGGCGGGCTGACCATGGAAACGTTCCTGTGGTCGCTGCTTGGTGCCGTGATCCTGCTCGCGGTGGTCAACCTGATCCGTCGAGGCAGCGTCCGCTAATTCGACCTGCCACACGCAAGAAATGAAGGCCGCCGGGAGCGATCCCGAGCGGCCTTCTTCTTGTGCCCTAGCGGAGCTCGAAGACCATTCCGAGCGAGACCGAGAGCTTCTGCTCGCCCGGGTCGATCTTGGGCCCGGCCTGCGCGCGCGCTTCCATCATCATCGGCATCGGCGGGGGCACCGGATAATTGCCACCGCTCTCGCTCACTGAGAGCAAACGGACGACCCGCATGCCGAGCGCTTTCGCATAAAGTTCGGCCCGGGCGCGGCCGATTCCGAGGGCCTTGGCGCGGGCCTCGTCGAGCGCTTCATCGGGCTTGTCGATGGTAAGGTTCGGACCGTTAATCGAATTGGCCCCCTCAGCCACCAGCGCGTCGAGGATGTCGCCGCTCTTGGCGATGTCGCGGAAGCGGACCGAGAGCTGGTTCGAGGCGGTGTAACCCGTCAGCTGCGGCGGCTGGTCCTGAACATAGCGATATTCGGGATTGAGGCTGATGTTGCTGGTCTGGATATCGCGATCGGCGATGCCGGCGCGCTTGAGTGCGGCCCTGACCCGCTCCATCCGCGTCGCATTCTGCTGGAGTGACGCGGTCGCCGACGCCGCGCGCGTGACGACGCCCGCCGTGATGATTGCGACATCGGGGACGCGCGTGGCTTCGCCGGTCGCGCTGATGTCGAGCCGCGTACCGGCGATCGGCTGAGCGATTCCCGGTGCCGTCTGCGCGCTGGCGGCCGCAGGCGCGATGACGCTGCCGAGGGCAAGCGCCGCAAGCAATGCATGTTTCATTTTGTTCTTCCTTGATTCAGGGCGTTGGCGGACACGCTCGCGCAACGGCCATGGCTAAAGGATGAACGTCGCGCTTAACGCCGCCGGCCGATCACCAGCCGATAGATGAGCAGAATGATGAACGCTCCGATGACCGCCCCGATGAAGCCGGCGCGTTCGTTCGGCCCGTAAAAATGGAGAATTCGGCCAAGCCAGGTTCCGAAGAGCGCGCCGGCGATGCCGAGCAGGATGGTGATGATGCACCCGCCGGGATCGCGCCCCGGCATGAGCAATTTCGCCAGCGCTCCAGCGAGCAGGCCGAGGATGATGGTAACCAGCCAACTGCTGCTGTCTCCGAACATTTGGGCTTCCCTTTCAACGATTCTGTCCACTAGAATCAGACTGCGGCAGATGCGGAATGCGCTCTGGCGACGCAAGTGCCCCCGTTAGTCGAAAAGCGCTGGCATTTACCTGCTCGGCCACGCGTCCTGTTGCGGAAGGTGACTTATTAGATTAATACAGCTGCCAGAGCAGGCTTTGACAGCGAGACTGAGCAGGGAATGATGAACCGGGAAACCACTTTCCGCGCCTCCGACACATTGGTGGTAAGCGACCGTTCGCGTCAGCGGCGCTGGGTAATTATCGGCGCCGTGTTGGTTGTCGCGATCCTCGCGATCGCGCTTTTCTTGATGATGCGCGGGGGCGATTCCGAAAAGGCGGCTGGACAAGCTGCCGGTGCGGGCCAGGTCCCGACCGTTACGGTCGTCGTCCCTGGCCGCAGCCAGGTCGCGCGGACAATCAGCGTCAGCGGGCCGCTTGCAGCCAAGCGCGACCAGCCGGTCGGCATCGCCGGCCAGGGCGGCCGGGTCATCCGCGTCCTGGTCGATGCCGGCGCGTGGGTCCGTGCTGGCCAGACGTTGGCGATCGTCGATCGGTCGGTCCAGGCACAGCAAGCGGCACAGTTGGCGGCACAGGTTCAGGCTGCCCGGGCTGATGCCGCTCTTGCCCAGTCGAACTACGAACGCGCGATTGCGCTTCAGGGCCGGGGCTTTGTGTCCAAGGCCGAAATCGACTCCAAGAAATCGATCCGCGACGCCGCCAATGCCCAGGTCAAGGTGGCCCAGGCCCAGCTCGCGGCGCAGCGCGCGCAGATTGGCCAGCTCAACGTCGTCGCTCCGGCGTCCGGCCTGATCCTCGCCCGCAGCGTCGAGGTCGGTCAGATTGTCAGCCCAGCATCCCAGGCGCTGTTCCGGCTGGCCGAGGGCGGCCAGATGGAAATGCGTGCGCAGATGTCGCAGCAGGATCTCGCCTTCGTCCATACCGGCATGCCCGCAAGCGTGACTCCGGTCGGTTCGACTCGCGCCTATGCGGGGACGGTGTGGCAGGTCCCGCCGGTCATCGACCCGCAGTCGCGGCTGGGTGAAGTGCGCATCTCGGTGCCCTACGATTCGGCGATCAAGCCGGGCGGGTTCGCCGAGGCGCGAATCTCGGGGGGTCAAACCACCGCTCCGCTGCTGCCGCAAAGCTCGGTGCTCAGCGACGACAAGGGCAATTACGTCTACATCGTCAACGCGAAGAGCGAGATCGAGCGGCGCGGCATCAAGATTGGCACCGTCGACGACAACGGCGTGACGATCGCCGAGGGGCTGTCGGGTAGCGAGGCGGTGGTCCTGTCGGCCGGTCCGTTCCTCAACCCGGGCCAGAAAGTAAAACCCACGCGGGAAGCGGCGCGCTAACGCGCTAGAAGAGTAAGCTGATGAATTTCCGGAACATTTCATCCTGGTGCATTCGCAATCCGGTCGGACCCATCGTGCTGTTCGTCGGCCTGATGTTGGCTGGCCTGATCTCGTTCGCGCGGATGCAGGTGAACAACGCGCCGGACATCGATTTCCCGGCCGCGATCGTCTCGGTCTCCCAGCCCGGTGCAGCGCCGAACGAGCTCGAAACCCAGGTCACCCAACGCGTCGAATCCGCGGTGCGGGGTATTACCGGGGTCGAGGAGATCAGCAGCACCATCAGCGAAGGCAACAGCACGACCTTCGTGCAGTTCAAGCTGGGCACGCCGACCGACCGCGCTGTCAACGACGTCCGCAACGCAATTTCGCAGATCCGCAGCAACTTGCCCGACGGAATCCTGGAGCCCCAGGTCAACCGCGTCGATGCCGAGGACGAGCCGTTCACCTACGTCGGCGCCCAGACCACCGACATGACGCTGGAGCAGCTCAGCTGGTACATCGACAATAACGTCGCCAAGCGCCTGCTCGGCCAGGAAGGCATCGCCGCCGTCAGCCGCCTCGGCGGCGTCAGCCGCGTCATTCGGGTCATTCTCGATCCGGCCGCGCTCCAGGCACAGGGAATCACCGCTGCCCAGGTCAACGCGCAGCTACGCCAGAGCAATATGAACGGTGCCGGCGGCCGGGCGGAAATCGCCGGGTCGGAGCAGTCCGTGCGCGTGCTCGGCAATGCCCAGGACGCTTACGCGCTGTCGCAGATCCAGATCGCCTTGCCCGGCGGGCGCATGGTCCGGCTGGCCGACCTCGGCGAGGTCAAGGACAGCAATTCAGAACAGCGTTCGATCGCCAAGATGAACGGGCGTCAGGTTGTCACTTTCTATGTGCAGCGCGCCAAGGGTTCGTCCGAGGTCACCGCCTATGACAACGCCTGGCGGGAGTTGAAGGCGCTCGAGAAGGAAAACCCCAAGGTCAAATTCAACGAGGTCTTCAACACGGTCGACTACACCAAGTCACAATATCACTCCGCGATGGAAGGCTTGATTGAAGGCGCGATCCTCGCCGTGCTCGTCGTGCTGCTGTTCCTGCGCGACATCCGCGCAACGTTGATTTCCGCCATCTCCATCCCGCTGTCGGCGATCCCCGCCTTCTGGTTCATGAGCATGCTCGGCATCACCATGAACTTCATGTCGACCATGGCCATGGGCCTGGTCGCCGGCGTCCTCGTCGATGACGCGATCGTCGAGATCGAAAACATCGTGCGCCACATGCGCATGGGTAAGTCAGGCTATCAGGCGTCGCTCGACGCGGCCGACGAGATCGGTCTCGCCGTGTTGGCGACCACCATGGCGATCGTCGCCGTGTTCTTCCCGGTCGCGTTGATGCCCGGAATCGCCGGCCAGTATTTCAAGGCGTTCGGCTTCACCGTCGTCGTTTCGGTGATGATGAGCTTGTTCGTCGCCCGAATGATCACACCGCTGATCGCGGCTTACTTCCTGCGCTCCCACGGCACCCAGCCGCACGCCAATTGGAAGTGGATGGATTGGTATCTGAAGGTTCTCAACTGGAGCCTTGATACGACCAAGGCGCACGCCCGCCGCGCCAAGATCGCAAAGTTCCCGATGCAGGTGACCTATTACGCGATTCCGCTGGCAATCGCGGGTCTGCTCGTCGTCGCGAATTCGGCCATGAAGTTCATGCAGGCGACGCCGGATGCGCCGGTCAATTATGCGATGCTGATCCTCGGCGCCCTCTTCATGTTCATTTTCCTGGGCCTCGTTCTCATGGGCCTGACGATCGTCGTTGGGCTGATCGTCGGCGCGATCGTCGGTTACGAGAACAACCATTTCGCCGCCTGGAGCCGGTCCTGCGTGAAGATCGCCTGGGCGAGCATGTTCGATCATCGCATGGCGATGGTCGGGGCCGGTATCGTCACGCTGATCCTGAGCGCGGTGATGTTCGGAACGCTGCCACAGTCCTTCTTCCCGCCGACAAATTCTGATTATTCGCGGGTCAACATCACCTTGCCGCCGGGCAGCACGCTCAAGCAGACAGAGGCGGTCACCGACCGTGTCGCAGCAATCGTCCAGAAGGATCCGACGGTCGAGCGGGTGTTCGAGCGCGTCAACGTCGCCACCGGCCGGGTCAACGTCGTCCTCAAGAAGGACCGTGACGTCACCAGCACCGAGTTCGAGCGCAACCTGTCGCCGACGCTCGCCGCTTTCCCCGATGCTCGCGTCAGCTTCATGAGCCAGAACGGCGGTGGACCCGATTCCGACCAGCGCGACATCATGCTCTACCTCGGCGGCGACGACCCGGTGCAGCTGACCGCGGTCGCCAACCGAATCGCCAAGGAAATGGAAACGGTTCCGGGCCTGCGCGCGCCGCGTGTCGGCAGCCAGCTGGCGCAGCCGGAAATCACCATCAAGCCGCACTTCGATCTTGCCGCCGACCTTGGCGTCACCACTGCGGCGCTGAGCCAGACGATCCGCATCGCGACGCTCGGCGACATCGAACAGAACAGCGCGAAATTCTCGCTGTCTGACCGCCAGGTGCCGATCCAGGTGTCGCTGTCGGAGAATGCGCGGCGCGACATCCAGACGCTCGAGAACCTGCCGGTGCCGACGTCGAGCGGCGGCTCGGTGCCGCTGCGGGCGGTCGCTGACATCGGCTTCGGTTCGGGGCCGACGACGATCCAGCGCTCCAACCAGCTCCGCCGCCTGGCGGTCGGGGCCGATCTCGCTCCTGGCGTCGTCGAGGGCGACGTCTGGGCCAAGGTCAAGGAGCTGCCGAGCTACAAGAGCCTGCCGCAGGGCGTTCAGCAGATGAACCTCGGCAACCAGAAATGGCAGGCCGAGTTGCTGTTCAACTTCGCCGTCGCCTTGATCGCCGGCGTGTTGCTGGTGTTCGCGGTGCTGGTCCTGCTCTACCGCCGCTTCCTCGCCCCGTTCGTCAACATGGGATCGTTGCTGCTCGCCCCGCTCGGGGCGGCCATAGCCCTGCACATCGCCGGGCAGCCGGTCTCGCTGTTCGTCCTCATCGGCATCCTCATGTTGTTCGGGATCGTCGCCAAGAACTCGATCCTGCTGGTCGATTTCGCAGTCGAGATGATGAACCACGGGATGCCCAAGAATGAGGCAATCTGGGAGGCCGGGCATAAGCGCGCCCAGCCGATCGTGATGACCACCGTCGCGATGGTCGC
>Ga0068862_100001331_pt1 | contig 22923 bp, 25 predicted proteins | sample KBSSwiS52_FD_66598 | JGI IMG/M metagenome (GOLD analysis project Ga0068862, IMG submission 66598) | Switchgrass rhizosphere microbial communities from Kellogg Biological Station, Michigan, USA - KBS Switchgrass S5-2 | ecosystem: Host-associated > Plants > Roots > Rhizosphere > Soil ... | reverse complement strand
GCTGTACTTGATTGCCTTTGGCGTTGTCAGACTGGTGTGATTCGCCTTGACTTCAGCGGACGCACTCCTTATAGTATCCCCACATCGTAAGGTGGGCTTTTTATCGACTTAAATAAAGATTGCATTTACTGGGTATTCCGGTATAATGCTTGTCATTGAGTTTTCGAGCACGAGCCACGACCGAACCTGCACTGACAGAATTCCGCTAAGCCCTCGCCTGTTATCGAACTCGCGGGGGCTTTTGCTTTATAGCCCTACCGAAAACTCATACCTGAGCACAGGCTCAGAAGATGACTCGATTTAATCGAAGCATGGTCTGCAACACTCCATGCTGGCTCATCTTGAAAACTGTGCTGGCCTCTCGCGCAATGCGAGATTGAAATGGATTGGTACACGCGCACATGCCGTGCGATTTGGCCGATTAAAAAACTGAATTAAACAGAGCACGCCCGAAGTCCGACTTATCGCGACTAACGGATTTTTATTGCTCGCAAAAAGGACCCGGACTCGCCCCAATAATGGGGACGGCGGGAGTTTATAAACAATTGGGAGAAAGCTGCACTACGTCCAAGGACATCGCGGTGAGTATCGGCAAAGAGAAATGATTTTTAAAATGCAGAATGTAAACGACGTGAAAATAACAGAAAAAAATGATCCCACTATGGACGCTTGGCAAGCAATGAGCCATGAGCAGCGGCTTGAAGTACTAAATCAGGCTGCTAAGCAGGAAGAACGGAAAGAAAAGCTGCTGGAGGTCATGCAAGAAAACTGCATGAGCAAGAAGATACCGCTAAAGAAAATCCTCAATGAGCCAAAGCTACTCGAAGATTGGTTATGTGAGCAATATTTTAATCTTGCCGAAGTTCGACAAGAACGACCTATCTTCAAGCACATGATGACGGAATTTAGAACCATGATGTGCGCGCTTGGAGATGCACATAAAGAGGTTCAACGCCTTCTTGAAGGTAAAGCACGACGCATAGCACGCAGTCATGGATATTCGATTAGTAAAGGTAAAGCTCCGTACTCAGCTAACAATCAGGGGCTATTTCGAGTAAAAGACGGCGACGATGTTACCTGTGCAGGTTGGAATTATGACTTGTCTGCCCAAGAGGTTATCGGCCTCTTTCGTAAGCTGGGATTAAATTATTACGAAGGTAAAGCTAAGCTCAATGAATATAAAGCGAAGCATCTTTCTGATGTGACTGGAAACGGAGGCCTGCACTAAGAAATGGTCATATCAATAATAAACGAAGGTTTGGGGGCTTCGGCCCCTCCTCTCCCACGGCGCATCAAAGATGCATAGACGCCGAGATGGAAGCACCACATACGGCAGAGAGCCTAAACGCCGAATGCATTTTGGGAGCCTTCCAGAGAGCCAGAGATGGATCGTCGGACTAGAGCAACAATACGCAGTAGACATCGAGGGCAGAATGATTAGTTACAAGCACTCACCGCCAAAGCTGCTCACCGTAAAAATGCATAGCGGTACTCCGCGCGTGCGGATTTTCGATGGTGCCCAGGCAGTGTGGTTAAAAGTTGCAACCGAACTGGCGCGCGCGTTTTATGGAGCAGATGAATACATATTCTTGGATAACGATCCTACTAACGCGGTGCTGAAGAACATTATCCCGATAGAGGATGCGAAGCCCGAAAGTGAAGTTTGGGTTGAGGGATACGAAGGTCGATACTCAATCACCAAAGAAGGAATCGTCTACTCATATTTACGAAATCGACGATTGTCCATGAAGATAAGCGGCGGACGTGTGAATCTTCTGGATGGCAACAAGCAGAATCAATTAATCATTGCTGATTTAGTTTGGAAATACTTTTGATGTAGGATTTGTGCGATGTATTAGTGAAATATATGTGTGGTAGACTGTATATACAGGATAAAAATACGTTATTTAAGTGATAAGTAACGCCCTCCGCTTCACTTCGAAAAATCCAGCTTTTACGAACTAGCACCAGTCATCTGGCAACGGGAAACCTTTGTCTGCTGATTGTGGCATGCCATAAGTCAGCCACGCATAGAGCCATTGCATCTCTATGGGCAGCTGCTGGCGACCGCTGAAGACATTGCACGTAGGGTTTATAACTCTTTTCCATGCGCGCATGTTGAATGCACCCCAAAAAAACTTAATTGGTTTCTGAAGGCGACGGACGTGAAACGTCGCCGGCAGTTTTTAAATTTAAACGTAACAGCTAATTGCAGCATTCCCGAAGATTGGGAAATATTTTGCTTGACGTTTATACAGGCGGGCTAATGCCCATTATTAAACAATCGAAATTTGGCTTGCACGCATAGAGGTAAACAGATGGAGAAATTTGAAATGAAAACAGTAAGAGATGATTCCAAGCTATACACGTAATTACGAAAAGGAAGCAATACATTGGTTTGATGACATTTACTCGCGTGAACTCTTTAATCAGACCTACAGCGATACCACGGTACTGAATACTTATATCGGCGGCCTTCCGTTCAGACACAAGGTTGTCCTGACCGATCACACCAAAGCAGGTTTTACACAGCTGCTATTGGATTTGTATGTACGGTACAAGGTTACTAAAGGCGAAGGCACTATCGGTGTATTTACCAGCAACGGTAATCTATCGGGAACTACCTCAAGACAATACTCTAAGCTCGGCTTCATTGGTAAAAAGCTCAAAGCGCTACTTGAGCAATTACGGGAGGCACGTTTGATTGATGTTCACCAAGGCAAGACAAGGCACTCAACAAAAATTCGGGCAACTCCGATTTTAATTGAAGAGATGGATCGATTTGGCTTTGATCTCCAGAAAGTTGGATATAAGCCCTTTTTTCCGGTGGTGTACACTGATTCATCAACAGAAAAAAAGGAGCGGATTGATATTGCCGAATCAATCGCTAATGGTGTGGGTTTAACTGTTCTAAATAAATACAACACATTGCTCAGACACGCAGATATTAAGGTTGGCGGCATCGAACCTTTATACGCGTTTGAGAAGGTCGGTAGAAGAACTTTTTCCACTGCTGAAGCAAATCTCAATGGCAGATTCTACGGGCCAATCTGGCAGAACATGCGACAACAGACAAGGCTTCACATAACAATAAACGGTAATCGTGTATCTGAACTCGATGTTAAATCAACACATCCACTGATTGCTTATGCATTATGTGGACATGATCTGACAGAAATAAAACGCACTGAAGGTGAAGCATACCAATTAAGTCAGCTAGAAGTTGTAAGCCCTAAAATTAAGGAATACTTGAAGGCTGCATTGCTCCGTATGATTAACTGCAGCTCTCTCCCGTTAGCGGCGAATTATCTAAATAGAGAGCTACGTTTTAATTCAGAGTTTTCCGAAATTGCTGAAGCTCTTAAAGTGAATGGTATCAGCTCCAAAGATGTTCTTCAGTGGCTATACAAAAAGCACCATAGAATCAATAAATATCTATTCGCAAATTCTGTTGGGGTACTAAATTACTACGAATCAAATATTGCAATGCGAGTAATTGAACACTTTACTATGCAAAATATATTAGTTCTAACAGTACACGATAGTTTTATTGTTGAAGGCAAGCACGAACAAGAACTAAAGAGAGTATTGATACAAGCAATATCGGATGAGTTAAAGATTGTATTCAAGTATCCAGAGAGCCTCTGTGACTGGAAGCAGCAAGATACGACATACGCAATAGCTCATGCCTATAGAGATTTATTGACTACAAGGATAAACAGAGACAAGCAAGAAAAGAAACGATTACAGAGGATAAGGGATATATGTACCAAACAGCCATCCATTTAATGACATACATAGCAGTGGATACATGCCCTACTTAATTAACTGTTGATTTGCTCACCTCAGTCAGTCGTCTCTCTCTCCTCTAAGCAGAACCCTTAATAAGTAGAACTGCCCTCAGCCTCCATAAGAGGCAACCCTACTCCTCCTACCCATGAACGAGTAATAAACGGATGCCTCTGGACATAATCTGGAGACATTCATCGCGTTACCAAAAAATCCGACTCATCCGAGTCACTTTTCAACATTCCCGCCAATCCTCAAATTCAAGCATAGAGTCTCGAGTAGGATTGGTATTATTTAAATATTGAGTAATTTTATTTACATGAACACAGAACAAAAAATAACGCACCTAGAAAGTGCATTAGAAAAACTGAAACAGCAGTTTAGCGACAACGCAGTTTACAGCGATGAAAAGCTTCGACAGCTACAACATGATGCAGAAGGTTCCTATAACAAAACGGAAACTTACTTCGCTTTAGGTGCCCGAGATTTGGCATCAACCCTACAACGCAAGCTTAGTGAAGGATTTACCTACATCGATCATCAAGCATCAGTGCTGCAATACTCGAATGGGAACATTCACATTGAACTTCGTAAGCCAGAAGACGTAATACAGACTGAGCTATCCGAGGTGTGCGCTCTTATTAAAGATACCTACGCCGCTGACGTAGCTAATGCAGAACAAAGGCTAATTCCAGAGATCGCCGCATTACAGCTTGAAATCAAGCAGGCTCAAGCCGCGTTAAAAGCGGAAACTAAAGCACAGTCTGATCTAGAAAAGGAAATTGCAAAGGTCAAGCAAGAGTTTGGTGTTGTTACACAGGAAGCGATTAACAATGTCTAAAGTTCTTCGCCTAACAGACAGCCTTTACAATGTGCCAGTCCTTGCAACAGCCGAAACACTCAACACAGTGCTCAAGTATCTGAGTGATCGTAATAATGGTGCCGATCTATCACTTGCAAACGTTAAAACTTCAAGTGGTCTGCCAATTGAATACAACGCAGCAACCAAGACTGGTGTATTGCGAATTGAGGGTCCATTAACTTATAGGCCCACGATATTGTCTGCTGTCTGCGGGCTTCAGTCTTACCAGAATATTGAAGCTGACTTCAAATCACTTATCAGCAATGGCGCTAAAACTATTGTGCTCTGGATCGATAGTCCAGGAGGTGAAGCATTTTCAGCCTTCGAAACTGCTGCACTACTCCGAACTCTTGCTGACACAAACGGCATTAAGCTTATCGGGTATTGCGATGGAATTGCAGCGAGTGCAGCCTATGCATTTGCTTCAGTTTGCCATGAATTTATTATGAATGGAGACGCTCAAGCGGGGAGTATCGGCTGCGTTGTGAAACTCCGAAACAATGCCAAACAATTGCAACAGACTGGCATTGAAGAGAGTTTCGTATTTGCCGGAAAAAATAAAATTCCATTCGCTGCTGATGGATCATGGTCTTAAGATTTCATTGCCGATTTACAAAGCAAGGTTGATGAACTCTATTCAAGATTCACTGCTTTTGTAGCAACCAACCGCAAGCTCGACGTAATGGCTGTGATAAATACACAAGCCAGAATGTTCAGTGCAAAAGACGCTGTGAAACTTGGCCTTGCTGACTCAGTAATGACTCGAACTGAATTCAATGGCTATTTATCTGGCAAATTAAAACCAAAGCCCCTTGCAAGCAAGCCATCGACGACCAATGCCGAACTAACACCTTTAGACCGTCGATCAAAAATTAAAGCTAGGAATTTCAGTCCCGTTGCAACTGAATTAATTCTTAGCTCTACAAAATCAATGTCCGAAGAAAAATTCGACGAATATCTGAATAAAATAAATCCATGAAAACAACTATCGATGAAACCATCGTAAAGAATAAACATTTTGAAAAATACGACTTCACAAAATTACAACCAGCTCAACCAATCGGTCAGCCAAGGGCTTTGCCACCGGAAGCAGAAAGACTTGTCCTCAAGCTGCTGGATGAAGGTTTTAGTGCTGGCTCAATTGCCGATGTTTTCGGCATAAGTCGATCTACAGTGCGAAAAATCCGCGAACGTAACAAGGAAAATATTATTTGACAAGAAAATTAACACTGAATACCCCCTCCTTTTAAACAAAAATAATTAATAACACACAGCCCGTGCAATGCGGGCTTTTTACAAGATAAATTAAATGACAATAGCAATTGGCGCTAAAACCTATAAGGGTGTTAGTGGTGGTAATTCCATCACTACTGACGCAGTAACAACGCAAGTATCTGGAAGTAAATTTTTAGTAGGTCTCGGATTTAGCCGGGAAGGATCAAATGCTCTCGTGAGTCTAGTTGATTCAAAAGGAAACACGTACGCAAGAGTTGATCCCTCTGCTTCTGAAAACATCATGAGCACGGAGTTCTGGCTTTGTGAGAGCGGAACAGGTGGTAGTGGACATACAGTTACAGCGGTATTCTCGAATGAATCTTACCCCGTAGTCCACTTCCTAGAAATTACTGGTGCTGCATCAGGTACATCCTTAGATGTTCACGGTGTCTCTTCAGAAGATGTCCCACCACAAATAGTCGAACTCCCATCAGCTACAACTCAAGCCAATGAAATCATCATCGCGATGATTACAGGCTGGGGAAAGAGTGGATCAACATTCTCTGAAGCTAATGGTTACACCTTCCAAACCGTAGAAGAAGATACAAGTCAATTTTATCCATCTGCTGTTGCGTCGAAAGTCGTATCCAGTACGGGAACATACCCTGCATCATTTAGTTATGATCAAACAGGTGCATTTTTTGAAGTAGCTTCACTAGCAATCCTTTCATTAAAAGCCGCAGCAGGAGGCGGAGGCTCTGACACAACACCAAATGCTTTCACATTCACTGATCAAACCAGCGTACCAATTAGTAGCGTTCGTACATCGAACACAATAACTATCACAGGTATTGATGCTGCTTCAGCGATTAGTATTTCAGGTGGTGAATATTCTAAGAATGGTGGATCGTGGACAACATCAGCAGGAACAGTTGTTGTTAATGACACAGTTCAAGTAAGACACACATCTTCTGCAAGCTATGGAACAGCAACTAATACAACGCTGACTGTTGGTGGCGTTAGCGATACGTTTACTTCAACAACAATAAATACCCGCACTGCTTCAATCACTTTGCACAATGCATCCGATACAAATCTTGCGAGCGTAAGTCTGCAGTGGTTTATCGAATCAGCGTGGGGTAATGGAAAATATGACAGCTCTTGTGCAGGCACAACTAGCACGGACGCTAACGGCGATCTATTGCTTACTGGCTTAACAGCTCCAGCAGGAAATTACATTATTCACGTTCGGATCGCATCTGATACTACATCAAATGCTGCTGGCCTGATTACATTGGTTTGATAGAAAAATGAGTATTATTATAAAATCCGCAACAAGTTCGAACGGATCAAGCATTATTGTTGAATCTCACAAGTCGGGCATCGTTGAAAACCCTCAAGAGATAAATCCTCATTTAAAAATCAACGACGCAGATAGCGTCCTCAGTTTATTTATTAATCCCGAAAAGGCATGTAGTTTTTGTAAAAGTGTGAATTGTGCTTGCAAGCCAATAACTCACCAGAAAGCAAAACAGGCAATCAATGAACGGATGCAAAAACTTCGTGAGGTCAAAGAAAGGAAACGTCAGCGAGCATTGCAGCGATTGATTGAAATTTTCAAAGAGGAGGATGCTGCATTATGCCGCTTCAACTGATTATCTCTGACGCAAAGACGCTTCCAATGCAAAGCTGTGACAAGTATGAAGCTTGCTCAGCAAATATTTGTCCTCTTGATCCCGATTGGAGATGCCGTAGGCATTTGCAGGGCGAGTCCAGCTGCAATTTTCTTAGACTCGTAGTCAAACATGCAGCGACGCAGGAGGAGCAATCCTCTACACCTTATCGAGCAGCTGTCGAATTATGGAACCAGCGTGATCAATTGCCAGTGGGATTGGTCAGTCAACTGGAAACGGCCTCCAAGACTAGGAGAAAGGTGTTCCCTACAATCATCAGCAAGGCAGCGTGAAACAGGGTTCTTGAATGCCACGGAAGGCACTTTTTCGTATTGTCTTCAGGGGGTAATGCATATAAGGATGAAACGTATTGCGGTAGGTACATCTCCCCACGGCACACTACTCAAAAGCAACCTATAGTAAAGCCTGACTTCAGTGTCTCCTTGAGTACAATTATTTAGCCCGGTTGGTGAAAGCCTTCCGGGCTTTTTTATTGCCTGAATTATTTAACCGTACCCGTAGCACTTGCATGATTGGAGCCAGTATCAAGAATTGCCGCAGACCCAGATATAGCTATTCCATGAGCTTCCAAAGATTGTGTGGCCTCTGGCGTTAAAGGAACTTCCGAATACTTTTTAATGACCTGTGTAGCCCAAATACGCAATGCCTGATCATTTTCCTTATGCTCAAGAATTCGAACTGCAATATCCACATACGCCACAGCAATATCTTTGTTCTTGAGCGTATTATTAACGTAGTAGCCAGCAATACCAATAACCACCGGAATCGCTATCTTTGAAATGACACTAAGCCATGCCTGCATTTCTACACTTGTAATATCCATATGAATTCTCTGAGTCAGTTGTTGTTATAAGTCGACTAAAGATAACAGGGAACACAACAGCAGAAAAACTACGCCATAACAATGAGAGAATAACGCAACATGTTACCGATCAGTAACATTTATTACCAATGAAGCCTTAGAGCCACAAGGATTCCGACGAAATTGTTTACCACGCCCTTCACCTTAACCCCCACTAATTGAATAAATTCACCAAATTTTGAATTCCAAACAGCCGTTATCGGCCATATCCCTGCTCTCCCCTACCTGATATTTATTATCACCATTCCTTAATCAATACATCTGTACCAAGTCAAAAATCTGACTAACTAGTTCAGCGCCAACATAACGGGTTCCCGCCGTAACACTCACAACCAACGTTGATAGTTGGGACAGGCATTGATAAACTGGCGCCATAGATCAGGGAAGCCCATTATGAGAACCATCAAATACGTTATCTACTTCCGCGTCAGTACCAAGAAACAGGGTGAATCCGGCCTTGGTTTAGAGGCACAGCAGCGCGACATTGAGATATTCCTTGATAGCTATTCGTCCGAACCTTACGAGGTCCTCCAGACCTTCACAGAGATCGAGTCGGGCAAGATCGATGCTCGCCCTCAACTTGATGCCGCAATCGCTCTAGCGAAGCGTCAGAAGGCTGTATTACTGGTCTCTAAACTTGATCGTCTGAGCCGTGATGTTGAGTTCATTGCACGTATCATTAAGGGCTGCAATGTGAAAGTTGCCTGCATGCCACAGGCTGATAAGTTTCAATTGCACTTGTATGCTGCTCTCGCCGAACAAGAGCGTGAGTTCATCAGCCAACGTACCAAACAGGCTCTACAAGCGGCCAAGGCTCGCGGAGTGAAGCTAGGAGGCTTACGAGAAACGACGATCAAACGTAATACTACCCTGCAACAAAAGACCACATCCTTCGCAGAGAAGCATAGAAAGCTTTTAAAAAGCCTTGTAGCTCAGGAGCTGTCTTTGAGAGAGATTGCAGGATCATTGAATGATTCAGGTCTGAGAACTGTTACAGGGAAAGAATTTGGTCCTATGCAAGTCAGCCGCATGATTGATCGACTTGGCATTGCCGCTTGAGGGTGTGGATATTTTAAAATTCCAAAGGGGAATAATTGCCCTCTCTGTCCTTTGATAAGCACCGCTACCTGAAATACATGTTGGATATATTTTTGGATGATTTCACTCCTTCGATTAAATAAGGTCGATATTTTCGGCGGAAAAATTGGGTTTTAATAAAAAGGAATTCACCTCTATGCATTCAAAACTCTCTGTGAAATGCCTCTTCGCAATACGTAGCGCAGATGCTTACTTCGCTCTGGCAGCTCCGACGACTAACCGAATAGCTGTCGGTGATCTAAACAACTGGCCAAGTATTCTCGAAGACTCAGCCGCCTCGGCAACTTTACTTTCGCTATCTTTAGAACTGTATCTAAAATGCCTAATGTTGAAACTCGGATTTAAGCTCAAACGGATACATGAATTAGATGGTCTATTTTCTATGCTTCCGCTTGAGGCTCAGGAAAGAGTTAACGCGCATTATGAGCGGCATCAAACGCCATTAAGCCAAACACAGAATGTTGAATACCGCATTGCAATTCCGAATGAAAATGAAAACGAGCACGCAGAACCTTTTTGGCCATCTGAAGACGAAACAACTGATATTAAATCCGTATTAAGCCGATGTAAAAACGCTTTCGTAACATGGAGATATTTGTACCAAAAAATCGATGATACTGACGGCTACTCCATACATCGATATGAATTCCACAGAATGATTTCAGCGTGCAAATCTCTTAGAGACCACATATTAGAAAGTTAAATGGATTAGACATTTAAAGAGATAGGTCCATGAGCACCAAAAAAATCGGCCAAATAAAAAGAATATGTTGGGCATGTGGATTAGGCGACTGTGATGGTCCTCTAGAAAAAGAGCATGTGGTTTCCAAAAACCTATTGAAGTATTTCGGGACTTTAGGATTTACGAAGGATGGGGTACGTAGGAGTTTCGGCATCAATAAACATGTGGTACGGAATTTATGCGCAAAACATAACCGCGCATTGAGCACCTATGATGAAGAAGCGAAGAAGCTGTTTGAAGGATGGCACAAGCTGTGGATACAGAAAGAGTCCGAGCATTTTGAGCGCTCTCATAATGGCCAAATAATACTTAAAGTTGATGGAAAAAAAATAGAGCGATGGCTGGCAAAAACTTTCATAAATTGCCTTATTTTTGAGGCCAGCCTCTCCCTGCATGAGAACCTAACTTACTTTCCCTCTGCGCAAAGCCTAGTATCAGCAATATTCAGCGATGACGATTTCAGCTCACCATATGGCCTTTACATAGTAAAGCCGTGGAAGCAAATGTATCCAAATGAATCTCGACGATTAAATTGGACGCTGAAAATACAGCACGAAAAAACAAGGCATTACCATAGCGAGAAGCACATCTGGAAAGACTATGTTCTTCCAACTTTTATATGGGTTGGTTTCGCAGGAGTTGAAATCATCGGGGTATTTAACCCTACCGTGTACAAAAATGAATTTCATCAGACGTGTTTAAAGCAGTATTACGAAAGCTTTTTGCCGGACAGGGCTGACTATCATCAACATATGATTGGATTCAATCGAGATAACGATAAAGATTTGGGACCTCAAGGACCAGCTCGTATAATTCAGTTTGAGTGGTGACGATCCATCACCCCAAACGACTCAGTAAGATTCCAGCAAATCAAAGCCCACCACATGGCAGGCCGTGCATTCTATAAACCCACAGAGGTCAACTAAGCCACAAACACTCCCGTCCGCTTAAACTCTTTCTGCTTCAAGCAGAAATCCACAACATCCTCCAACGGCCACGGATCATCATCAAAGCCCATATGCTCACCGTCTATGGCATCGAACAGATGAAAGCCGCCCTTATTTTCAACAACACGGATACCGGCTTCTAAGGCCTTAGACTTCATGTCACCAACTCGGATTTCATCAACAATAAATTCAACTGTGTCAGCAACCTCTTTGTCGGAAAGACATTGAACTGGGCTATTAAAACCAAGCTTGGCTCTAAACTCTGGTGAAAAGAAGTCATATGCATCCGGATGAATCAACCACTCCTGAAACATTGCCTTAATATCGCGCAAAGTCCACAAGTCACCGTGTGCTTCGCCCAACGCAACATCCCCATCCAAAAGCTTAAACTGCTTGCCACTACGAACAAGCTCAAGCCCGAAGATTTCTTGAGCCAATGGTTTCATTTTGTTGAACATCAATTGAGTTGTCATTTCACTTCTCCGTTTCTTGGTTGGTGGCTTGGTTGGAAATCTTGGAAAGCCATTTCAATCTGGCGAGTTTTCTACGGACACGCAGCAACATAGCGATGGCTATGCGCTTCTTGCGTGGAGTGGGTGGATTAACCTGCTGGATGTGCTGACAGTGATCAATGCCGCAGGAACATACCCAGAAGCCTCCAAACGTGTTCTCGATCTCCTGAACACATTCAGGACCAACATTCAGGGCTCGGAGGATACGACGGCCATCGCTGCTGAATTCAGGTTGAGACATGGCACGCCTCCTTCTTGCCAACCAAAACGGCGGACAAAAAGGAAGCCGGCCATCGCCATCGCGATAGACAGAATTTATGATTTTGAGGGGTAAAGCAGAGCGGATAAATAAATCTTACCCAGTCTGCCGGCCTTTGAGCCAACAGAACTAGGTAGAAACGGTAGGTAGAAATACCGACCCGAGAAGCCTTTAATGTGTTGATTTTAAAGACTTTTTTATGTATGGCGGAGAGTGAGGGAGTCGAACCCTCGATCAGGCTTTTGACCCGATACTCCCTTAGCAGGGGAGCGCCTTCGGCCACTCGGCCAACTCTCCAGAAACTATTGTGATGGTATCAGCGATTACACTAACCCAGCAGCAAATTGAGCGGGCGGCATAGTACCACAGACACTATTGAATTACAGTCGAAAAATAACGGTGAATCTCTATCCAGGCATGGGATTGTTATCGTGTTTTTCACGCTGAATTCTTTGATAGATTTCTTCGCGATGCACTGCGATTTCTTTCGGTGCATTGACGCCGAGGCGCACCTGATTACCCTTAACACCGAGCACCGTCACCGTGACTTCATCACCGACGACTAATGTCTCGCCAATCCTTCGTGTCAATATCAGCATGGCCCAATCCTCAGACTCCGCCGTCAGCAAATGAAGCTGAACAGCAGCTACATCTCATACCACAGAGCGACCCGACGAGGCCGCACCAACGATTGCCAACTTACTACTTCGATTTACTGCGCCGCTGGCCGATCCAGCTCGAACGCTGAGTGCAGAGCGCGCACCGCCAGCTCCATGTACTTCTCATCGATAACGACGGAGATTTTGATTTCCGAGGTCGTAATCATCTGAATATTGATCGAAACATCAGCGAGCGCCTTGAACATCTGACTGGCAACACCCGCGTGCGAACGCATACCGACACCGACCAGCGAGACTTTGCAAATCTTAGCGTCGGTTTTGACTTCGCGGGCGCCGAGTTTGTTCGCCGTCTCACGCAAAATAGTTTCGGCTTTTGCCAAATCGTTCCGATGCACAGTGAAGGTGAAGTCGGTGGTGTTGTCCTGAGCGACGTTTTGCACAATCACATCGACTTCAATATTCGCAGCGCCGATCGGGCCGAGAATCTGAAATGCCACGCCGGGTGTATCGGGCACGCCGACGATGGTGAGCTTAGCTTCATCGCGATTGAACGCGATACCGGAAATGACGGGGTTTTCCATAGTGGAATTGTCCTCGAGAGTAATCAGAGTGCCGGGGCCATCCTGGAAGCTGTGCAGAACACGCAATGGGACGTTGTATTTGCCCGCGAACTCCACCGAACGAATCTGCAAAACCTTTGATCCGAGACTGGCCATCTCGAGCATTTCTTCGAACGTGATTTTGTCGAGCCGGCGCGCGGTATCAACCACGCGCGGATCGGTAGTGTAGACACCATCGACATCGGTATAGATCTGACACTCGTCGGCTTTCAGCGCGGCGGCCAGCGCCACACCGGTAGTATCCGAGCCGCCGCGACCGAGCGTGGTGATATTGCCTTTATCGTCGATGCCCTGAAAGCCGGCGACGACGACGATACAGCCACGCGCAAGATCAGCGCGAATATTGGCGTCGTCGATCGATTGAATACGCGCTTTGGTAAAGGCGTCGTCGGTAATAATACGAACCTGCGCGCCGGTATAGGACTTTGCTGCATAACCCAGCTTATGCAACGCCATGCACAACAGCGCGATGGTGACTTGCTCGCCGGTCGATACCAGCACGTCGAGTTCACGCGGCGTTGGCTGCTCTTGAATATCTTTGGCCAATGCAATCAAACGATTGGTTTCGCCGCTCATCGCGGAAACCACTACAACGATGTCGTGGCCCTCATCGCGAAAGCGCGCGACTTTAGCGGCAACTTGCTGAATGCGTTCCACCGAGCCTACCGATGTACCGCCGAATTTCTGAACGATTAAACTCATCGTTTTTCTCGATGCTCTAGCAGCAAAAAAGACCGGGAATTAAACACCAATTCCTCTCGAAATGAAACCGCGCGCGGCGTCAGCCACCACTCACGTATTGCTCGACCAACGCCAGTGCCTGTGGCAACGCCGCGGGATTATTACCACCGCCTTGCGCCATGTCGGGACGGCCGCCACCTTTGCCGCCGACCACCGATGCCGCGCGCGCAAGCAATTCGCCCGCCTTGTAACGCGATACCAAATCCTGCGTGACACCCGCCGCGAGCATGACCTTATCGCCATCAACAGCAGCCAGCAGCACCACTGCCGAACCGAGTTTGTTTTTCACCTGATCGAGCGTATCGCGCAGGGTTTTAGCGTCGGCACCGGGTAATTGCGCGGCCAGTACTTTCACACCGTTAATATCCTTCGCCTGCGCAATCAGATCGCCGCCGGCGGCGCTGGCCAACTTGCCTTTCAATATCGCTATTTCTTTCTCAAGCGATTTCACGCCATCGAGAATTTGCGTAACACGCTGCGGCGCTTCATCCGGCGATGACTTCAATGCGCCAGCCACCTCACCCAGTAAAGCTTCCTGACGATGCACCAGCGCCAATGCGCCGATGCCGGTGGTAGCTTCGATACGACGTACACCGGCCGCCACGCCACTCTCGGCGACAATTTTGAACAAGCCAATATCACCGGTACGCGCGACATGGGTGCCCCCGCACAATTCGCGCGAGCTACCGATATCGAGCACGCGCACAGCATCGCCATATTTTTCGCCGAACAGCATCATGGCGCCGGTTTTCTGCGCATCGTCGAGCGACATCACGCGCGCCTGAGTCGGTGCGTTAGCAAGAATTTCGCGATTGACGATAAATTCGATATTGCGGATTTCTTCTTTGCTCACCGGTGCATTGTGCGCAAAATCGAATCGCGTTTTATCGGTATCGACCAATGAGCCTTTCTGCTGCACATGCGCACCCAACACTTCACGCAGGGCTTTATGCAGTAAATGCGTAGCGGAATGATTGCGCATCGTCGCAGCGCGGCGCTCGCCATCAACGCGAGCGGTAACACGATCGCCGACACGCAGTGAACCTGCACGCATAACGCCATGATGACCAAACACATCGGCTTGAATTTTTTGCGTATCTTCGACCGCAAATAATGTCGTGCAAACATTGCCTGCGATCAGCTCGCCGCTATCGCCGACCTGACCGCCGGATTCGGCATAGAACGGTGTGTTATCAAGGACCGCCACGCCTTGCTCGCCATCGCGCAATTCCTGCACTGACACGCCATCGCGATACAACGCGGTGATCGTGGCATCGGCCACTTCAAGTTTTTCATAGCCTTGAAATGTTGTGACGACGCCGCTGTATTCGAGCGCCGTTGCCATTTTAAATTTACCCGCCGCGCGCGCTTGGTCACGCTGTCGCGCCATGGCCGCATCGAATGCATCGACATCGACTTTCATATCGCGCTCGCGACAGACGTCGGCGGTCAGATCGAGTGGAAAACCATACGTATCGTGTAATTTGAACGCGGTTTCGCCATCGAGAATATTGATGTTTTTATTCGTCAAATCGGCGAGTGCGGCATCGAGGATATTCATGCCGTTTTCGATCGTTTCGAAGAAACGCTCTTCCTCTTGGCGCAATACATCCTGAATACGAGAGAGCGATTCATTCAATTGCGGATACGCAGCACCCATTTCTGCAGCGAGATCAGGTACCAGCTTATAAAAAAATGCATTGCGCGCGCCGAGTTTGTAACCATGGCGAATCGCGCGACGAATAATGCGGCGCAACACATAGCCACGTCCTTCGTTGCCGGGAATTACACCGTCAGCAATCAAAAACGAACAGGCACGAATATGATCGGCGAGTACTTTCAACGACGGGCTATTTAAATCGCTCGTATGCGTTTCACGCGCGGCCGCTTTGATCAATTGCTGGAATAAATCGATTTCGTAATTCGAATGCACATGCTGCAGCACCGCAGAAACGCGCTCGAGGCCCATGCCGGTATCGACGCTCGGCTTCGGCAATTTGTGCATCGTGCCCTGTTCATCGCGATTGAACTGCATGAACACGTTGTTCCAGATTTCGATGTAACGATCGCCGTCTTCCTCGGGCGAGCCGGGCGGGCCGCCCCAAATATCAGCGCCGTGATCGTAGAAAATTTCGGTGCAGGGACCGCACGGACCGGTATCGCCCATCATCCAGAAATTATCGGAGGCGTAACGCGCTCCTTTGTTGTCGCCGATGCGAATAATGCGTTCGGCCGCAACGCCGACTTCTTTATTCCAGATGTCGTAGGCCTCATCGTCTTCCGCGTAAACGGTGACCCACAATTTATCGACCGGCAGCGCCAGCCATTGCGGCGAGGTCAGAAATTCCCACGCATAGGTAATTGCGTCGCGCTTGAAATAATCGCCGAAGCTGAAATTGCCGAGCATCTCGAAAAAAGTGTGGTGACGCGCCGTATAGCCGACGTTTTCCAGATCGTTGTGTTTGCCGCCAGCGCGCACGCATTTTTGCGAAGTCGTCGCGCGCGTGTAAGGCCGCTTATCGAAGCCGAGGAATACATCCTTGAACTGATTCATGCCGGCATTGGTGAATAGCAATGTCGGATCGTCATGCGGCACCAGCGAGCTGCTGGCGACACGCGTGTGTCCTTTGCTTTCAAAAAATCGCAGAAAGGCTTCGCGGATTTCAGCGCTTTTCATTATTCCTCACACCACGCAGGGTAAACGGCTACAAAAAAATTACATTGCCAAACAGAGTCAATCGATGGTCGAGCGATATCCGCAGAGAGCACCGGCGGATGAAAACGACGCAGTATATCGGAATGATCTGGCAGACGGGACTATCGCGCTGAATATGCAGGCTATTTGCTCAGCTTCTCATCGGTGGTCAACAACCGCGCCTCGCTCTCTAGCATCACCGGAATGCCATCGCGGATCGGATAGGCCAAGCCACTCGCGCGGCACACCAGCTCCTGTTTCGACTCGTCGTATTGCAACGGCGCCTTGGTGACAGGACACACCAGAATACTCAGTAGCTTCTTGTCCAACCTTGTTGTCCTCGCAGAAATGTCATTTTGCAGAAGGGGTCTGCGCGCCGGCTGGCATTGGGGCAACCACCAATTGCGGATCGATGCGCACGTCGAACCAGTTGATGCGCCAGTCCAGATGTGGCCCGCTGGCACGACCCGTGGCGCCGACTTCGCCGACCGCATCGCCAGCAGCCACTTTATCGCCGGTTTTCACCAGCAATCGGCTTAAATGCATGAAGGTGGATGATACCCCGTAACCGTGATCCATGATCAACGTGCCACCGGAGAAGAACATATCCGGTTGCGCGAGCGTAATGGTTGCCGCTGCCGGCGCCCGTACCGGTGTGCCGATCGGCGCGGCCACGTCGACGCCAAAATGCGGGCGTCCGGGCTTGCCGTTGTAAATGCGCTGACTGCCATACACGCCGCTGATCGGCCCCAGCAACGGCCATTGCATCGGTATCAGGAAATCGAGGCGATCGCTATTTATCGCGCGCGCTGCATCGACCAGCTGCTTCTCTTCGAGAATCCGCTGCAACTGCTCGGGCGGCGGCTCGACCGTTTGTTGCGGTACGCCGGTCACGTTTTGAATGGCGTATTGTCGCTGTGCGATCTGCAGCGTATGCGCGGTGCGCTGCCCCTTCGGCGTAATTTCGACCAGCGTTGCCGTCGGTTTTGCATCGCGATCAAAACCAATCGCAAATTGTCCGGTCGGTGTAATACGAATCGCTTTACCGTTCAATTCCAATTGCGTACCCGGCGTCACCGTACCGAGCACGAGCCCGCCCTGCTCCGGGGTTTTATTTAAATCGAGCGCCCATGCTGGCGCGTTCATGAATGCGGCGATAGCCAATAGATTGCGGAGAAAATGCATCGAGTTGGAAATTCCTGAACCAATTTCATTACCATGTTAGCGAACCTTTGATTCAGCGTCGCGAGCGAAAACAGATTGAGCGCAGCGGCCAAATCAGAGGAACCTAGCGATTTGTTCCGTGCGAAAACATCGAGAGTTCTTTATTAATGAGTCGTTATCGTCCGCCACAACGCGCCGGTTCGCGCTATATCACGCCAGAAGGCATGGCGGCATTGCGCGCCGAATTGCATCAATTATGGAAAATCGAACGCCCGCAAGTGACCGCGGTGGTGCACGAAGCCGCGAAAAATGGTGATCGCTCAGAAAATGGCGATTACATTTACGGCAAACGCCGGCTTGCTGAAATCGATCGGCGCGTGCGCTTTCTCGGTAAACGTATCGATCAGCTTGAAGTGGTCGAACAAACGCCTGCCGATCAACAGCGCGTTTTTTTCGGGGCGTGGGTAACGGTGGAAAACGAGCACGGCGAATTGCAAATCTACCGTATCGTCGGACCCGACGAATTCGATTTGAGCCACAACAAATTAAGCATGGATTCGCCGCTCGCACGCGCGTTGCTGGGCAAACGCGTCGGCGATGATATTGTATTCAGCAGCCCAGCGGGGGAACGCGAATTCTATATCGAAGCGGTTTCCTACAGCGCGCCGGCTTGAAGCAGAGCCTGCGCTTTCAAAATACCGGCGCAGGAAATCACGTCGGTAATTTTTCCGTCCATCACCCACTGCACAGCTTCTGCAAACGGCAATTGCAATAGCTCAAGATCGGCTTCGGTATGTTCGAGCTGTTGCGCGCCAGCGAGCAAATTGCGCGCGACATACACGACGCCTTCTTCATCCGTCACCGATTTTGAAATATGCAGACGCATGATTTCGCGCCAGTCGCGCGCGCTGTAACCGGTTTCTTCCTGCAATTCACGCTGCGCTGCGAGCAGTGGATTTTCATCGAGCGCGCCGCCACCCATGGGAATTTCCCACAACGGCTGATTCAAGGTGTAGCGAAATTGACGTACCAGCCACGTGTTACCGTGTGCATCGATGGGAATGATGCCGATCGCCCGCGATTTAAAATGGACGACGCCGTAAATACCTTCGCTGCCCGCCGGTGTGATCACCCGCTGATGCGATACACCGATCCATCGATTGTCATACACGGGCTGGCTATCGATGCGCTGCCACGGGCCAATTTGAACAGGCTGATTGGATTCAGACATAATGAAACCGGAATTCGTTAACAAAAAAGAAGATGCACGACGAACTTGAAGTCGCCACTCACTGTCTCTCACCCTAACCAAATAATTTTGCGCCAACAACAAGCCAATCACACGGAGTACGAAAAGATATGAGCAAGCCCTGGCTAGCCGCTTTTTTATTAATGATGACGTTGGCCCTCCCTTTCCATACGCAATCCGCTCACGCCGATGAATTCGCCGACGCGGTCGCCACATTCCATCAAGCCGAAGCCGCGCAGCCGTTTTTCAATAATGCCTACGGTTATGCGATTTTTCCGACCGTCGGCAAAGGCGGCATCGGTATCGGCGGTGCCTACGGCGAAGGTCGCGTTTATCGCGGCGGCAACTACGTCGGCGATGTATCGCTGGTGCAGCTCACTATTGGCTTTCAGCTCGGCGGCCAAGCATTCAGCGAGCTGATCTTCTTTGAAAATAAAGAGGCATTCGATTGGTTCACTAACGGCTCGTTCTCGTTCGATGCGCAAGCATCGGCAGTGGCGATTGCGGTGGGTGCGGGCGCACAGGCCGGCACTACCGGAGCCGGTGCCAATGTGGCACAGCAGTACAGCAAAGCCGCTTACATCAATGGTGTCGCGGTATTTTCGATACAGAAAGGCGGCCTGATGTATGAAGCCAGCCTCGGCGGTCAGAAATTCACCTACCACGGCAAGTAACACTATCGCTTAGCGGCGCTATCTGACCAACAGACTCAGCGCCGCAATCCCCCTAATAACGAAAGGGGAAATTCCCGCATCGGTGTGATTAAATACGCGCCTTTCCAGCCACACCGACCTCCATCAGCGGGATATTTCCATGAGCAGCCGCCTTCTTGCTATTGATTCCTCGTTAAACGCGTTTAGCCGCCGCCATATCGGCCCGGATTCGGCACAAATCGAGGAAATGCTGCAAGCCATTGGCGCGCAATCGCTCGAACAGCTGATTGCATCGACGGTACCCGCGTCGATTTTGCGTAAAGACAGCATGGACTTGCCGGCCGCGCTATCCGAAGCCGATGCGCTTACAAAATTGCGCGCGATTGCGGCACAGAATCAGGTGTTTCGCTCGCATATCGGTATGGGTTATTACGACACGCATACGCCGCTTGTCATTTTGCGCAACGTGCTCGAAAACCCGGGCTGGTACACCGCCTACACGCCGTATCAACCGGAAATTTCGCAAGGCCGCCTCGAAGCACTATTGAATTATCAGCAGATGGTGATGGATCTGACCGGCATGGAGTTGGCGAATGCATCGCTGCTCGATGAAGGCACGGCAGCGGCGGAAGCGATGACGCTGGTGCAGCGCGTCAACAAAAAATCGAAAAGCGAAACTTTTTTTATCGCCGACGATTGTCATCCGCAAACGATCGCTGTTGTGCAAACGCGCGCGCATCATCTCGGCTTTAACACGGTGATTGGCACTCCACAAACCGATTTAATCGGCGGCGAATTTTTTGGCGCGCTGCTGCAATATCCTAATACCTACGGCAATGTTGTCGATCTGCGCACGCTGATCGAGCAAGCGCATCAGCAACACACGTTGATCGTCACCGCGGCGGATTTACTGAGCCTAGTCGTGCTGACGCCGCCGGGCGAAATGGGCGCCGATGTCGTGGTGGGCAATAGCCAGCGCTTCGGTGTGCCAATGGGTTACGGCGGACCGCACGCCGCATTTTTTGCGACGCGCGATGAATATAAACGGTCGGCACCGGGCCGCATCATCGGCGTATCGATCGATCGTCACGGTAATCAGGCGTTGCGCATGGCAATGCAAACGCGCGAACAACATATTCGCCGCGAAAAAGCCACGTCGAATATTTGTACCGCGCAGGCGCTGTTATCGATTTGCGCGGCGTTTTATGCTATCTATCACGGCCCAAACGGTTTGCGCGAAATCGCGCAGCGGGTGCAACGGCTGACGCAAATTCTCGCCGCAGGATTTGAGCAGCTCGGTGTCGAGCGTATTAATTCAACCTATTTCGATACGCTGACCTTGCTGGTCGGCACGCAGCAAGCACCAATCATCGCGCGCGCTGAAGCGGCCCACATTAATTTACGGAAAGTGGGCGCCGATCGTATCGGCATCAGTCTCGATGAAACCACGACGGCTGATGACATCGCGGAACTGTGGCAAATCGTCATCGGTCGCGATGCGCATTTCTCGGTTCACACTATCGATGCGCAGCTCGACGAACAAGCGAGTTTCCCGCAGGCATTGCAACGCAGCAGCGATTTCTTAACGCATCCGGTTTTCAACAGTCATCATTCCGAAACCGAAATGCTGCGCTACATGAAACGCCTCGAAAGCAAAGACATCGCGCTTAATCAAACGATGATCGCGCTCGGCTCCTGCACCATGAAATTAAATGCGACCGCTGAGATGGTTCCGATCACCTGGCCGGAGTTCAATCGTCTGCATCCGTTCGCGCCGTTGGCACAAGCGCAGGGCTATCAGCAATTATTTCGCGAACTGGAAAAAATGCTGATCGAAACCACCGGCTACGATGCGGTATCGCTGCAACCGAACGCCGGCTCGCAGGGCGAATACGCCGGCCTGCTCGCGATCAAGCGCTATCACGAAAGCAGAAGCGAGGGACATCGCGACACGGTATTGATTCCCAGTTCGGCGCATGGCACCAATCCGGCGAGTGCAGCATTGGCCGGCTTGAAAGTTGTCATTGTCGAATGTGATAGCAACGGCAATGTCGACATCGCCGATCTGAATGCAAAAGCAAAAAAATATGAAACCGTTTTGTGCGCATTGATGGCGACGTATCCATCGACGCACGGCGTCTTCGAAGAAGGCATTATCGAAATTTGCGACATCGTGCATCGTCATGGCGGGCAGGTGTATGTCGACGGCGCCAATTTAAATGCACTTGTTGGCGTTGCCGCGCCGGGTAAATTCGGTGCCGATGTTTCGCATATCAATTTGCATAAAACATTTTGCATTCCACACGGCGGTGGCGGCCCGGGTATGGGACCGATCGGCGTGGCAAAACATCTGGCGCCGTTTTTACCGAGCAATCCAGTGCAACCGGTATACGACCTTCCCGCAAACAACGATGTAGTTTCCGCCGCACCCTGGGGCAGCGCATCGATCCTGCCGATTTCGTGGATGTACGCCGCGATGATGGGACCGGATGGATTAACGCAAGCGACCCAAGTCGCCATCCTGAATGCAAACTATGTCGCCGCACGCCTACGCGAACATTTTCCTGTGCTGTATACCGGTCGCAATGGTCGCGTCGCGCATGAATGCATTATCGATCTGCGCCCGCTGAAAGAAATCACCGGCATCAGTGAAGAAGACATCGCCAAACGCTTGATGGATTTCGGTTTCCACGCACCAACCATGTCATTCCCGGTACCAGGCACATTGATGATCGAGCCGACCGAAAGCGAATCGCTCGAAGAATTAAATCGGTTCTGCGACGCGTTGATTCATATTCGCGGCGAGATCGAGCGCGTCAAAAACGGCGAACTCGATCCGCTCGACAATCCATTGAAAAATGCACCGCACACCGCGATGGAGCTAACCGCCGACACTTGGGAACATCGCTACACCCGCACCGAAGCTGCCTACCCGGTGGCCGAATTGCGTACGCGCAAATACTGGCCGCCGGTCGCGCGCATCGATAATGTTTATGGCGATCGCAATTTGTTTTGCGCATGCCCTGGAGTCGATGCATTTCGATAAGGCGTGAGAGCAGACAGGATGAATGACGAAGTCGGCACTCGCATTAGTCGAGCCGATAATCCTCTTGTATCGGGCCGCGCATTTCGTTCCACAAGTCGACCAACCGGAACGGCCACGGGCCGATCGGGCGGCCCTTGCTGTTCTGGTAGTAACTC
>Ga0068862_100001329_pt1 | contig 22932 bp, 15 predicted proteins | sample KBSSwiS52_FD_66598 | JGI IMG/M metagenome (GOLD analysis project Ga0068862, IMG submission 66598) | Switchgrass rhizosphere microbial communities from Kellogg Biological Station, Michigan, USA - KBS Switchgrass S5-2 | ecosystem: Host-associated > Plants > Roots > Rhizosphere > Soil ... | reverse complement strand
GAGGATCGACACCGCCAGCACAGTCGGGTCCACGACACGGTCACTCGGCGCGACGTTAGGCAGGAGCGTCACGCGCACGATGTCCGCGAGCCAGCGCGAGAGCACGAGTCCCATGACGCACCCCGCAATCGCGAGGACGAGGCTCTCGACGACGAATTGCCGCGCGAGCTGCCGCCGGCCGGCGCCGAGCGTCATCCGGATGGCGACGTCGCGGCGACGCCTGGCGGCGCGCAGCAGCAGCAGCGTCCCGACGTTCGCCGTGGCGATGAGCAGCACGACCATCGACACGCCGGACAGCCAGAGCGCGACTCGCGCCTGGGGCGACTGCCGCGCGGACGGACCCGGAACGATGGACTCGAGCGACACGGACGGCGCGTCCGCCCCCACCGACGCAATGACGATCTCGCGAATCGCGCGCGACGCGAGCACGCCGGCGGCGGCGGGCGTGACGCCGTCGCGAAGCCGAGCGAGAACAGAGACCACGCGCACTCTCGAATCGCTCCACCATCCGGCGCCACGATTCCGGAACGCGGTCGTCAGCGGCACGAAGAGATCGGCGGCCCCGAGCTCGGTGCCGTTGAATCCTCGTGGCGCCACACCGACGACCGTCAGCATCTGATCGTTCACGAGCAGTTGCTGCCCGATGGCGCCGGGCTGCCCCGCAAACCGGCGCTGCCAGTACGCGTGGCTCAGCACGACGACGTCGTTGCCCGCCGGGAGCTCGTCGTCGGCGGGACCGAAGAACCGGCCGAGCGCGGGCTGGACTCCCACGGTCGCGAAGTAGTCGCCCGACGCCTGGACCGCGGCCACCTCGGCCAGGTCGCCACCGCGCCCGGTCGTCATCGAGTCCGACAGGACCGCCGCGACGCCGCTGAACGCGCCACCTAACGCCGCCAGCGACCGGAACACCGGATATGACGTGGACGTCATCGTGAACCGCCCGCCGTCCTCCGATTCGAACGTCAGTCCGACGCGCACCACGCGCTCCGCGTCCCGGATGCCCGGCGGCGGCGCCAGCATGAGTCGCTGGACGAGACCGAACATCGCCGCGTTCGTGCCGATGACGAGGGCGAACGTCAGCACGACGCCGGCAACGAACGCCGGTTCCCGCCGGAACGTTCGCGCCGCGTAGCGAAGGTCGCGCGTGAGGTCGTCGAGAAACGACATGCGCTCAGGCACCCGGTGCGCGACGCACAATGGCGAACGTTCCCGCGGGCGGCTTCTCACCTGCGGGAAGCTGCGGCCAGTCGCGAAGGACGGCCGTGCCCGCCACGCTGTCCTGCGTCACGAACCGTGCGGTGTACAGCCAGAAGCCGCCACCGCTGTTCTGCTGCTTCCACTGCATCTCGTCCTTGGCCACGGTCGTCTCGAGGTGAGGAGCACGCGCGCCATTCGGGAGAATCGTCGCCCCCGAATATGTGCGCTTCGCGCTGTCCGCGACGTCGAAGACCATCACGATGGGCATCGGCGTTTCACTCGCATCGGGTGCGGGAATGCGGAACAGCCCCTGCCATACGCCCGCGTACGGATGTCGCGCGATACGCGGAACGCCTTTCGGCGCACCAGCGCCCGTGGGTGCGGCGCCGTCGGGTGACGCGCTTCGGCGAATCTGTGCGCGGGCCGCATCGGGAGTGAGCATCAGGATGGCAATCGCGATCGCAACCGCGACGTTGGGGACGAGTACGGTTCGGCGCATGGGGAGCCTCTTCGAGACGTGCCGCGACGAGAATGTGTAGAGCCCTCGCGATCGTTAGCGGCGCGCACGGGACTCGACCAGCCGCGTTGGGGCGAGCCGACGGGAATTCGGGGCAGGCGCTGGCGGTCATTCCGAGCGGAGGGCCGCAGGCCCGGAGGCGAGGAATCGCAATCATCCCGGTAGAGGGGCAAGCCCCCCGGTCGGGACGAGTGCGATTCCTCGCCTCCGCCGCTGCGCGGCTGCGCTCGGAATGACAGGGTGCTGGACGGGCCCGCCGTCGAACGGCTGGACGCCTGCCGCAACCCACGCTACGTTGGCAACGCGTACAGGACGCATCCCGTCCGCGGATAGGGCCGAGCCCACCTGAGCTGGTCGCAGTACCGATCGTCCCGATCTTCTTTCAGCCCGACGTGCGGACGCGGGCGGCTCTCGAGAGGAGATCGCCATGACCGACCCCGCCCCGCGGTTGCCCGCGCGTCCGTCGCTGGAGCAGCTCCGCAAACAAGCCAAGGATCTTGTGCAGCTCCTGCGTGCCGGTGACCGCGGCGCCTTGCAGCGCTTCCGCGACTCCATTCCCCGGTTCGCAGCGACCGATCCCCCAAGCGACGCGCCGCTCGCCGACGCGCAGTTCGTCATCGCGCGCGAGTACGGCTTCCGAAGCTGGGCGGACCTCGTGCGGCACGTCGAATCGATCAGGCCTTCGGAGCAGGCACCCGCCAACGGCCAGCCGATTCGACCCGTCGAGCTCGCGAGTGGTCGCTCCATCGAGATTCCGGGTGGCGCGCTCGCGACCGCCGACGCGGTGTGGGCCATGTTCCTCGCAGCGCGTGACGGGGACATCGAGCGGGCGAGGATGCTCGTCGCGCAGCAGCCGGGGCTTGCGACCGTCGAGTACAACTACACGCCTCCGATTCACTTTGCTGTCCGCGAAGGCCACACGGAGCTCGTCAGATTCCTCCTCGACCGCGGCGCCGACGTCGCGAGCTACAAGACGTATCCGTTTGGCGACTCGCTCGTGACGATGGCCGATGACCGCGAGCACCATGAGGTCGCGCGCGCACTGCGAACGCACGTCGCGCGTCGATTCGCGTTGCGCGACGGGACCGCAGCAATCATCGAGGCCGCGAAGGACGGCGACCTCGCCCGCGTGCACGCCGAGATCGCGCGCGACGCCGCGCTCGCGCGCGCCAGTAACGAGACGGGCGACACGGCCCTTCACCAGGCTGCCGAGCGTGGGCACCTGGACGTCGTCGACGCTCTCCTCGCCGCCGGCGCGGACGCCGATGCCGTCCGTGGCGACGGGAACAAGCCGATTCATGTCGCGCTGCTGAACAGCTGGCGCGCTCGCGTCACGCGTGAGCAGGCCACCGTCATAGCCGACCGGCTGCTCGCCCATGGGGCCGAGCACAACATCTACATCGCGGCACTTCGTGGAGACGGCACGTTCGTGCGCGATGCGCTCCAGCGCGACGACTCCCTCGCGAACTTCGAGGACACGTGTCACCATCGGCCGCTGTCGGCCGCGGCGAGCCGGAACGACCTCGAGATGGTGACGCTGCTCTTGAACCACGGCGCCGATCCGAATCTTCCCGAGGAGGGCGCACCTCGGGGGCACGCGCTCTGGACCGCCGTGTACCACGACCGCCGCGAGATGGCGCGTCTGCTCGTCGAGCACGGCGCGGACCCTAACGCGATGGTGGAGTCGAGCGGCACGCCAATGATGCACGCACGCAAGGTTCCCGAGCTGTTTCAGCTCCTGCTCGCGCACGGCGGCGACGAGGCGTCCGGCGACGAGCAGCGGCTCGAGCGGTTGATCGGCGATGGCGACCTGGCGGAGGTGGAGCGCCTCATTCGGCAGCGGCCGGACCTGATCCGAAACGAGCGCGCGTTCTGGAGCGAAGGCATCCTCACGGGCCCCGCCAGCAAACCGAATCGCGAGATGGCCGACCTGCTGCTCCGGCTTGGTGCGCGTGTCCCGACGGTGACGAAGTGGGGGCCGTACTACTACTTCAAGCATTACGAGATGGCCGCGTACCTGCTCGGGCGCGGCATGGACCCGAATCACATGAACTGGCATCGCTTCACGATCCTGCACCATGTGTCGGCGGAAGGCGACGTCGCCAAGGCCAGCCTGCTGCTCGACCACGGCGCGGCCATCGATGCGATCGACGAGGAGTATCGATCGACGCCGTTAGGCGTGGCGGCGCGCTGGGGACGTCGGGAGATCGTGACGCTCCTGCTCGCGCGTGGCGCCAACCCGGATGCGGCCGGAGCCCCCTGGTCGACACCGCTCGCGTGGGCACGCAGGAAGGGGCACCCCGCGATCGAGGACGAGCTGAGGAGAGCGGGCGGGACGGCATAGCAGGAACGCCGAAGAAGCCGAATATGGAAAAATCGACTGTGGTCGCCGTTTTTCGCCGGCAGCGGCGCGCCGTCGAGCACCCCGTGCAACCCTTTCGCCCTCCCCCGTCACGAACTGACAGAGTGACGAAAATCGCGAGCTCCTGTGCGCCGCTCCCGACGGCGACATGACCCATCACGCCGAGAGCGATGATGCCCTGCTGAGCCGCCTGGCGCGCACGGGGGACGCACGTGCGTTCGAGACACTGTACGAGCGTCACACGAGCGCGTTGTACTCGACGGCGGTCCGCATCACCCGCGACCGTGATGCAGCCGCGGACATCGTGCACGACGCATGGGTGCGTGCCGTCGAGTCGGCCCACCAATTCGGGCAGCGCTCGTCACTCCGCACGTGGCTGACCGGCATCCTGATCAACTGCCATCACGAGCGCGAGCGCGCGCGGCGACGCGATACCCCCGATGACGATATCTCGATCGACGAGGTGATCGACCCGGCGCAGACCTGCCCGCTCGACGGATCACGCGTCGACCGCATCGACCTCGATGCGGCGATTAAAGCCCTTCCCCCGGGATTTCGCGAGGTGCTCGTGCTGCACGATGTCGAAGGGTTCACCCATGAGGAGATCGCCACGATGCTCGGGCTCGTTCCCGGAACGTCGAAGAGTCAGCTCGCCCGCGCGCGACGACGGGTGCGTGAGCTGCTCGAATCAGGTATCCCGCGGAGTGTGCCGTGAGCACCGCACCTGACGATCCCGAGACCGGGCGCGGAATGCTCCGGGAGCGATTGCCGGTACCGGAGCCCCCGGCCGAGCTGTCGGCGCGCGTACAGCGCACGCTCGCGGAGCGAGGACTCGTCAGGCAGCGGCAGCGGCGTGGCTCCGTGTGGGTGTCTCGCGCGGGACTCATCGCCGCCGGGATCGCGCTGGGGATTCTCGGGCGCGGCGCCTATCCCGAAGCACGCGAATCCCCTGGCGCCGCCAGCAGCTCGGCGCCGGCCGGCCAGTACGTCCTTCTCCTGTATGGCGCGCCGCCGGGCGACACCGGTGTCGTTCACGCGGCGCGCGAGCGAGAGTACGGCCGCTGGGCGTCGGCGCTCGACGGCGGAGCGCGCTGGGTGGGTGGCAACGAGCTTCACGATGTCGTCGCGCAACTCGGCGGACCTCCAGCCCTCCAGGACACCGCGTCGGAGCGATTGGCAGGCTACTTCGTCATCGCGGCGCCGTCACCCGAACGCGCAACGGAAGTCGCACGCACCTGTCCCCACCTCAAGTACGGCGGGCGTGTCGTCGTCATGACCATCGCGTCGTGAGCGCGCCCTCCGTCCAGCCGCGGAGCTCCATCATGTCGGCCGATCAGGCGAAGCAACTCCTCCGGAGCGCCCCGTACTTTCCCGTCGCCGACGTCGAGCATGCCGCGCTGCACTACGAGCGCGTACTCGGCTTCACGCGCGAGTACGTTGCCGGCTCGCCGCCTCAGTTCGCGATCATGACGCGAGACGGTCTCTCGGTCATGCTCCGTCTCGTGCCGGACGCAACGCGCATCAGTCCTAACGAGCGTCAGGGCGGGACGTGGGACGCGTTCTTCTGGGTTCGCGACGTACTTGCGCTGCACGCGGAGCTCGTCGCAAACGGCGCCGAGATCGTCTATGGGCCGATCCTGCAGGAGGCGTACGGCATGCACGAGTTCGCGGCGCGCGACTCGAGCGGGTACGTGCTCGGGTTCGGGCAGTCGTTGTCATCCCGACCGTAGTGAGGAACCCTTGGGTCGCGGTCGAGGTCTTTTTCTCGGAATGACAACGCAGTAGTCAGTCAGTCATCAGGCAACAGTGGCCAGTCGCAGTACCGAGGTGGCAGTACCCAGGGGCAGTCCCGAGTCCTGAGGACTCTGCCGGCCGTGAACGCCGTCGCCGGTCGGATATAGCGCTGAGCGACGCCGCAGACGATGTTGGGCGAGACGTGTTCCGCCAACAGGACGAGCGGATTCCGTTTCACGGCCACGCCCAACCGAGAGCGTTCTCACATGCGAACAAGCTGTCACCGTCTGGTCGGCTCAGCCGCGGTCATCGCGGCCGGCCTCGTCGTCTCCGTAACGCCGAGCACGTCCATCGGAGCGCAGGCCAGGCGCCGCCCGACGACACCGGCCGCCGCACCCGATTCCGGACTCGCCCGTCTGGAAGCCGAGATGACGCGGCTCGCCGCAATCGCCGGTGGCAGAGTCGGTGTCGCTGCCGTGCACCTCGAGACGGGACGGCAGGTGATGCTGAATCGCGGGGAGCCCTTCCCGATGGCGAGCACGTACAAGGTGCCGATCGCCGTGCAGCTGCTCAGTCGAGTCGACTCGGGCTCGCTGCGGCTCGACAGCATGGTCACGATCCGGCCGAGCGATCTGCATCCGGGTAGCGGAACGCTGACGCAGCTGTTCGACGATCCCGGCGTCTCGCTCTCCGTTCGGAATCTGCTCGAGCTGATGCTCCTCATCAGCGACAACAGCGCGACCGACATCACGCTGCGCACGGCCGGCGGGACCGGCCCCGTCAACGCTCGGCTCCGTGCGCTCGGCGTTTCCGGCATCTCGGTCGACCGGCCCACCGTGCAGCTGATCGCCGACGCGATTGGCGTCAAGAATCTGCCCCCGGAGAGCGAGCTCACGCCGCAGTCGTTCAACACGCTCGCGCGCGCCGTTTCGGACGACGCGCAGAAGACGGCGGCCGAGGCGTTCTATCGCGATCGCCGCGACACGTCGACGCCGGATGGGATGGCGAAGCTGCTGGAGACGATCTGGCGCGGCCGCGCGCTCTCGAAGGCGAACACGGATCTGCTGCTCGACATCATGCGGCGCTGCGAGACCGGCCCGAACCGGATCAAGGGCATGCTGCCGCCGGAGCTCGTCGTACGCCACAAAACCGGAACGCTCGGCATCGGCGTCGCCAACGACGTCGGCATCATCGATCTGCCGAACGGCGCGGGTCATCTCGTGCTCGCGGTTTTCGTGAAGGAATCCACTCGGCCGGCGGAAGCGCAGGAACGGGCGATCGCGCAGATCGCCCGTGCCGCGTACGACTACTTCCTGTTCAACCCGCGCTGAGGTCCAGAAAAGCTACCAATTTCAGCTACTCGCGTTCGCCCGGAATGACCGTGGTTGGTCAGCGGGCGACCTGGTTGCCCGCAACGTACACCGACGCGATGCGTCTCACGTTCGCGATATCGGTGAGCGGATTCGCATCGAGCACGACGAAGTCCGCCCATTTCCCCGGCTCGATCGTTCCGAGATCGCGGTCGAGCTTCATGCAGCGAGCAGCATCACGCGTCGCCGCGATGAGTGCCTGACGCGGGGTCAGGCCGGCGTTCACCATCTGCTCGAGCTCCATGAGCTCGAAGTAGCCTTGAAAGCGGCCGTTGGGGCCGGTGTCGGTGCCCATTGCGATCAGTACGCCGGCGTCGGACAGTCGCTTGAGATTTCGCTTGGCCACCTCGAGGGCGACCTTGTATCGCTGCGCGGCGGGACTCGCGCGCATTGCCTGTTGCGCCTCTGGCTTCTCGAGCGCGGTCATCCACTCCCGATTCGCATGGGTGAGGAACAGCGAGTCGGAGAAGAAGTCTGGCGTCTTCTCGTATACGAACGTCGAGACCTCGCGCATGAGCGTCGGGCTCACGCACACATTGCGCGCCTTGAGCGCGGCGATGACCTCGTCGTCGACGTCCGCGTCGCGGATGCTGTGGGCGACGAAGTCCGAGCCGGCGGCGAGCAGCGACTTCGCGTCGGCGAGGTAAAAGAGATGCGTGGCGACGCGCATGCCGCGCTTGTGTGCCTCGTCGATGACCGCGCGATAGACCTCGGGCGTCATCTTCGGCACGGTGCCGAGGTTGTCGTCCACACGGATCTTGACGATGTCGACCTTCTGCGCGGCGTCGTCGGCTACCTGGGAACGAGCCTCGTCGGGCGTCTTCGGCGCGAGGACGGGCCCGGCGAGGAACACTCGCGCGTGATCCAGCGTGGGCGCGTTCTGTGCCGCGCGGGCCGCGAAGACCGATTGCGGTTCGCCGCCGAGGCTGAAGACGGTGGTGACGCCGTAAGCGGCGTAGGTGCTGAGGTCCTTGGGACCGTTGACGTGACCGTGGGCGTTGATGATGCCGGGGATGACGGTCTTGCCGGGCAGCGCCAGCCGCTGCGCGCCGGCAGGAATCGTCACGCTGTTCGCCGGGCCGGCCGCCACGATGCGCCCCTCGCGCACGACGATCGTCGCGTTAGGTACGGGGGAGCGATCGGTGCCATCGACCAACGTAAAGCCTGTGAAGGCACGTACGGGCGATCCCTGCGCGATCGCGAGCGTCGGCGCGAGAAAAAGTGCGGCACTGCGAGCGGTCAGGCGGAAGGAAAGCATCGGTCTCAACCGTGGTTTGGGCGGGATGGGGTTTTGAACGCCGATTGAATGTGCCGGTGCTGCTTGTGCCGAGCAACCGAACGTGACCGCCCGGTCGAGACCACGCGCCCGTCCGGGTACGCGCGCCGTGCGAGTGAGCACCGTCGTGGTGCTCCGTGACTGAGCGGCCGTCGGTTCCAAATGACTCCGCGCCGCACGATCGTGCGACGCGGAATCATTCGCTTGTACCGCTCGACGCCGTGGCGTGCGCTACTTCGTTTTCGTCGGGTCGTCCTCGGGGTGCACGTACGTCAGCTCGAACGGTCCGATGGCGTGCACCTGCACCTCCGTGACCCCGCGCGCGCTGGCGAAATGCGGCATGTTCGCGCCCGCGGTGACGAACCCGTCCGCCGGGTACGGGGCGAGGCCCTGTCGCGAGAAGTCCTCGCCGAATCCCAGGAGAAACGTTCCTCGAAGGACAGTGATGTGCTCGTCGGTCGGGTGCCGGTGCGGCGGCAGGACATAGCCGTTCGGAAAACGAAGACGGACCGTGAAGATCTGGCCGGCCACGCTCGGATCACCCTGCACGACGGCGAATTGCGCTCCGGCTGGAAAGATCGGCGGCGCCGGTCCCCATTGGATCCGATTGTCGCTGCCCATCTCCTGGCTCGAGCGGGCCGAACGGCTCTCGGCGGCCGATGCGGTCTTCGGCCCCTGCGACATGATCCTGCTCGTTTCGTCATCCGAACACGCAAGGGTAAACGTGGCGAGCAGAGCGGCACCGAAGCTCAGGCGTTGCAACATGTTTGTACCTCCAGATGGTTTGTCTCCACGAGTGGAGCGCGCTTTGATGCGCTCCGCTCGCCGCGACACGCCGTGGAGGCGTACCGCTGTGAAGCACGTTAGGGTGCGGCGATCGTCCGGTTATCGTCTCCGCTCGCGTTTCTGAAGGCATGCCGAACCGCCTCTCCCTTCTCGGGCCCGTTTGCCTGACAGGTGCCGACGGGCCGTCGATGCGCCGGGCACTCCAACAGCGTCGACTCGCGCTGCTGGCGCTCATCGCGGCATCACCGGGCCAATCCATAAGCCGGGATCGGCTGCTGGGGCTCCTCTGGCCCGAGCGCGACGAGCACTCCGCCCGTCACCTCCTCGCCGATTCGCTATACGTCCTGCGACGGACGCTCGGCGATGATGCGATCGTCGCGTCGGGCGAGTCGTTGCGTCTGTCGCCCGAACTCGTGTGGAACGACGTCGTCGAGTTCCGGACGGCGCTGGCCGAGGAGCGTTGGTCCGACGCGCTGCAGTTGTACCGCGGTGATTTCCTCGACGGCTTCTTCGTGCGCAACGCGGTGGATTTCGATCTATGGGCGACGGCCGAGCGAGCTCGCCTTCGCGCTCTCGCCACGGGAGCCGCGTCGGCGCTGGGCGATCAGCTTCAGCGGGCCGGTCGGCTTCACGACGCAGCCACCGCGGCGGAACGCGCGCTCGAGCTGTCGCCTTGCGACGAACCGTCGCTTCGCGATCTCGTCAGGCTGCTGCTCACGACGGACAACCGTGCGCGGGCGGAAGCCGTCGCTCGCGTTTTCGTCGAACGACTCGCGCTCGAGCTGGGCGTTTCGCCATCGGGCGAGACGATGCGGTTCCTTCGCGACGCTCGGGCGTTAGGCAGCGGAGAGCCGATCGTCGTGGTGGCGCCCCGAGAGCCGTATCGACGACGCGCGCACGCGATCGACTCGGTGACCGCGAGCATCATCGCGCAAGGACGATACCACTGGCACCGCCGGACACGTGCCTCGATCGAGCGCGCGATTGGCTACTTCACCCGAGCCGTCGCGCGCGACGAACGTGCTGCCGACGCGTGGTGCGGCCTCGCGGATTGCTGGATCGTGCGCGGCGGCCGCGACTACGCGCCGTTGGCCGTCGCGATCGAGCGCGGCGCCGAGAACGCCGATCGGGCACTCTCGCTCGACGATACGCTGTCCGGGGCGCACAATTCGATCGGGGGGCTGAACTTGATCCGGCGCCGCTGGCGCGATGCCGAGTCCGCATTTCGCCACGCGATACGTCTCGATCCGCATAACGCGGACGCGCACCATTGGCTCTCGCTGACGTTACTCACGGGTTTCGGCGCGCGCCACGCGGCGATGCGCGAGCAGACGATCGCGGCCAGCCTCAATCCTGTGTCGTCCATCCAGGTCGGAGTCCTTGGCTGGCTGCGGTATCTGCGTGGAGACTACGACCTGTCGCGGTCGAGCATGGAACCGGTGGTCGACCTCAACGCCGATCTCGAGGAGGCGCACGCCGGCCTCGCGCGCGCGGCGGCGCGGTTGGGCGACGAGGCGGCCGTCATGACCACGGTCGAAGCCGGGCTGACCAGGCCCGGCGATCTTCGCGGCGATCTCCTGGCGGAACACGCATCCGCGCTCGCCGTCCTTGGCGATTCGCGCCGGGCGCATCGGCTTGCGCTCGAGGCGACCGAGCATGGAGCGATGCCACTGAACCTCGCGCTGGCCTGGGCGAGCCTCGGTGACGTGGACCGTGCGCTACAATGGCTCGAGCACGAATCGTTTCTCGTCTACTGGGCCCCGCAGGCCGTCTGGTGGGATCCCCGTTTCGACGAGCTCCGCGACGACGTTCGCTTCATTCGTGTCAAGGAGCGCGTCCAGCAGGTTTGGTCAACGGAGTGGCAGTGACTTCCGAAAACCGACGTCGGTTCGCCGTCGAGGCTGATGAAGACGGGGTCGACGCCGTAGGCGGCGTAGGTGCGGAGGTCGGCGGGCGAGCTGACGTGTCCACCGGTGTTGATGATGCCGGGGATGACGGTCTTGTCGACGGGCGCCACACCCTCGGCGCCAGCGGAAACCTTCACGGCGCTGGCTGATCTCGCCGCAACGATGCGCCCGTCGCCCATGAGGATGGTGGCGTTGCTTGTCCGAGTCTAACGGGTCGGGCAACGGACCCGTTTTGATCTCGACGATGACACGCGAGTCCACAACCATGTCGGCCTTGTAATACCCGACGGACTCGCCGCGATGGAATACTCGTACTTGACCTCTTGCTCGACCCATACACCGCGGTGACGCAGCTCGACCATCATGGCTCGCCGATACACCGGCTCGACGAAACCGCAGCCGAATGTCTTGAACACGGTAAACGATGCGGCGATGACGGTGCCGGTGACGGCCTGTAACGGAAATGCATCTTCAGAGAAGCTCGGCGCCGGCGGTTCGTTCATGCCGCCAGGATGGGGCTCGGTCGACGACTGCGTGGCATCGAACGAGCGCGCCCCGTACCGCGTTGTTCCGGCATCTCGGATGGGACGCTTTACAACCAATGAGACGCAGAACGTGCAGAAGCGCTGCGCGCCGACGCGGAAGGCCGCAGAAGCCTCCGAGACTGGGGGAAAACTCCTCCCGCAACGAGCCGGAACCACAAGGGGAAACGACCTCGGGCCGCTCATAGCTGACCGAGGCCGTTCCCCCTTCAAATCCGAGCTCGTTGGGAGCGGAGCGTGGCCTTCAATGGGAGGCTTCTGCGGCCTTCTGCGTCGCCCGCGCCAGCGGGCGCTTTCTGCGCGTTCTGCGTCTCATTGGTTTTCGAGCCCAGTTGGTCGCGATGCCAGCCGGCCACTACCAAGCCTACGGCCGCTTGTCGAACGTATCCGACCGCTTGGTGTTCTGCTGCAGCACGTCGTCGTTCACCCAATAGTACGGCCCGAACGGCACCGCTTTCGGCCAGATCTCGTCGAGCGACATCGCGTCGTACAGCTTGCCACCCTTCATCACGTACTTCGAGTCCAGCGTGTTCTTGATGTTCTCGAGTGGGTTCGAGTTCAGCACCATGAGGTCCGCCAGCTTGCCGACCTCGATCGAGCCCAGGTCCCTGTCCACGCCCAGGAAGCGCGCGCCGCCCAGGCTCGCGACCTCGAGCGCGCCCATGTTGCCTAACGCGCTCGCGCCCATCCACACTTCCCAGTGCGGGCCGATGCCGTGGTGCTCGCCGTGCGCGCCCATCGCGCCGTGGCCACCCTCGGCGATCACGTCCGCCATCGCCTGCGCGACCAGCGGGTAGTTGTAGTCCGTTTCCGGGCGCAGCCAGCGCACACGCGTTTGCGGCACCAGCGCGCGCCACGGGAACCAGCGACGCTGCTTCGCGTCCTTCCACACGTCGCTCGCGCCAAACCAGTACTCGATGTTCCAGCCCGTCGGCCCGGCGACCACCAGCGTCGGCGAATACGTCGCTCCCGCCTTGCCGAAGAACTTCGCGCCGTCCGAGTACATCGGCAGCTCGCTGAACGCGTGCTCCCAGCCCGTCTGACCATCCATGGTGAAGCCGAGGTTCTCCATGAAGTGGCCGCCCTCGGACGTCTCGTTGAGACCGACCGTGCGCACCGCCTCCGCCATCCACTGGCGCTGATCGCGGCGCGGCTGCGCGTACTGCTTGATCGAGACCGCCCCCCAGTCCGCCATCTTGCGCACCATCGCGAGCGCATCGGCCGGGTTGTTGATCTCGTTCGCGCGCGCGGCGTCGCCGGCCGTGATGTTGTCGCCGGTGCTGAAGCCGCGCGGGCCGATCATCTCGCCAGCCTCGATCAGCTCCGCCGTCGGGAACATGTTCACGCTGTACATCGACGGGTCGAGCGTCGTCGTCACGCCGTACGCCAGATAAATCGCCTGCTCGAAGTCGTGCCGCGGGCGCATGCCGCGCCACTCGCGATAGTGGTGCGCGTGCATGTCGATGAAGCCCGGGATGATCGTCTTGCCCGCCGCATCGATCACGCGGTCCACGCCACTCGTGCTGCACTCGCCGACGCACGCAATCCGGCTTTCCCGCACGACGACCGTCCCACGCTCGATCACCTTGCGCTGGTCGAGCGTGACGATCCGCGCGTTCGTCAGGGCAACGCTTCCCGTCGGCACATCGCGCGGGACGCTGAGCTTCAGATGGATCGTGTCCGTACGCCCCGAGTCCATGTGCCGCACGTAGAAACGCTGGCCGCTGCCGTACTCGAGCGTCTTTGCGTTGCGCCATCGCGGGAACAGCCCGCCGTCCCGCGTGAGCTGCGTAACCGGGAACTGCCCGCGCCGCTTCTCGACGCGCTGCACATCACCGCCGATGCCGCCCCACGCGAACGGTGCGACGTACACGTTGTCGCCCTCCTGGAACGCGACCCACTGCCCGTCCGGCGACGGGACGATCTCGTCCGCCGCCGGGAAGGTCAGGTGCTCCTGCTTGTCGCTCCCGTCCGCCTTCACCGACATGAGCGCGGTACCGCCACGCTGGCCACCGCTACCCGCCTTCTCGTCGATCCAGAAGATCCGTCCATCCGGGCCGAACGATGGCCTGACGATCTGGCGCCGCGCTTCTCCCGAGATCGCCGAGCCGGACGGGCGGTTGATCGTTGCCAGTGCGACTCCGGTGTCTCCACCGGCCGCCGGGGTCGCCGAGAGACGCACCAGCTGGTACCACCCGTTGTGCGTGAGCGTGCGGCCGCGCGCTGTCGCGCCCTCGCCTCGCGCGACGATCACCGACCGGCCATCCGGGCTCCACACCGGGTCGACGTAGTCGCCCGGCTCCTTCGTTAGGCGCACCGGGTTGCCGCCCGCGGCCGAGAGCTTCCACACGTGGCCGCGCGCGGTGTCGTCGAACGTCACGAACGCGAGCGTCCGACCGTCCGGGCTCCACGCCGGCGCGAACTCCAGCGGCTCGAACGTCTTCGGCGTCAGGCGCCGCGGCGCTCCGCCCTCGCCATCCTGCACGTAGATGTGACCGACGGCCTGGAAGGCGATCGTGCCACCGTCAGCGGTCGCCGTCGGCCATCGGAAGAACTTCACCGCCACCGGGCCGTCGCCGAGCCGGAACTCGTATCGGTTCATCTGCGAGATCGTGCGGTGTACGGTCGCGGTGAATGGAATCGTCGTGACCTCGCGCGTGGCGACGTCCAGCCGGCGCAGCTTGCCGCCCTGCATGAGGAGGATCGTCTTCCCGTCGCTCGCCCACCGGTAGCGCGGCAGCACGCCTAACGCCTTCGATCCGCCCGGAATCATCGGCTCGATCGGGTCCATCACCAGGCGCTCGGCACCGGTCTTCATGTCGCGCAGCCAGAGCGCCGTGCGCGGGCCGTACTTGTGCCCCTTGAACTCGAGCGTGCCGTCGGGAATCTGCCGTGCGAACGCGAGCCAGCGCCCGTCGGGCGAGATCTCCGGCGCGGCGGCGCCGCCGCTCGAGAAGCGACCCGCCGCCGCGCCGCTGCTCTCGCCCGCGGTGACGTCGACGGTCTCGCCGGTCTTGAACTCGAAGCGCCGAATCTGGATCGCTCCCGAGAGCGGTTGGCGGTCGTCGACCGGCATCGTGACCTGGTAGTACAGGTAGCGACCGTCGCCGGAGATGGTCGGCCACCCGGGCGCCCCGTTCGGCTGACCTCCGCCGCCTCCGCCTCCGCCACCACCAGCGCCGCCGGCCGGCGGCCCGACGAGCTGCACGCCCTGGCCGCCGTCCTTGTGGTACATCCAGATCCCGCCCGGCGGTGCACCACCCTCTCCACCGCCGCGTCCACCCTTCTTCACGATGATGAAGTTCCCATCGGGCGTCCACGCGGGCTCGAGTGCCGTCGCGTTGAGCTCCGTGAAGATCGCGTGCGGGTTCGACCCGTCCGCGTTCATCACCCAGAGGTTGTACTGTCCGCGGCGGTCCGTGATGAACGCGATGCTCTTCCCGTCGGGCGAGATGCGCGGCTGGAAGTTGAGCGCGACGCCGCTGTTCTGCGTGAGGACCGTGGCCTCTCCACCCGCCACGGGCATCCGGTAGACGTGGCCGAGCAGGTCGAACGCGATCCAGGTGCGATCGGGCGAGAGGTCGGCGGACATCCACGTCCCTTCGGACGTCGTGAAGTCGATGTCGCGCGTCTTCCCGCGCGGCTGCGTGACATCCCAGTTCACGCGCGCAGCCGCCGCACCCTCGGCCTGCGGTGGACCACCTCCCTGTGCGCCGAGCACAGCGGGGAGGGCGGTCGCGGAGAGGAATGCGTGTGCGATCCGACGACGGAAGAGAGAGATCATGGGGCGTATCCTGGCGTTTGGCGGGTGCCGGCGGTCCTGTGGCATGGGATTAACGTGCGTCAGGATTGACTGGCTGGCGAGGGTCCCGGACACGGCGATCTGGCAGGCCGCCAAACACGCATCAGCGACGAACCATCCGGCCAATCGAACTGTCAGAGGACTAGTACGTCCATCGAACTAGTCATCCGACGAACATGCCAGACGACGCGCCGAGCGCCCGATCGCCCATCGGCTATCAGATCCTCCTCGCCCTGGCCGCCCGAGACCGCCACGGATATCTCATCCGCAAGGCCGTCGAGGAACAGACCGACGGCGCGATGAAGCTCGGACCAGGCACCCTCTACGCCGCGATCCGACGCCTCGAGGATCAGGGCCTCCTCGAAGAATCCCCCTGGCGTCCGGACGCCGACCTCGACGACCGTCGCCGCCGATACTACCGCCTCACGAAAACGGGCCGAGCGGCGCTCCAGGCCGAAACCGAGCGGCTGCACGCCACCGTCAAGCTCGCGCTCAAGCATCTCAAGATGCGCCCCGCCCGCTGAGGAGACTCGCGATGCCGTCATCCCGATCGCCCAATCCGCTTCGCGAGCTGCCGCTGCGGTATCGCGTGCTGCTTCGGCTCCTTCCCGGCCACGTGCGCGAAGAGCACGGGCGCGAGCTCCGCGACGACCTCATCGAACGGCAGCACACCACCGGCGGTGTCGCCGTCGACATCCTGCGCGCCGCGCCGGCGGCGCACTGGGATGTCCTTCGACAGGACGTCACGCTGGCGCTGCGACAGATTCGACGCGCCCCGACGTTCGCCCTCATCGCGGGACTCACCCTCGCGCTCGGCCTCGGCGGCAACGTCGCGTTCTTCACGCTCGTCGACGGCGTGCTGCTGCGCCAACTGCCGCTCGCCGGCGCCGACCGCATCGTCGACATCACCGAAGAGAACCTCGGCCGCGGGATGCGGAGCTTCGGCATGTCGCCCGCGAACTTCCGCGACCTCACGCGCGACACGACGCTCTTTCAGGCCGCCGCCATCCACAACCGCCGCTCGGGAACGGCGCGACTCGGCGAGACCCGCGAGCGGGTGCCGTACGCCGCGGTGGGTGGCCAGTTCTTTCGCGTGTTCACCGAGGCGCCGCTCGCGGGCCGCACGCTGCAGCCGGACGACGACGTCCCCGGCGCCACGGCGATCGTGTTGTCCTTCGACTTCTGGCGCCGCGCGCTCGGTGCCGATCCGCACGCCGTCGGCCGCGAGATCGAGGTGGATGGCGCGCGGCTGCGCGTCGTCGGCGTCATGCCGCAGGGGTTCGCCTATCCAAGCCCTACCACGGCGTTCTGGCGGCCCATCGGCTTGTCCGAACAGGAATGGGCGCGGCGCGGCGCCCGCTTCGTCGAAGTCGTTGCCCGCCTCCGGCCGGGCGTCACCGTCGCGCGCGCGGCGTCGGCGACGGCGTCGACCGGGCAGGCGCTGTCGGTGCAGTACCCCAAGACGAACGCCGGCTGGAGCGTTCTGCTGCGCGAGCTGCGGGACGCCAGAGTCAGTCGCGTGCGAACACCGCTGCTGCTCGTCTGGGGAGCCGGGGCGCTGGTCTTCCTCATCGCCATCGCGAACGTGGCGAGCCTGTTCCTCACGCGCGCCGTGGCTCGCGAACGCGAGGTGGCCGTCCGTGCCGCGCTCGGCGCCCGATCGGGGAGAGTCGTTAGGCAGCTCGTGACGGAGGGACTGGTGCTGACGTTGCTGAGCGCCATCGGCGGCCTGGGGCTCGCGGCCGTCATCCTCGCGCGCGTCCGTCCGCTTGCGACGGACTTCGTGCCGCGCATGAACGAGGTTGCGCTCGGATCCGGCGCGGTCGCGTACGCCGCCCTGCTCGTGGTGGTGACGACGGCGCTGTTGAGCGTCGTCGCGACGGCGCCCGTCCACGGACGACGCATCTGGAGCGCGCTCGGGACCGCGCGCGCGAGCGCATCGCGAAAACGCCGGCGGCTCCAGCGCTCGATCGTCGTTGCGGAGGTGGCGCTCGCCGTGTTTGTCCTTGTCGGCAGCGCGCTCGTCGTGCGGACGCTCGTCGGCGTGCTCTCCCAGCCGATGGGGTTCGAGCCAGATGGGTTGCTGACGTTCCGCGTCGAGCCACCCTGGCGGTTCGACTCGAACGCCCCACTGGAGACCGTGATGCCCGCGCTCGCGCGCGACCGGCAACGTGCCGGCGACGGCTACGACGCCATGGTCGCGCAGTTGCAGGGGCTGTCCGGCGTCCGCGTCGCCGGCGCGGTGAACCGGCTTCCGCTCACGGGCGACTACTGGAGCACGAGCGTCCGACTCGCGGAACGCGGTACGGACGACAGCGAGCGCATCTCGACGCTCGTCAGGCCGGCGACGCCCGGATACATGGAGGCGATGCGCACACGCGTACTCCGCGGCCGCAGCCTTTTGCGGACCGACGTCGCCGGCGGCGAGCGCGTCGTCGTCATCGATGCCGAGTTCGCGCGGCGCGTGTGGGGAGACGTGGACCCACTCGGGCGCGAGCTGGTGTTCGACGGACCGCCGCATGCGCCGCAGCCGCGCGCGCGGGTGGTGGGCGTCGTGGAATCCATCCATATGAACCAGCTCGACGCCGAGATCCGCCCGACGATCTACGTGCCGTTCGGCCAGGCCGTCGAGGGCCATTACCTCGACTGGGGCATGGACGTCGTCGTGCGCGGCGCGACACCGGCGCTGGAGCCCGAGGTCCGCCGCGTCGTGCGCGAGGTCTTCCCCGACGCGGTCGTTTTCCGCGTCGCGACCATGAACGACGTCGTGGCTCGATCCACAGCGGACCGGCGCTTTCAGCTGCTCGTGCTCGCGTTCTTCGGCGGTCTGGCGCTGCTGCTCGCGACGGTTGGCGTCGGCGGAACGCTGCTCCTGTCGGTGCGCGAGCGCCGGCGTGAGCTCGCCGTCCACATGGCGTTAGGCGCTCGGCCGGCTCAGCTCTGGTGGCGCGTGCAGCGCGAGGGCATCGCGCTGGCCGCATCCGGGGCGCTGCTCGGCGTCGCGGGTGCTGTGGCCGGCGCCCGGCTCTTCTCGAGCCTCGTCTACGGCATCTCGGCGCGCGATCCATGGGCGATCGCCGCTGGTCCGGCGCTGGTGCTCGCGGCCGCGTTCGTCGCGGCCGCCGTTCCGGCGACGCGGGCGGTGCGGGTGAGCCCGGTTGTTGTACTTAGGGACTGATTGCCTTGTCATTCCGGGGGCGGCGAGGAATCCTTGCAAGGGTGTCATTCCGAGCGGAGCGCGAAGCGCCGGGCCATTGTCATTCCGAGCGGAGCGCGAGGAATCGCCGGGCCGTGTCATTCCGAGCGTAGGGCCGAAGGCCCGGAGGCGAGGAATCGCCGGGCCGTGTCATTCCGAGCGTAGGGCCGAAGGCCCGGAGGCGAGGAATCGCCATCATCCCGGTAGAGGGAACCCTCGGTCGGGACGACGGCGATTCCTCGCCTCCGGCCTGCGGCCTCCGCTCGGAATGACGACACGTTTTTTTGAGTAGGTGATCGTATGCGGTACAAAAAGCTCGCGGTCGCTCTCGTCGCGATCTTCCTGCTCGCCAGCGCCGGCGCGGCATACCTCCTTCGGGATCCGCTCCCGCACTTTCTCGCACGGCGGTCGTCGCTCGCCAGCGTCACCGAGGGTCCACGCATCGTCGACCCCGAATACATCCTCACGCCCGTGCGGCTGACCGCCACGAGTGGACTCGCCGTCGATCTCATGGTGCGACGACCCATCGCCGACAGTGGCCAGCGGCTCCCGCTCGCCGTCATCCTCGGCGGCCACTACACCGGCCGGAAAGCCGTCGACAGGCTCGGCCCCGCGCGAGGGGTGATCGTCGCCGCGCTTTCGTACCCCTTCGGAGGCGACCCGCGGCCGGACGCGCTGACGTTCCTGCGCGAGATCCCGAAGATACGCGGCGCGTTTCTCGATACGCCGCCGGCCATCATGCTTGCGCTCGACTATCTCCGGAAGCAGCCCGATGTCGACACCACGCGAGTCGAGGCGATCGGTGTGAGCCTGGGGGCGCCGTTCATCTGCATCGCGGGCGCACTCGATGAGCGGTTCACGCGCGTGTGGGCGATTCACGGATCGGGTGGATCGTATGTGCCGCTCGAGGCGAACATGAAGCGCAACATTCCGATCGCGCCGGTGCGGGCGTTGGCGGCGGGAATCGCGAACGTCATCATCAGCGGCCCACGCCTCGACCCCGTCCACTGGGTGCCGAAGATCTCACCTCGCCCGTTCGTCATGGTCAACGCGAGTGACGATGAGCGAATGCCACGACCGGCGGTCGACGCGCTGTACGCGAGTGCGCGCGAGCCGAAGGAGATCGTGTGGATGTCCGGTCGCCACATTCACAGTGACCGGGAGACGATCCAGCGGCTCGTGGCGATCGTGATGGGTCGCATGCGCGGCGAGCCCCCGCCGGCGAACTAGCACGCCCGGGCAGCGTTGCGGCCGCCCCGCCGTCTTACGAGACTAGAGGGGCATGGAAAACACATCCGTACGACACGACTTCACCGTCGCGCTCGACGCGCTCGTGGAGCAGGTCCGCGACGACCGCTCCGTGCTCGCGGCCATCCTGTGCGGCAGCCTGTCGCACGACACGGTGTGGTCCAAATCCGACATCGACCTCGTCCTCGTCACGATCGACGACAAGAAGGTCCCGTCCGACACCATCTCGCTGTACGCCGACGGCGTGAACGTCCACGCGATCCTGTTCCCGCGCGCGAAATTCCGAACGATGGTCGAAGGGTCGCTGCGGAACTCGTTCATGCACTCGTTCCTCGCGAAGGGCCGGCTTCTCTACACGCACGACGAGACGATCGCCGATCTCTTCGCAACGCTTCAGAAGATGGGAGACCGGGATCGCGAGCTGGCGCTCTTCGCCGCCGCCACGGAGCTGTTGCCGTGCCTCTACAAGGCACATAAGTGGATCCGCACCCGCGGCGACGTGAACTACACCGCGCTCTGGATTCTCTACGCCGCGACGCCGCTCGCCCAGATCGAGGTCATCGGCGCCGGATTGCTCGCAGACCGCGAGGTCATTCCACAGGCGACGAAGCTCAACCCCGAGCTGTTCGCGACGGTGTACACGGAGCTGCTGAACACGAAGAAGTCGGCGAAGCAGGTGCGGGCCGCGCTCGACGCACTGGATGCGTACATCGCGGAACGCGCGACGACGATCTTCGCGCCGGTCTTCGATCACCTGCGCGACGTCGGTGAGGCGCGATCGTGCACCGAGATCGAGACGCACTTCGAGAAGACGTTCGGCGTCGGCAACGTGACGGGCGCGTGCGAGTATCTCGCTGATCAGGGACTCATCGGGAAGGCATCGATTGCGACACGCCTGACGAAGCGCAGCAACGTGGACGTCCAGGAGCTCGCGTTCTTCGCGCTGGACTCGGAGGAAGCCGGCGGTCGATGAGGGCGTAGGCTACCGCCGCGACTCCACCTTGATCGGGAGATGTCTTTCCCATGCCCCGGTTCGCTGGGCCACGTAGAGTTGCATGAGCCCGGGCTTCATCGGCTGATACTCGAAGTCCATCGTTTCACCGGGGCCAACGAGCAGCCTCGCTTCGCGCACCGTTTGCAGGTGCGACGGCAGCTCCGCGCCGTCCTTGGCGAGCGCGCGCCAGTGGACCGTCGAGTCATCGCGCGTGAGCGTGACATAGGCGTTGTAGTCGGGGACGATATAAATGAGCCGCAGGCGATACTTATCACCCACCGTTAGGCGAACCGTATCCGGCTCCTCGCGGCCGTTGATGCGTGCGCCGCTCGTGCCCGACGCGCCGGCGCCGCCGAGGATGATGAGCCGCTCCCGGGACGGATCGTAGCTCGCGGAATCGACCACGAGCAACCCGCCGTAGAGACCGAGTCCGATCAGGAAATTCTCGTTCGAGTGCGCGTGGTAGATGAACGTCCCGCTTCTCGGCGGCGTGAACTCCACGGTGAGCGAATCGCCTGGTGCGATCGCCGGCGCGAGACGACCATCGCTACCGCTCCATCCCGGTACGCCGTCGCTGTACGCTGGCACCTCGATGCCGTGCCAGTGCACGCCCGTCGCTACGCGAATGTGATTGACGATCGTCATGCGGACGGGCTCGTTGCGCTGGAGCACCAGGAGCGAGCTGGGATTCGGCACTGAATCGCCCGGCGGAGCGACGTCTCCGTCCTGACGAACGAACGCCATCTCATCGAGCTCGGTCCAGGCGCCGCGAGATCGTTTGAGGGCGGCCTTCGCCACGAGCCGGATCGGTCTCGCTCCAGCAACTCCGGTTGCGCGGCGCACGGTCGACGCGCCAGGCCTAACGTTGACCGCGAGCACCATGCCACGCATGCCGTGATCGTGATCGACCGTGACCGGGTCGGCCGGATCGGGTGGCCTCTCAGCGGCGAGATAGATCGACGTGTGGTACGCAACGTGGCAGTGCATGAACCAGTTGCCGGGTTCATCCGGCACCCAGGTCATCGCGTACGTGCCGCCGGGGATCGGCAATTCGGTTACGACACGCGGCATGTCTGCCTTCGCGATGGCAGTATCCGCCGCCCAACTGCCTCGACTCGTGACGTCGAAGTAGAACCCGTGGAGATGCATTGGGTGCGGGCTGTCCGACGGATTCACCCATCGCCAGCGGATCGTGTCGCCGGATGTGTACGTGAGACGCTCGGTGTGCGGCCAGGAAAGCCCGTTGATGACGCGAAGGTCGGGAGAAAAGCTCCGACGGTTCCTTGGCCTTCCGGTCCAGGAGCCGAGCACGAACACCCGGTCCGGCGGCGGAGTGACGCCGGCGGAATCGACTATGAACGCACCGTGCAGTTGGCTGTCCATACCGTTGCGGTCGGCCATCGGCTGATGCGTCGTGGAGCCCCAGTAGAAGTACGTCCCAGGAACGCCGGCCTCGAACGTGCGCTCGCGCGTCGCACCCGGCGGAATCTGGATGGTGTCGGTGAGCGTGCTGGGTCGCGTGTTCAACCCGTACACGACCAGCGTGGAATCGCCGAGGGCGTTCTTGACGGAGACGCGGATGGTGGTGCCGGCGGGCACCCGGATGAGTGGACCCGGGTTCTGGGGCTGGCGTCCCTCCTCCGCGAACATTGGCATGACGAGCGACGGGCCTTTGTCCCTGTCGGGAGACCAGCGGGCGTGTCGGGCCTCGAGGCGAAGCGTCAGCTCGCCGCCGCGCAGCGTCCCGGCCGCGACCCGGTTGTCGTTAGGTGCGACGTCCTCGAGTGCGTCAACGGTCGCGCGGCACGCAACCACCGTGGTGACCGCGAGCACTGCCAGGACGCCACACCAGCCAGGGTTGCTCATCGAGTCTCCTCACTCGGCGTCATCCCGAGCGCAGCGAGGGATCTGCTGTACGGACATCGTGGCCAGCCAAGCTACGAGGACGGTCGAGAAGATCCCTCGCTAACGCTCGGGATGACAGAGGAGCTGACGCTCGGG
>Ga0068862_100001325_pt1 | contig 23004 bp, 22 predicted proteins | sample KBSSwiS52_FD_66598 | JGI IMG/M metagenome (GOLD analysis project Ga0068862, IMG submission 66598) | Switchgrass rhizosphere microbial communities from Kellogg Biological Station, Michigan, USA - KBS Switchgrass S5-2 | ecosystem: Host-associated > Plants > Roots > Rhizosphere > Soil ... | reverse complement strand
CGCTGCGGCTGACCCCGCGCGGTTGGGAGACGGCCCCGCTGCCGGCTCCGGACGGGTCCGGGGCGCTGGTGGTGGCGCTGGATTTGCACAGCCACGAGGCGGTCGCCGAGCACAGCGACGGGCGGGTGCGGCGGCTGCCGCTCACCCCGCACCGTGCTGTCGGCGAGGTGACCGGCGAGCTGCTGGCGGCGGTGGGCGACCTGGTCGGCGCGGTCGAGATCGACCCGACCCCGCAGGAGGTGCCCTGGAGCGCTCCGCTCGACGAGGACACCGAGCACGCGACCTACGAGACCGACGAGGTCGCCGCCTACTTCGCCGCCGCCACCCAGGCTGCTCTTGTGCTTGCTGCTCTCCGCGCGCCTTACCGCGGCCGCTCGAGCCCGGTCAACGCCTGGTGGGGCTCGTTCGACCTCGCCGTCAGCCTCTTTTCCGGCCGCTCGGTGGAGCCGCCCGCCGACGACTTCATCACCCGCAACGGGGGTGACGCCCAGCAGGTCGAGGTCGGCTGGTGGCCGGGCGACGGCCGCTACGGCAAGGCGGCGTTCTTCGCCTTCGCATATCCCGCCCCCGACGGCTTCGGCGACGCCAGCCTCGACCCCGCGGCTGCCCGCTGGGACGAGGGGCTGGGGGAGTACGTGCTCGACTGGGACGACGTCCGCGCCGCGCCCGACCCCCATGGCTGCGCGCTCGAATTCGCCCGCTCCGCGCTCCGACACTCCTGCCGCGTCTGCGACTGGGACGCGAAGCTTGCCGCAAGCGCCGAAGGGGAGCCGCCACCGGTCGTGTAGATCTCTCGCGCTAACCGTCTAGCTCAGGACTGCAGGAACTCGAGGAGGTCCGCGTTGATCGTCTCGTGCTCGGTGGTCGGCATACCGTGCGGGAAGCCGTGGTAGGTCTTCAGGGTCCCGTTCGGCAGCAGCTCCGCCGATCGTGGCCCGGACGCGACGTAGGGGACGATCTGGTCATCCTCGCTGTGCATCACCAGGACCGGCACGTTGATCTTTTTCAGATCATCGGTGAAGTCCGTCTGGGAGAAGGCGACGATGCCGTCGTAGTGGGCTTTGGCCCCACCCGTCATTCCCTGACGCCACCAGTTCTCGATCACCGCCTCTGAGGACTTGTCGGGCTCGCGGTTGTAGCCGTAGAAGGGACCTGAGGCGAGCGCGCGGTAGAAATCCGAGCGGCCGGCGGCAAGTTCCGATTGAAAGCCGTCGAAGACGCTTTTCGGCAGGCCGTCCGGGTTGGCATCCGTTTTGACCATCAGCGGCGGCACGGCGCTGATCAGCGCGCCTTTCGAGACGCGGCTTTCACCGTGCCGGGCGATGTAGTGCGCGACCTCGCCGCCGCCGGTGCTGTGCCCGACATGGATTGCGTCGCGCAGGTCGAGATGGTCGGTCACCGCCGCGAGGTCGTCGGCATAGTGGTCCATGTCGTGGCCGTCGCCGACCTGGGTCGAGCGCCCATGGCCGCGCCGGTCGTGGGCGATGACGCGATAACCGTGCGCGAGGAAGAAGAGCATCTGGGCATCCCAGTCGTCGGCCGAGAGCGGCCAGCCGTGACTGAAGACGATTGGCTGACCCTCGCCCCAGTCCTTGTAATAGATCTCAACGCCGTCTTTGGTGGTGACGAAAGGCATCGTTATCGCTCCTTGGTGATGGTTCGAGTCCTGGCCTCCTGTCGGTTTCTCGTAGCAGGAGATGTCAGGCCTCCCTGGGGATGCTCGGCGCCGGCGGCCTGACGGCCGCCGGGCCGACCGCGCGCTCGCGCTTGCGCTCGAGCTTGCGCGAGAACGGAAGCAGGAGGAGGGCAACGATCACGACAAACCAGGCGAGGAGCTTGAGCAGGTCGCCGCCGACTCCCTGGCCGTCGAAGTAAAGGATGCTGCGCAGGGCATCTACGGTTGCCGCGCCGACCCAGAAGTGGTTGAGGAAGTGGACGAAGGGGGAGAGAACCGGGGCGGTGTAAGTGGCGCCCAGGCTCGGGATGTTGAGGAAGACGAAGATCGCCAGCGAGGCGAAGATCCCCGGCGGCCCGAGCAGCACCTGGAACAGGCGCGTGCCGAGGCCGATCGTGAACGTGTACAGGGCGCCGATGCCGATGAAGGCGAGGATCGTCCCGAACGAGCCGTTATAGACGTCGTAGAAGGCGCCGCCGATCAGGGTGGCAAGGGTCGCGACCAGCAGCGAGGTCACCGCGATGATCGGGTAGCGGCGGTTCGGCTGCAGGGCGGGGGTGACGGTCTCGAGGACGGTCGGGGTGATGTAGCCGCAGATCGTGCAGACGACCATGAACATGAAGATCCCGAGCCCGATCACGTCGCCGCTCGGCAGCGGCCGGACCTCGCGCACGGTGAGCTGTGCCCCCTGGGCGGTGGTGACGTTGCGGGCCAGCTGTTCGGCCGCGGTCGCGACGATCCGGCCGTTGGCGCTGGCGACGATCAGGACTCCCGGCCGTTTCGGATTCGCGGTCGGCACGAAAGCGGCGTTGAGGTCGCGCTGGCGGACGTCGTCGACCGCCTGCGCGAGGCTCGGCTCCTGGCTGATGTCGAAGGCCGAGCCGGCCTCTTTCGAGATCAGGACGCTGAGCGGAGCCGTCGCCGGCGGCGGCCCGACGATCGCCACCTTGATCCCGTTCGGGTCCGGAGCGTGGTAGGTGCCGATGATGAAGACCGCGAACATGACCACGAAGAAGAGGGGGATCAGCATCGCGCCGAGCGCCAGCGCCAGCTGCTGGCGCTGCTCCTGCGCGGCGCTGTCGGGCTGCCGCTCGTTCACGCGCGGACCCGAACCTCGCCGTCCGCCTCCTCCACCTCATACGTGGTGAGCGGCTCGGTCGCAGGGCCCTTGACGACGGCGCCGGTGCTGAGCTCGAACCGCGAGCCGTGGCACTGGCACATGATCTCTGTCCCTTCGAGCAGCCCTCCCGACAGCGGGCAGGCCGGTTCGGCGCAGACGCAGAGATCGTCGAAGGCGTAGAGGTGGCCGCCGACGCGGGCGACCGAGATCCGCAGCTTGCGGTCGTCGAGGTAGTAGGGAACGACGAAGTCGTCGGTGATCGCCTCGCTCGGCCCGAGCGCGCGGAAGGTGTCGGCGGAGAGATCGGTCATGGTTTCTCCTTTCCTCGCCCCGGTTCAGTACGGGTAGGCGGGGACGACGTCGGCCTTCTTCGCATCTAGTCGCAGCTCTCCCGGGGCGCCGGCGGGGACGATCGGGCGCTGCGGCATCACCGGGTCGATGCGTTCGTAGCCGGAGCCGAGCGGCGGCCGCGGGTCCGGGTCGCCTTTGTTCGGCCACAGCGACATCGCCCGCTCGGCCAGCGCGGTGATCATCAGCGACGGGTTCACTCCGGGGTTGGCCGGCATCACGCTGCCGTCCATGACGTGCAGCCCCTGCTGCCCGAACAGGCGCAGGTAGGGATCGACGGCGCCACTCTCACTGCTCTCGCCGATCGGGATGCCGCCGATGAAGTGGGCGGAGGCGTTGCGGTTGATTACCTCGAATAGCACCGCCCCCTCGTGGGTTCCCATCTTCGCCGCCACCCGGTCGACGAAGTCCTCGATCTCGGGGATGTGGACCGGCGGCGGGGTTCCGGAGGGCCGGCTGCGCAGCAGGCCGTCGTCCCAGTAGAGCTCGATCGAGGTGTCGGTCGTCTGCGAGCAGAGCGCGATGAAGCTGCGCTCCGACCAGTGGCGGGGGTCGCTGAAACCGAGCACCTGGCCGGGGTGCCCGACCAGCTCCTTCAGCCAGGAGGCGGTCGCGTGTTTTTGCTCGCCGTGCTGGTGCTCGGTGACGAGGAAGGCGAAGACGTCCGAGCCGACGCCCCACATCGTCGGCTCGACGCTCGTCACGTCATTCGGCCAGACCCCCGAGGTGATCGCCACCGAGCCCGGCGTGACGTGGATCCGCTCCGGGTCGCGCTCCCACTCACCGTGAGTCTGGGTGACCGCGAGCAGCTGCTCGGAGTTCGTCCTCGCCCGTTTCCCGAGTTCGCTCGAGAGGCCGGTCAGGTGACCCTCGTGCTGCATGTGGTGGAGCAGCTTCGACGAGCCGTAGGCGTGGGCGGCGACGATCACCTGCTCGGCGGTGTAGCTGTGGCGGTGTTGATGGGTCGAGCGCTGCGCCCAGCCGGGATGGCGCGTGTGGACCTCGAAGCCGCCGCCATCGAGCGGGACCAGCTCGTGGACTTCGTGCAGTTCGTGGATCTCGGCGCCGAACTTCTCCGCCAGGTAGAGGTAGTTCGTCGTCAGCTTGTTCTTGGCGTTGTGGCCGCAGCCGATGTTGCAGTTGCCGCACGAGATGCAGCCGGTGCGCCGCGGTCCGACCCCGCCGAAGTAGGGGTCCTCGGCCTCGACCCCGGGGCTGCCGAAATAGACGCCGACCGGCGCCCTGTTGAACGTCTCGCCGCGCCCGATCTCGGTCGCGACCTGCTGCAGGACGCGGTCGACGTCGGTCGGCATGTAGGGGTAGCGGACCACCCCGAGCATCCGCGTCGCCTGGTCTAGGCACGGCGCCAGCTCGTCCGCCCAGTCGGTGATCTCGGCCCACTCCGGCGCGTCGAAGAACTGCTTGGGCGGGACGTAGAGCGTGTTGGCGTAGACGTGCGAGCCGCCGCCAACGCCCGCGCCCGAGAGGATCAGCACGTTGTCGAGGTACTCGATCCGCTGGATCCCGTACAGCTCGGCGCCCGGCATCCAGATGAAGTGCGGCAGGTCCCACTGCGTTTTCGGGATGTCCTCGTCCCTCCAGCGCCGGCCCGCCTCCATGACGCCGACCCGGTAGCCCTTCTCGGCAGCGCGCAGCGCGGCGACGCTGCCGCCGAAGCCCGAGCCGACGATCATCACGTCGTAATCGAAGCCCGCCATTGCCAGAGACTTGCGTCGAGCGCCCGTGATCGCGCCCGTCGATCACCCTGGTTCCCTCCCTGGCATGTGTCGCACCCGCAGGGCTTGTCAGGCCCTGCCGAGCCGACTTAAGATCGAGTCTCTTGCCCATGAGTGAGGGTTTCCCCGAAGACGAGCGGGGCGCCAGTCTGCGAGGCCGGGGCGGCGAGTGCGAACTGCTGGATGGCTTGGTCTCCGCGGTCGGGCGGGGCGAGAGCCGCTCGCTCGTGTTGGTCGGCGAGGCGGGGATCGGCAAGACCGCGCTGCTCCAGCACCTGCTCTCGCGGGCGTCCGAGACGACCGTCCTGCGGGCCGCCGGCGTCGAATCGGAGATGGAGCTCGCCTTCGCCACCCTGCACCAGCTCTGCGCCCCCCGGCTCGACCGTCTCGATCGCCTTCCGGCGCCGCAGGGCGAGGCGCTCGAAGTGGTCTTCGGCGAACGCGCCGGTGCTCCGCCCGATCGCTTCCTCGTCGGCCTTGCCGTGCTCAGCCTCTTCTCCGAGCTGGCAGAAGAGCGGCCGCTGCTCTGCGTGGTCGACGACGCACAGTGGGTCGACCACGCCTCCGCCCTGACGCTCGCCTTCGTCGCCCGCCGTCTGCAGGCGGAGCCGATTGCGATCGTCTTCGCCGCCCGCGAGCCAAGCGACGAGCTTCGCCATCTGGCGCAGCTGCCGGTCGCTGGCTTGGGCTACCGGGACGCCCGCGAGTTGCTCGCCGCCGGTGCTCCCTGGCTGCTCGACGAGCGGGTGCGGGACCGGATCCTCGCCGAAATGCGGGGCAACCCGCTGGCGCTGATCGAGCTGCCGCGGGGCCTGAGCGCGACCCAGCTCGCCGCCGGCTTCGGGATGGCGGACGCCGGCGCGCTTAGCGGCCGCATCGAGGAGAGCTACGTGCGTCGCCTGCAGGTGCTGCCCGAAGAGGCGCGGCTGCTGCTCGTCCTCGCGGCGGCGGAGCCGCTCGGCGATCCGTTCCTCCTTCAGCTCGGCTGCGAGCGGCTCTCGCTCGCCCCCGCCACGATCGACGCGACCGAGGGCCTGCTCGACGTCGGCGAGCGCGTCACCTTCCGTCATCCGCTGGTGCGCTCGGCGGTCTACGGGTCGGCGACCGCGCCCGAGCGCCGCGCCGCCCACCTGGCGCTGGCCGAGCTGACCGACCGCGACCTCGACCCCGATCGCCGCGCCTGGCACCTGGCGGCGGCGAGCGCAGGTCCCGACGAGGAAGTCGCGGCCGAGCTCGCGGCCTCGGCGAGCCGGGCGCAGGGGCGTGGCGGCCTCGCTGCCGCTGCGGCCTTCCTGCAGCGCTCGCTCGCCCTCACCGCCGATCCGGCCCGCCGCGCGGACCGGGCGCTGGCCGCCGCCCAAGCGAGCCTCGGCGCCGGCGCCTTCGACGCCGCCCGCGGCCTGCTTGCGGCCGCCGAGGCGGGACCGCTCGACGACCTCCAGCGCGCCCGCCTCGACCTGCTGCGCGCCGAGGCCGCCTACTCGGAGAGCCGCGGCGCCGAGGCCGCGGCTCTGCTGCTGCGCGCCGCGCAGGCACTCGAGCCGCTCGACCTGCGGCTGGCGCGCGAGACCTACCTCGACGCCTGGAGCTCGGCGCTCTTCGCCGGCCGGCTCGCCAGTCCCGCCGGCATGAGCGAGGTCTCGCGCGAGGCGCGGGCGGCGCCGAAGCCGGACGGGCAGTCCCGTCCCAGCGATCTGCTGCTCGATGGCTTCGCGCTCGCCTTCACCGACGGCCGCCGCTCGGCCGCTCCGGTCCTCGGGCAGGCGGCGCTCGCCTTCACCGCGCCGGAGGCCTCGGTCGAGGAGGTGCTGCGCTGGGGCTGGCTGGCGACCGCGGCGGCGGTGATGGCTTGGGACTTCGAGACCTGCCTGGCGGTCTCCGAGCGCGGGGTCGAGTGCGCCCGTGGGGCCGGCGCCCTCACGGTCCTCGCGGTCAGCGTCAACGTGTTCACCCAGGGACTGGTGCTGGCGGGAGAGTTCGACAGCGCTGCCACGCGGGTTGCCGAGGCGGACGCGGTGGTCGAGGCGACCGGCAGCCAGGTCGCCCCCTATGGCGCCCTCGTGCTCGCCGGCCTGCGCGGCCACGAGGCCGCCGCCACGCCACTGATCGCGACGACCATCGCGGCGGCGACAGCCGGCGGTCAGGGGACTGCTGTCCAGTACGCGCACTGGGCCAACGCCGTCCTGCTCAACGGCCTCGGCCGCTACCGCGACGCGCTCGCCGCCGCCACCGCGGCGAGCGAGGACACGCCGGAGCTGTTCGTCTCGGTCTGGGCGACGATCGAGCTGCTCGAGGCAGCGAGCCGCAGCGAGGAGCCGGAGTTGGAGCGCATCGCGCTCGAGCGACTGCTCGCCGCGACCGCGGTAGCCGAAAGCGACTGGGCGGCCGCAATCCGCGCGAGGTCGCAGGCGCTGCTGAGCGACCCCGACGCTGCCGAGCCGCTCTACCGCGAGGCGATCGAGCGGCTCCAGCGCACCCGGCTGCGCCCGGAACTGGCCCGCTCCCACCTCCTCTACGGCGAGTGGCTGCGCCGCCAGAACCGCCGCCTCGACGCCCGCGCCCAGCTGCGGGCGGCACACGAGCAGTTCGTCGTGATCGGCATGGAGGCCTTCGCCGAGCGGGCGCGAGGGGAGCTGCAGGCTACCGGCGAGAAGGTTCGCAAGCGGACGCTTGGGACCCGCGACGAGCTGACTCCGCAGGAGCTGCAGATCGCCCGCCTCGCCCGCGACGGGCTCTCCAACCCGGAGATCGGCGCCCGCCTCTTCCTCAGCCCGCGCACCGTCGAGTGGCATCTGCGCAAGGTCTTCGCCAAGCTCGAGATCCACTCCCGGCGCGAGCTGGTGACCGCGCTGCCGGCGACCGAAGCGGAGCTGGTCCCGAGCTAGGCGGCGCCGGCCGCTTTCGGCTCGTCGTCGCGCGCCTCGATCGCCTTGACGCTCGCTTCGAAGGCGCCCTTCAGTTTGCCCTTGCCGACCGATCCGAGGATGAATTCGAGGAAGCGCCCTTTGAAGTTCTTGCCCTCGCGCACGGAGATCAGTTCGACCTCGGTGCCGCCGTCGGGCTGCGGCGTCAGGTTGTAGGTGTGGCCGGAGTTGCGACCCCAGGTGTTCGAGTCGGTGGTGGTGAGGACGACGTGCTCGGGGTTCGACCAGTCGTAGTGCAGGCGCTCCCAGATGCCACCCGAGCCCTCGGTGACGTCAGCGTCGGTCGCGCCGAGCTCGTGCACTTTCAGGTAGTCGTCGGCGCTGTTAGGGAAGAGCTCCTTGCGGCCGGGGCCGAAGTCGGTAAGGCCGGCGACGAACTGCGCTGGCGTCGCGGTCGTCTTCTGTTTGAAATGGAGCGTGGCCATGGGTTGGTCCTCCTCAGGGGTCGGGCAGGGTTTCGACGACGCGGCGGCCGAGCTCGCGCTCGAGCTCGCTGTCGGTGTTCAGGCCCAGCGCCCGCAGGCGGGCGGACTGCTCTCGCTGGGCGGGTCCGCCGAGCATCGAGAAGAAGTCGGCGAGGGCGGGCGGGAACTCGCTGTCCGGGGGCAGGGTCACCGGGTCGACGTAGGACTTGGTCCGCGCGATCGCCTCGTGGTCGAAGCGCGCGACCCGGGCGGCGATCGCCTCGACCTCCTCGTCGAGCCGCTGGTCGGGGATCGTCCGGTTGACGTAGCCGTAGAGCTCGGCGCGCGGCCCGTCGAGGTCGTCGGCGACCAGCAGGATCTCGAGCGCCCGGCCGCGGCCGACCAACCGCGAGAGGCGCGCCATCGGTCCGCCGCCCGGGACGACGCCGGTGCCGACCTCGAACTGGCCGAGCAGCGCGTTCTCGCGGGAAGCGAAGCGCAGATCGCAGGCGAGGACGAACTCGCTGCCGGCGCCGCGGGCGCGGCCTCGGACGACGGCGATGCTGAGCACCGGTGCCCGCGAGAGTCGCACCAGCAGGTCGAGCCAGGCGTGCATCCCGGTCGGCCCGTTGCCGAGCGCCAGCGTCTTTGCCGGATCGTCCTCGACGTCGTAGTGGGCGAGGTAGAACTCCGGATTGGCGCTGTCGAAGACGACGACGTTCAGATCCGGGTCGGTTTCGATCAGGCCGACCAGCTCGGCCAGCTCGGCGACGGTGGTGGCGGTGATCGTGTTGATCGGCGGGTGGTCGAAGGTCACCCGACAGTAGCCGGGGCTCGGCCGGTCGACCCCCAGGTGGGTCCACGGCCGCGCCCAGGCATCGGATCCCGAGCCGTTGCTCGTCGCGTCTCCGAGCTCCATGGGTCACTCCTCCCAGACTCGCCCGGCGAGCCGCTCGGTCACCTCCTGCAGCAGCCAGGTGTTGCCGTCGGGGTCGCTAAAGGTCGCGTAGGACGCGTAGGAGGCGCGCTGGGGATCCAGCCCTGGTTCGAAGCCGGCGTCGCCGCGGTGGAAGAAGTCACTGACCTCGACGCCGCGCCCGATCAGGTCGGCGCGCGCAGCCTCGATGTCGGAGACGACGATCTCGAGCCGTTCGGCCGAGCCCGGCGCGGCGCTGATCAGGCCACGCCCGAAGCCGATCGAGCATTCAGAGTGGGTGGGGGTGAATTGGACGACGCGGACGTCGCCGAGATCGAAGTCGGCGTCGAGCCGCCAACCGAGGCTCGCGTAGAAGGCCTTGGCACGGTCGACGTCGGAGACCGGGATCGCGACGACCTCGAGCTTCATGTCGATCGTCCCGGGCTCGGGGCTGGCCGCGGTCCCAGCGCTTTCGCTGGCGGTGCTCATGCTGTCCTCCCTGATCGATTGCGGTGGCACCAGCCTCCCGCCCCGGCCTGTTTTTCGCGCCCGTGTGGTCACTGGCCCGGACCCTGGCCCGGGCAGGCGACCAGGGAGTTGCCGGGCGCGAGCCTGGGACCGATCGGGGATGCTCGCCCCGTGCCGGAGCTCGAGGGACAGACCGTCGTCGTAATCGGTGGCAGCGCGGGAATCGGGTTCGAGACCGCTCGGCGGGCCGCCGAACAGGGGGCCGAAGTGGTGCTGGCCGGCCGCGATCCAGAGCGCCTCGAGCGTGCAGCCGGGGAGGTCGGAGCGGCGCGAACAGCGGCGTTCGACGCTTACGACTTCGAGGCGCTGCGGCAGTTCTTCGAGCAGCAGCCGGGACGGATCGACCACGTGATGGTCACCGCTGGTGGACCCAGCTACGGCCCCTTGCTGGAGATGGACGCAGAGCGCATCCGCGACGCGGTTAGCGACCACATCGTGCTCGCGCTCGAGGTCGCGCGCCACGCCCGCCCGCGGATGTCAGCCGGCGGCGCGTTGGTGCTGATGGGCGGGACCGGCGGTCGCAGGATCAGCCGCGAGCTCGGCATCGCCTCGGCGGCGACCGCGGCGCTGCCCGTCTTCACCGCAACCCTGGCGCTCGAACTGGCCCCGGTTCGCGTCAACCTGATCGCCGCCGGTTTCGTCGACACCCCGCTCTCCGCCTCGCTGCTCGGCGAAGGCCTCGAAGCGCGGCGGCAGGAACTGCGGGAAACGCTCCCGATCGGACGGGTCGTCGCTCCAGCGGACATCGCCGCCCTCGCCGTCCATCTGATGGCCAACACGGCGATCACCGGCGCCACCTACGACATCGACGGCGGCCAGCAGTTCGTCGCCTGAATCACTCCCCTTCTCTATCCAGCGCCCTGGAGCGAGTCGAGGACGGCGGCGGCGTACCTCGCCGGCTCCTCCTCCCAGATGAAGTGGCCGCCGTCGATCACCTCGAGGCGGCTGTTCGGCAGGCGCTCGTGGAGGAATTCGGAGTTGGCAAGCGGGACGACCGGATCGTGGCGCCCGCTGACGATCGTCACCGGCGTCTCGATCCGCGGCAGCAGCTCGGCCAGTTCGGGCAGCTGTTCGGGGTAGCGGCGGACGTAAAGCATCGATTCGACGAACCGCTCGCCGGCGTAGCACTGGCGGTAGTCGGCGCGGATCTCGTATGGAATGCCGCCGGCGACGGTGTCGGCCGCGACGTCGACGATCGCCTCCGGGTCCATCTCCCGGTACTTGTCGAGATCCGGGTCGAGGACCCATGACTTGAGCGGCTCGCCGAGTTCGAGTGGCACCGCGACCCCGCCGGTGCCGACGACAAGGCCGCCGATTTGCTCGGGGTGGGAGGCTGCGGCGAAGAGGGCAGCCGCGGTGCCGACGTCGGGACCGACGATGTGTGGCCGCTCGAGCTCGACCTCGGCGATCAGCCCCACCAGGAACGCGCCCATCGCCCGCGGCGAGAGCAGCTCCTCGCGGGTCTCGGAGGCGCCGAACCCAGGCAGGTCGACGGCGAGGAGGCGGGCGTGGGGGGCGAGGGTCTCCCAGACCGAGGCGAACGCGTAGACGCTCTCCGGCCATGGGCTGGTCAAAAGCAGCGCCGGCGCCCGCGGGTCGCCGCCCTCGGCGCAGCGGATTCGCACCCCGCCCACGGTTCGGAACTGAGGCTCGAGACCCGTCGTAGCGGTCACGCCGCCAGCCTCCGCCAGCGGGCGGATCATCGCGCCCGTCGGTCACCCTGGCCGACTCCCTGGACCGAGACACGCCCGCCGATGGGCCGATTTCGGGGGGCATGGGCTCGAAATCGGCCCATCGGCGGACCAGGGCTCCGACCAGTGCCTTCCCGGGCGCGACCCGCGGGGCACAACCGCGAGGCTCGCCAACCATGAGCGGCGTCAGCGGCGGCCAGGCGAGTGACTCCTAGGTCCAAAGCGAGGGCGGTGGGTCTGGGCCTCGTCGCTGGCGTCGCTGGGACCGCGGCGATGACCGTCTGGCAGGAACTGGCGGCCAAGCTCCAGTCCTCCGACGAGGTCAGCGCGGAATTCCCCGAATCTTCCGTGGACCCGTGGGAATCAGCGCCGGCTCCGGCGCGGGTGGCGAAGCTGATCGGCGAAGGCGTCTTCCACCTCAAGGTCCCGGCCGAGAAGATCGGTTTTCTGACCAACGCGATGCACTGGGGCACCGGCACTGGATACGGAGCCGCCTACGGGCTCCTCGCAGCGACCCGCGGCCGCTCCACTCTCCGCGAGGGCCTCGCCTTCGGCACCTTCGTCTGGCTGTCGAGCTATGCGCAGCTGGTGCCGCTGGGCATCTACGAACCGCCCTGGAAGTACCCGCCGCGGGTGCTGGCCTTCGACATCTCCTACCACCTCGTCTACGGCGGGGCGACGGCGGTTGCCTTCGCCGTGCTCGCCGACGACAGCTGATCGATCGCTGAGCAATTGCCCGCCGTCGTCCCCGGGGTCTAGGCTCGCCGCGGGGAGATGGGAAACGAATCCGCTAAGAGCCAGCGCCTGGGCCTGTTGCTGGCGGCGGCGATGTTCGTCCTAGTCGTCGACACCTCGTTGATGAACGTCTCGATCGCCTACGTGTTGCGGGACCTCGACACGACGGTCAGCGGGGTGCAGGCGGCAATCGCGCTCGAGGCGCTGGTCTCGGCCGCCTTCGCCGCTCTCGCTCAGCATTGTCGGCGTGGCGCTGCTGGCCGGCAAAAAGGCCGGCAACCGCCCTCCCGGCCCGATCGTCCGCGTCGGCTTCCTCCTCGTCAGCATCGGCTTCGCGCTGCTGATCCCGTTCATCCCCCGTGTCGACAGCGGCTGGTATCTGGTGTTGCCGCTGGCGATCGCCGGCTCGGGCCTCGGCCTGCTCGTCTCCCAGCTCAACAACTTCACCCTCGGGCCGATCCCGGAAGAGCGAATCAGCGAGGCGGCGGGGGTCAACTCGGCGGCGGGCTCGTTTGGGCTCTCCTTCGGGCTCGCCTGCGCCGGGGCGATCATGCTGGCGACGCTCTCGGTCGCCTTCACCAAGAACGCCGAAGCGAGCTCGGTCCTGCGGCCGGACCAGCAGCAGCAGGTCGCCGACGTGCTCGACGAAGACGCGGAAGTGCTGAGCAACGGGCAGCTCGAAGAACTGCTCGCCGACGAGCCGCCGAGGGTCCGCGAAGAGATCGTCGATATCAACACCGACACCCGGCCGCTGGCGCTGCAGATCGCGCTGCTGGTGCCGCTGCTGGCCGGCCTCGCCGGGCTGGCGAACTCGTTCCGGATGGTGCGGCTGCCGGACGCACCGCCGCCCAAAACCGCCGAGGGCGCCGCCCTCGGCTGACACCCCAGCAACCCGATTGGAGGTAGCCCAATGCTGCGAAGAATCGACGACATGCCCGCCGGGACGGTCGGCTTCGAGGCCATCGGCGACGTCGAGGACGACGACTGGGAGGAGGTGGTGGAGCCGGTCCTCAAGCAGTGGATCGCCGAGGGCGGCAGGGTGCGGATGCTCTACGTGCTGGGCGCGCGGAGCCACGAGGTCGAGGGCGAGGCGATGGGCGCCGACCTCGGCTTCCGCACCCGCCACGCCAGCTCCTTCGAGCGGGTCGCGGTGGTCACCGACGAGGACTGGATGCGGCCGGCGCTGGCAACGCTTTCGTTCATGCTGCCCGGTAAGGCGAAGGCCTTCCGCTCGGCCGAGCTCAAGGAGGCGAAAGACTGGCTGGCGGCCGACTGACCTACGTCGGCCACGCGACCGCCCTGATCGAGCTCGACGGGACGCGGCTGCTGACCGACCCGGTGCTGGGGGACTGGCTGGGGCCGCTGAGGCGCCAGTCGCCTCCGCCCCCGCGCGGGGTGGGGGAGCGCTTGGATGCAATCCTGGTCTCCCACCTGCACCGCGACCACGCCGACCTGCGCACGCTGCGCCGGATCGCCGACCAGGTGCCGCTGATCGTCCCGGCCGGCGCAGGCTCCTTTTTCGCCGCCAGGGGCTTCGACGCGGTAGTCGAGCTCGCGCCGGGCGAGTCCCACCAGGTTGGTCCGGTCGCGGTCACCGCGACCATGGCCGACCACGAGATCGGCCGCCGCGGCGTCTCCGCTGAGCCGGTCGGGTTCCTTGTCGATGGGACGCAGCGCCTCTACTTCGCCGGCGACACCGACCTCTTCGACGGCATGGCCGAGATTGGCGTGGGCCTCGATCTCGCACTGCTGCCGGTCTGGGGTTGGGGGCCGAACCTAGGTCCCGGCCACATGGATCCCGAGCGCGCCGCCCGGGCCGCCGCGCTGGTCTCGCCGCGGCTTGCGGTCCCGATCCACTGGGGCACCTTCTATCCGGCCGGGCTGGCCCGGTTGCGTCCGCGACCGCTGCGCGAACCGCCCTGGCGGTTTGCCGCGCGGGTGCTGGAAATCGCACCCGAGGTCGAGGTCCACGTCGTCGCGCCGGGCTCAGCGGTTGCGTTCGACCGACCCCGGTAGGAGACTGCACTCACAAATCGAGGGGGAAGGTTGGTCCTGACGTGAGCCGAGCTCGACGGATCGCGGTACCGACGTTGTTGGTCCTAGGCACGATCGTCCTCTTCGTCGGGGTGTTCTCGGTCTGGATCAATCGCCAGGTCCTCAACACCGACAACTGGGTTGACACCAGCGGCAAGCTCCTCGCCAACCCCCACATCGAGGAACAGCTCTCGAAGTTCCTGATCGCCCAGGCCTACGAAAACGCAGACGTCGAGGCCGAACTGGAAGCCGAGCTGCCGCCGGCGACGCAGCAGCTCGCCGGGCCGATCGCCGGCGGCCTGCGCCAGCTCTCCGAACGGGTCGCCGAACGGGCGCTCGCCGCACCGGCCTTCCAGGGCCTCTGGGAAGAGGCCAACCGCTCCGCCCACGAAGCGCTACTGAAGATCCTCGACGGCGGCGGCTCGTTCGTCTCGACCGGCGAAGGGACGGTGACCCTGAACCTCCATGACCTGCTCGAAGGGGTGGTCGAACAGGCCGGGCTGCCGGAATCGGTGCTGGAAAAACTGCCGCCGGAAGCGGGCGAACTGACGGTGCTCGAATCGGATCAGCTCTCGGCCGCGCAGACCGTCGCGAAGCTGATCCGCAAACTGCCGATCGTCCTCGTCCTGCTGATGGCGCTGCTCTACGGGGCGGCGATCTATCTGGCCCGGGGACGGCGCCGCGAGGTGGTGCGGGCGGTCGGCTTCGGCTTCGTGATCGCCGGCGTCGGCACGCTCGCGGTCCGTGGGATCGCCGGCAACGCTGTCGTCGGCGCGCTGGCCACCACCGATCCGGTCGAAGAAGCCGCCAGCGCCGCCTGGGGGATCGGGACCTCGCTGCTGGTGCAGGTCGCGGTCTCGACCCTGCTGTTTGGCGTCCTTCTGGTGCTCGGCGCCTGGACGCTCGGCTCGAGCGCGCTGGCCCGCGGCCTGCGGCGTCAGGCGTCGCCCTGGCTGCGCGAGCGGCCTGGTGGAGCCTACGTCGCCTTCGGCCTGATCTGGCTGCTGCTGATCGCTTTCGTGCCGATCACCGCGTTCCGCAACTGGCTCGGGATCCTCGTCTTCGCCGTCCTCTTCGCGGTCGGCGCAGCGCTCTTCCGGCGCCAGGCACTCACCGAGTTCCCCGACGCCGAGCGGCAGAGCTTCGGCCAGACGATGCGGAAGTTCCGGGCGGCTACCGTTCGTGCACCGGCCGAGCCGGCGCCAAGCGCCGACCCGGTCGCCAGCCTCGAGCGCCTCAACACGCTGCGTGGCGAGGGCGCGCTCAGCCCGGAGGAGTTCGAGGCGGCGAAGCGAAAGGTCCTCGCCGCTCCCTGAGCGCGCGGGGGCGCGGCACCGATGTTCGCCTCGCGGTTGCGCCGAGCGATCCTCGTCACGGTGCTCGATGCCGTCGTCCTGCTCGTGCTTTCCGAGCTGCTCGCCGGCTTCGTGCTCGACGGGCCCGGCAGCGCGCTGCTCGCCGCGGTGCTAGTCGGCGTCCTCAACGCTCTGATCTGGCCGGCGCTGGCGCGGCTCTCGCTGGGACTCAACGTGCTCACCCTCGGGCTCGGCGGGCTGGTCCTGAACGCGGTGTTGGTCGCGCTGGTGATCGACCTGCTGCCGGGCGCCGAGGTCGGCGATCTGCTCGATGCGGTGGTGATTACGATCGTGCTGGCGGCGACTACCGCAGCCGTCGACTCGCTGCTCGCGGTCGACGAAGACGAGTGGTGGTACCGCCACGTGGTCAAGCGCCAGGCACGGCGGCGCGGGCTCGTCACCGAGAGCGAGGTCCCCGGTCTGCTGCTGCTTGAGATCGACGGGCTCGCCCACGACGTCCTGCTGCGGGCGATGCGCGACGGCAATGCGCCGGCACTCGCCGCCTGGCTGCGCTCGGGCTCGCACCGGCTGCGTCGCTGGGAGACCGACTGGTCCTCGCAGACGGGCGCCTGCCAGGCGGGCCTCCTGCACGGCTCCAACGACGACATGCCGGCCTTTCGTTGGTGGGAGAAGGAGACGGGGCGGTCGATCGTCACCAACCATCCCCGCGACGCCGAAGAGCTCGAGCGGCGGCACTCCGACGGCCGCGGGCTGCTGCATGCCGACGGTGCGAGCCGCGCCAACATCCTCTCCGGCGACGCCCCGCATTCGATGTTGACGATGAGCACCGCGCTCAGCCGGCGACGCCCGCTCGGCCGCGACTACAGCGCCTATTTCGCCCGTCCCTACGCGGTCGCCAGGACGATCGTCCTCTCCGTCGCCGACGTCGCCCGCGAGCGGCGCGCCGCCCGTGCCCAGGTGCGCAATGACGTGCAGCCGCGGATCGCCCGTAGCCGCTCCTACGCGCTGATGCGCGCCTGGGCGACGGTCGTCCAGCGCGATCTGCAGGTGGCGACGGTGATCGGCGACGTGCTCGCCGGCCGCGCTTGCATCTACACCACCTTCCTCGCCTATGACGAGGTCGCTCACCACTCCGGCATCGAGCGGCCGGACGCGCTCGCCGTCCTCCGCGACCTCGACCGCCAGATCGCCCGCATCGCGACCGCCTGCGAGGAGGCGCCACGTCCCTACCGCCTGGTCGTCCTCTCTGACCACGGCCAGTCGCAGGGCGAAACCTTCCGCGACCGTTTCGGCCAGTCGCTCGAGCAGTTGGTGCGCGAGAGCTGCGATACGGGGCAAGTGTTCGCCGCAGTTGGAGGCGAGGACGACGCGCTCTCCTACTTCGGCGCCGGGCTGACTGAGGTCGCCCGCGACGACACGGTCGCCGGCCGTGCCGTCCGGGTCGCGGCGCGCGGGCGGACCGACGAGGGCGCCGTGATGCTCGGCGAGGAGGCCCGTCGCGAGGCGGCCGAGGCAGAGGACGGCGAGCTGCCGGAGCTCTCGGTGATGGCCTCCGGCTGCCTTGGCCTGGTCAGCTTCCCTCGGCTGCCCGGACGAGTGCCACTGGAGCGGATCGAAGCCCTCTACCCGGAGCTGATCCAGACCCTGCGGGTCCACCCGGGTATCGGCTTCCTGCTGGTCCGCTCCGACCTGCACGGCGCCCTCGCGATCGGCCGCGACGGCGTCCATCGACTCGACTCCGAAGAGGTCGAAGGCGAGGACCCGCTGGCGCCTTTCGGGCCCCACGCCGCCCGCCACCTGCGCCGCACCGACGCCTTCCCGCACTGTGCCGACCTGATGGTCAACAGTACCTACTGGCCGCAATTCGGTGAAGTCGCTGCCTTCGAGGAGCTGGTCGGATCACACGGCGGCCTCGGCGGCACGCAGAGCTTCCCCTTCGTCCTCCATCCGCGCGAGCTCGAGTGGCCCGACGACGAGGTGGTCGGGGCGGAGAGCGTGCACCGGATCTTCCGCCGCTGGCTCGCCCAGCTTGGCCACCAAGCCTTCCAACAGACAACCGCAACCGAGAGAGAGGGAGTTCGAGATGGATTCGTTCGAGGTCGAGAAACGCGACCGGGTGACCCGGGCCGAGGCAGCGACGCGCTTGCGCCGGATCGCCAATCTGCTGTCGGGCGACGACGATGAGGTCGAGTTCGAGCGTGACGGGCTGAAGCTCAAGTTCTCGGTCCCGGAGGAACTGGAGATGAAGGTCGAGCTCGAGCTTGACGACGAGGAGAGCGAGCTCGAGATCGAGTTCAAGTGGTGAGCGAGTCCGAGTCCTTGCGCTTGCGCCGTTCTTTCATTTCGCGGCTTTTCACCTTGGCGTCGGTGTAGGAGGACTCGACCAGGGCTTTGCCACCGCTCCAGCCGAACACCCAGCAGACGAGGGCGACGGCGAAGACGACGTTCCAGGCGGAGGTGACGATCTGCTGGCTGATCGAGTAGGCGGTGGCGGTGGCCGCGTCGGTCGAGCCGGAGAGCGCGACCGAGTTCATCGCCTGGGTGACGCCGACGCCGCCGGGGGTGGCGGAGACCGTGTTGGAGATTGAGTTCGACGCCGTGACGGTGGCGATGTCGTGGAAGGTCACCGGGATCCCGTAGGCGCCGAGGAAGACGCCGACGATCGCCAGCCGCGCCAGGTAGCTGCCGAGCGATGGGAGGACGACGTCGAGCAGGAAGCGCCGCGGCTTGCCGAGGACCGCACCGCCCTTGGCGACCTGCGCGCGGAGGCCGGCCAGCCGCTTCCAGAAGGTGCGGCCGAGGAGGGCGACGAGGACGGCCCCGCCGATCAGGATCCCGACCACGATCGCGGTGTGGTCGGCGAGGAAGCCGAGCTTGACCGAGAACGAGCCGGCGACCGAGAAGAAGAGGTAGAGGTAGAGCGCGACGTTGAAGACCGTGAACGGGATCTTCTGCACCACGATCCCCGACAGCATCATCGTGAAGGTCGCACCCGCGAACAGGGTGGTGAACATCAGCAGCATCACCCAGGTGCCGATGTTGGCCGGCAGGAAGCTGTTCAGCGCGACCGCGGTCGCGTAGCTGGCGAGCACGATCCGGTAGCTGACCCCCGGCCCGATCGGCGCCGCCCGCAGGATCCCGAACCAGGCGAGCGCCGCCAGCGCGGTCTGCGCGCTCTGCAGGACGATGCCGGCCGCGATCGCCCAGGCCGGCACCTCGGCCAGCTTGTCGAACAGTTCTTCGATCCACTCGCGGACCGGGATGCCGAGCAGGTCGAGGACGAAGATCGCCAGCGCGACCCCGGCGATCCAGAGGGCGATGCGGGCAAGGCGCCTGGATAGCGGCTGCGAGCGCACGCGGCCAGGCTATTGTCTGGGCGTCCGGGAAATCGATCGAGGGGAGAGCCGATGCCAACGGTGCTTGCGTTTCACGAGGTGGACGACGTCGATCACTGGCTCAGCTCGCCGAAACGCGAGGAATTCTTTGGGCCGGCCGGAATCACGGTTCGTACCTTCAGCGACCCGAGCGGCTCGAATCGGGTCGGGCTGATCATCGAGGTGCCCGACATGGCCGTTCTGCAGCAGCTGCTCGAGCGCGAGGAGGCGGCCGCCGCGATGGAGCACGACGGGGTCCGGCCGGAGACGCTGCTGATCCTCGAGGAGGCCTAGGGAGCCAAGAGCGGGGGCCGGTCAGGCCCGCAGCTCGGCCGCCATTTCGCGGAACGCTTCGACGTAGGCGTCGACCGCGGCATCGTCGTGGGCGACCGAGAGGGTCCACTCCTCCTCGCGACCGGGGGTCATGAAGATGCCGCGGTTGAAGTTGTAGAGCCAGGCCAGCTCGGAGAGCTCCTCGTCCTGGTGCTGCTTGAAGACGGCGTAGTCGGTGACGCTGGCGGGGGAGAAGGTGACGCAGCCCTTGGAGCCGATCCCGACCGTGTAGCCGGGCAGGTCGTACTCGGCGACCACCGCGTCGCAGCCGGCGAGGATGCGGTCGTTGAGGTGGTCGAGGTGGTCGTAGGCGTCGGGGATGAGGACCTCGAGCAGGCTGGCGCGGGCCGCCGCCATCCCCAACGGATTGCCATTGTAGGTGCCGACCTGGTAGACGCTGCCGTCCTCGACCACCCGGGCGACGTCCTCGCTCATCCCGATCGCGCCGGTCGGCAGGCCGCCGCCGAGGCTCTTGGCGAGGGTGATCATGTCGGGCTCGACATCGAACTTCTCAACCGCGCCGCCGGCGGCGATCGTCATCCCAGTCTTCACCTCGTCGAAGATCAGGACGACGTCGTGGCGGCGGGTCACCTCACGGACCGCGTCGAGGTAGCCGGGGATCGGCAGGACGACCCCGAGGTTCATCATCGCCGCCTCCATGATCACGCAGGCGGGCTTCCGCCCTTCCTTCTCGAGCGCGACGATCCGCCCCTCCATCGCCTCGGCGTCGTTGAAGTGGACGGCGTGGGTGAGGTCGACGGTCGCCTGGGGGATGCCGGCGCCGTAGGGAAGGGAGAGCGGCGCCTCGCGCGGCCCGATCCGGTCGTATTCGACCCCGATCGAGACCATCACCGCGTCGTGGTGGCCGTGGTAGGAGCCGAAGATCTTCAAGATGTCGTCGCGGCCGGTCAGCGCCCGGGCGATCCGGATCGCGTCCATCGTCGACTCCGAGCCGGAGTTGGTGTAGCGCCAGCGGGGCAGGCGGAAGCGCCGTGCCAGCTCTTCGGCGACGACGATCCCGTCCTCGGTCGGGGCGGCGAAGTGGGTGCCCTTGCGGTAGCGGTCGGCGATTGCGCGGCCGATCGCCGGGTGGGCGTGGCCCTGGACCATCGAGCCGAAGCCGTTGTGGAAGTCGTAGAGCTCGTTGCCGTCGACGTCCCAGACCTTCGGCCCCTCGCCGCGCTCTAGGTAGATCGGCCAGGGCTCGCGTTCCTGGTAGGCGGAGGCGACGCCGCCCGAGAGCGTCTGGTTGGCCCGTTCGAACATCTCTTTCGAGCCCTGGGTGCGCTCGTTCAGTGCCGCGGACTCGCGCTCGGTCAGCTCGGCGACGCGGTCGCGGTCGATTGGGGCGGCGGTTCCGGCTTCTGAAGTGGTCATCCCTCCATGATCCACGCTCGGCAGGACTGAGCACAGGTGCATTCCGGCACACAGCTTGCGATCGAGGTGGACATCCCGTCGCATCCGGCCTCTAAGACTTACCCGCCAGCGCCCCCATCACCGCGGCGGTGTCGGGGAAGCCGCGGTGGTCGACGATCTTCCCGTCCGTGACGGTCCAGACGTGCGCGAACGGGGCGTGAAAAGGGGCACCGGTGCTTCTCGCGGTGCCGCTGATCACGCCGAGCGTGACGACGCGGTCCTCGGTCTCGATCACGTCGTCGATCTCGACCCGGGCGTCGAGCTGTTCGCCGATCATCGTCAGGTAGCGGCGCACGGCGTCGGGGCCGGTGCGGCCTTCGACCGCCGCCCCCCACGGCATCGTCGGCGACGAGCGCCAAGTCACCTCGGGATGCAGGCAGTCATCGAGTCTCTCGCCGAGGTCTCCCTGCTCGAGCGCGGCGTAGAGGGCGAGGACGGGTTCGGCTGCGGCTGGCATGGGGACTCCTCCGGTGTAGTGCCGCCGTACTCGGCCCGGCGGCGTGAACCGACCGTAGGCGCTGTCGCCCCCGCTGGCAATACGCGACGCGCTCGTCTCGATAAGCGGGCGTCCTCGATCGATTGCGGACCCGGGAGGACGGGCATAGGGTCGTGACGTGGACGTCCTCAGCGACCTGCTGGAACGGACCCGGGCCCGCGGCTCGCTGTTCGCTCAGAGCGTCCTCCACGCGCCCTGGGGGTTCCGCTTCTCGGCCGAGCCGATGATCCAGTTCCACGTCGTGCTGCGCGGGGCCTGCCACCTGCGCCGCGCCGGCGCCGAGCCGTTGGTGCTGCACCAGGGCGACGTCGTCTTCGTCGTCGCCGAGCAGGAGTACGAGCTGGTCGACGCCCTCGACTCGCCGGTCACCTCCTTCGCGCCCTTCCAGCGGGCCGCCCGCGCCGAGGGCACCTTCGTCTGGCCCGGCGACGGCGAGGCGACGAAGCTCCTCTGCGGCGCCTATGAGCTGGACCCGGAGTGCGGTCCCTCGCTGCTGGGTCAGCTGCCGCCGGTGCTCCGGGTCAGCGCCGGCGACGGTCATCGCCAGCCAGCGCTTCGCACCACGCTCGCCGCGCTCACCGACGAGTTGCAGCAGCGCCAGGCAGGCGCCCAGCTGGTCGCCGACCGCCTCGTCGACGCCCTCTTCGTCCACGTCCTCCGCACCTGGTCCACCAGCGCCGCCGGCGAGCTGCCGCTTTGGGCGTCACCGGACGCCGACCCGGCCGTGCACCAGGCGCTGGCCCTGGTCCACGCCGAGCCGGGGCGCGACTGGAGCGTCGAGCGGATCGCCGCGGAGGTGCAGCTCTCGCGCTCGGCCTTCTCGCGCCGGTTCTCGAGCGCGATGGGCGAGCCGCCGATGACCTACGTCACCCGCCTGCGGATGGCGATCGCGGCCGAGCTCTTGCGCGACAGCCAGCTGCCGGTGCAGGCGATCGCGCGGCGGGTCGGCTACGACTCGGTGTTCGCCTTCTCGACGGCCTTCAAGCGGGCGACCGGCGGCGCCCCGACCCACTTCCGCCAGGGCTCTCGCGCAGCGGCCGGCAGCGGCCTGACCGGGAGCCTCGGCCGATGATCGATCCGAACAGCTGTCATCGGGGGATCTTCTCGATCGACGGCCCGCTGCCGGGCTACGCGTTCCCGACGACGGTCTCCTACACGCCGCTGGGCGAGCGGCTCTGGACGGCGACCGACGGCATCTACCGCACGGTCTTCGCCGAGGGCGACGAAGGCGTGGTGGCGTTCGACACCTTCTGGTCGCCGGCGGCGGCCGGGTCCTACCGGACGGCGATCGACCGCCTCCTGCCCCGTCGCGAGCTGCACACCGTCGTCTACTCCCACGAACACCTCGACCACTGCGGCTTCGCTGAGGACCTGGCCCCGGAGGCGTCGACGATCCTCGCCCACGAGGAGGCCGCGGCGGTGATCGCCGCTCGCGGCTCCGACGGTCAGGTGGTGCCGACCGAGACGTGGGGGGGAGAGCGCAAGGGGTTCGAAATCGACGGCGTCGCCTTCGAGCTGATCAACCCCGGCGCGACCCACGGCGCCGGCAATGTCGCCGCCCACTTCCCGGAGGCCGGGGTCCTGTTCATGGTCGACACCGTGATCCCGGGGGTCGGCTACACCTTCTTCCCCGACTGGCACCTCGACAGCTATCTGCCGAACATGCGAAGGCTGGAGTCGCTCGAGTGGGACACCTTCGTGCCCGGACACTTCTGGCCGCTCGATCGCCAGAGCTTCGGCGACAACCTCGCCTACTACGAGCGGATCAGCGAGGCGGCCTCCGAGGCCCTGGCCGAGGGCGTCGACCCCGACGACTTCCCCGCGATCGACGCCTGGGCGAAGGAGCGGCTGCGGGCGGAGCACGGGCGGCTGTTTCGCTTCGACGAGTACATCGGGATGAACGTGATGCGCTACATGGCCCACCACCGAACCGGCGGCTGGGGCCTCGAGGACGCCGG
>Ga0068862_100001320_pt1 | contig 23043 bp, 16 predicted proteins | sample KBSSwiS52_FD_66598 | JGI IMG/M metagenome (GOLD analysis project Ga0068862, IMG submission 66598) | Switchgrass rhizosphere microbial communities from Kellogg Biological Station, Michigan, USA - KBS Switchgrass S5-2 | ecosystem: Host-associated > Plants > Roots > Rhizosphere > Soil ... | reverse complement strand
AAGCTTGCCGGATACACAAGGATTAATTAAAAATACCAGTTTAACTAAGCATTAACTGCCTTATATTTATACCGACAAATTTTTTTGACTGCCTGAATTATACCCTGAAAAAAAAATTTAGAAATTTTAATATTTCATTAAGGTATGATCAGGTATTAGAAATTAACTAATAGACTGTATATGACAACTTCTCTTGTTTCAAGAAAAGTAACTGCAGCTTTGGCAATTGTTTTTCTACTCCCTGCCTTGATTTTCTTTATAAAGTGGTCTTCAATCGGCTTACACACAACCGGTATAACCGATGAGGAAAAAATGAGTACGTTTATTGGATATTTTCCAGGCTGGTTACAAAATATTACAACCATTCACACAATTTCAATTGTATGCTGTGTTATAGCCATAATTCTCGCTCTAAGAAGCTTCAGTAAACATTTATTGTCTGTAAAAGTGCTGATGTTGCTTACGGTAGTCGCCGCCTTTTTTATCTTATTGTTTAATATTTATCAAATGATTTATTAAAGCAGGTTTATTTGTATTCATATTCAATGGTCCCTAAAATTCTTTTTTCTCTCGAAAAGCATTTTTCCGCTTCACGAAGATTTTTGTCATTGTATTTATATTTCCAAATGAAATAGTTATTTCCACCTTCTTCTGTAGAAATCATTTGGCTGGGTTTGTTTAATGAATCGTATTCATACATATAGTCCGGGAGAAGCCTGCCAGCTCTTTCATTAAAGTGAACAACGTCGGTGAGGCGGTTTTTGCTGTCATAATAATAAAAATATTTTTTATCGGTGGTCCCACCCTCTGTATTTTCCTCGATCACATTTCCGCTGGCATCGTTTACAAAATGTATTGTAGAAATGAGTAAATTATTTTTTTTACGGATCATCTTTACAAGGGAATCCCCTTCATAGAAATATTCATGAATTTCTGTAATCCCGGCTAAATCGTCATCAGCTTTAGTTACGGTCTCTACTTTTGTTAGTCTTCCTTTACTGTCATACTCATATAGTGTTGAGCTGGTAGTAGTGGGGGTATTATCGGTTGTTTTTACCGGCCGCCCTCCATTATCATAGTCAGAAACCAGCAATGACTGGCCGGTAATGTAGGATTTGGAAATCATTTCCGATTGGGTATAATTCTTATTGATTTTCTTTTCGCAAAAGAAGCCTTCACTCGGCTGTCCATCATCTTCAAAGCTTTTGATCTTTACTATTTTAAAATTTTCATTTTTCAAAATAGAGAATTCCTTTATAGCTTGTTCGTTACTCCAGATGTCTTTGTAAAAATATTGTGCATTAGAGCTGAAAGAAAATAAAAGCAGCATAATAAAGAGATGCAAAAAATTACGTAAGAATTTCAATGTCATCCCGGGAAAAAAGCGGGTCTGTTTCAATTTGATGTTTTTCATATCTGTAAAATAACCGAATAATTTCTGAAGCAGATTTAGTTTGGTATTTTTAACCAGGATTTATATTGACTAAAAAATATATATATGTCCCATGCTGCGGAAAGAAAGGAAAAAAATTGCCTTAACTGTGGAACGACCGTTGTTGGGAAATATTGTCATGTGTGCGGGCAGGAGAATGTGGAACCCAAAGAGACTTTTTGGCAATTGGCTTCCCATTTTTTTGCCGACATTACCCATTTTGACGGCAAGGTTTTTACGTCTATGAAGGATCTGATTTTAAGGCCGGGGTTTTTGTCCAATGAATATATGAGTGGTAAAAGAGCAAGTTACCTGAATCCTATACGGATGTATCTTTTTACTTCTTTTGTGTTTTTCCTGGTATTCTTTTCGCTTTATACAGTTGATGAAAATTCGCTGAAAATTGAATTTAATAAAACTAATATTGATGAGATTGACTCTGTAAGACTCAGGGAAATTACCTCAAAAATGAATAATGGCAAGCCCTTAACAAGGGAAGAGGTAAAAAAAAGGTTTGATTCAACCGGGATTTCTTTTTTAAGAGTACCCTATAAATCAAAGGAAGAATATGATTCATTATTGAGAACGGGCGCTAAAAAAGACAACTGGTTTGAAAGAATGTTTACCTATAAAGGCATTGAGCTTAACAAAAAATACCATAACAACGCCCGGCTCGCCATAACAAACCTGCTTGGTAAGCTTCAGCATTCCATTCCTCAAATGTTATTTGTATTACTGCCACTATTTGCTTTATTCCTGAAATTTCTCTATTTCCGGCATAAAAATTTTTACTACACCGACCATGCTATATTTACTATACATGTTTACAATTTTGCATTTATCCTGATGTTGTTGATTTTTGGAATCTCCAAAGTTTCCTCAATGAGCGGGGCTGTTTGGATGCAATACATTAATCTTGCACTTGTTTTTCTAATATTCTTTTATCTCTACAAGGCGATGAGAAATTTTTACACGCAAGGAAGGATTAAAACAGTTCTGAAATATTTTTTATTACTAATTTCCTTTTTATGCTGTGGCGTCTTTCTTCTTATTATTTTCTCTTTTGTATCAGTTTTAGAAATTTAAAATTTTATTATTTATTATGCTGGAATTTAATAGCGGTTTGGAGCGATTGTTGAACATTATGAATGAATTACGCGAGAAATGTCCCTGGGATAAGAAGCAAACCATTCATACATTGCGGCAGCAAACAATCGAAGAAACCTTTGAACTTGCAGATGCTATAACTGACAAGGACTGGAATGGAATTAAAGAGGAACTGGGCGATCTACTCCTGCACGTGGTTTTTTATTCTAAAATTGCCGAGGAAGAAAATAAATTTTCCATCCAGGACGTAATTGATGCTGTTTGTGAGAAATTAATAAAACGACATCCGCATATATATGCTGATCATTCGAATGACGGTCAACTTGTAGAAGTAAAAGACGATGAAGAAGTAAAGAGAAACTGGGAACAGATTAAATTGAATGAGGGCAAAAGATCAGTGTTAAGTGGTGTTCCAAAATCACTTCCTGCTATGGTTAAAGCTATGCGCCTGCAGGAAAAGGCAAAACAGGTGGGCTTTGAATGGAAAACAAAAGAACAGGTTTGGGAGAAAATTGAAGAGGAGAAAGCTGAATTGCTGGAAGCGGTTGGTTCGGGCGACAGCATACGTATTGAAGAAGAAGCAGGAGATCTCTTTTTCTCTGTAATTAATTATGTAAGATTCTTAAATGTGGATGCCGAAAATGCGCTGGAACTTACCAATAAAAAATTTACTAATCGGTTCATGAGGATGGAAGCGGCAGCCGAAAGAAAAGGACATAAACTTGCCACGATGTCATTGGAAGAAATGGATGCAATGTGGAATGAAATAAAAAGACAAAAATTATAAATTGATTCGCGTTACAAATACCAGTAATTTTTTTGGGAGAAATGGATATCTCCTGGTGGCTTCAGCGTGGCTTTTTACCCTGTCATTTATTATAGATAATTACTGGAGTGGGGGTTCTACCATTAATACAGTACAAAGATCTGTTCAAAAAAATATTATCAGGAAACAAAAAAATATTCAGGCTTTTTACAAGGATACCATTTTGTTAAATAAGATTATTAACAGGAATTATAATGAAAAACAACTGGATAACCTCGTGGAAAAAGATTATTTCGTTTTCATCTACAGGATCACACCTTTTAATTCGCCTTTTCCCCTATTTTGGAATACTCAAATAATTGCTCCGGATTCTACAATTACCGGTGCGCCTGATGGCACCTGGTTTCAAAACCTCATAAATGGATGGTACGTCATCAGTAAAAAATCATTCCAGGATAAAAGCGGGCTGTGGTACGAAATGGTTTCTCTTATACCGGTAAAGTGGAGCTATTATGTAGAAAATAAATACCTGCATAATTCCTTCACGGCCGTTGCCAATATTGAAAACGAATATGACATAAGTCTTAAACCAACCAGGGCTGTAATAAAGGACATTGATGGCAAAAAGCTTTTTTTCATAAACCAGATAAACAATAATATCTCTTCGAAGGTTAATGTTTTTTCTTTATGGTTCAGGATCCTGGCTGCCGTACTGGTTCTTTTTTTTATTCACAAGCTGGCCAAATACTATTTTGAAAGAAGGGGATTCTGGCCCGCCTTTTTAATATTGATTGTTTCTGTCCTGGCCCTCAGAGCTATGAGTTATTACCTGCCAATTCCGCTAAACTTCCGGCAGCTGGAATTATTTGATCCCTCAATCTATGCTTCAAATGCTGTGCTTCGCTCTCTGGGCGATTTACTTATTAATTCATTGTTATTTATATGGATCGTACTCTTCATCAGGTTTCATTTCAGGTTTCATTATTCTGATTTCAATTTTAAAACGAATTTCAAAAAATACATAGCTGTTGGGTTTATTTCATTATTAATGATTGGTATTACCGTCTTATGCGGCAATATTGTTCGAAGTCTTGTGTCGGATTCCCAGATTTCATTTGATGTTATTAATTTTTTTACGCTGAATATTTATAGTGTTATTGGTTTTATTGTACTGAGCTGTATAGCTACCGGTTATTTTTTTCTTATTCAAATATTTTTTCAACCTGTTAAAGCTGTCATACAGCCCAGGTGGTTTGTTATATATCTAACTATCACCTTTACAGGACTGGTTTTCCTTACACTCGGCTTCCGTTCTCCCCACGTTAGCTTCAATTTCAGCCTTCTCCTCTGGCTTCTGTTTTTTGTGTACCTTCTTGAGAGGCCCTTTCTTTCACTACATGCTTATAACCTCATTTCTTCACGCTTTATTTTCTGGCTTTTTTTCTTTTCCGTCTCTATTACTGCAGCAATTGTAATACAGAATAGAAAAAAGGAACTTGAGCAAAGAAAACATTTTGCAGAGAACCTGGCTAATAAGGCTGATCCGGCGGGCGAAGTGATGATAAATATTATTCTTACAGATTTTCGCAATGAGATCCTGTTACAAATTTTTAATAGGTTCCGAAAGCCTGCAGATAACAAGCATTTGAAAGATAGTCTCGTAAATGAAAATTTTACGGGTTATCTCAATAAATACGACACAAGGATTTATACTTTTAATGCAAATGAGCTCCCGCTTTATAATGATGATTCCACCAATTTTAATTCACTAAACACTATTGTACAAACCCAGGGAAAGCCAACAGGAATACCGGGGCTTTATTATTATGATGTATCTTATGACCGTTTCAACTACATAAGTAAGAAGGAAATTACTGATACTTTAGGTCGCAGGCAGGGATATATTTTTATTGTTTCAAAGCCCAAAAAATATAAAAGTGATGCGCTATATCCTGAGCTTTTTTCGAAGGGAAATTCCAACTCTATAGAAAGCTCCTCGGTGTATGCTTTTGCCATATATAATAAAAATCAGCTCAACACCAGTAATAACGATTATCCGTTTCCCACGACTATTGACCCTACATCATTCACCTATAATGAGTTTCGCACAGTAACTGAAAATGGATATGAAGAGCTATGGTACAGGGCCAACGAGGATAAAGTAATTGTAATAGCACGACAGGATAATTTTTTCATTGAATCCATCACGCTTTTTGCGTACCTTTTTTGCTCGTTTTTGGTGATCACACTTATTTTTAACCTTTTAAATAAACTGGTTGGCAGCAAAATCATAACCGGGAACCTCAGAACTTTCTGGCAATTCACGATTCGCAACCAGGTACACGGAACTATTATAACGATCAGTATTTTTTCTTTTTTAATAATTGGAGTTACAACCATACTTTTTTTTATCAGCCGTTACCACCGTAACAATCGTGAAAAGCTTAGCCGCACTATCCATGTTATGGAAAATGAGATCCGTAATTCGTTCGACACAATATCGAAGACTGAAACGCGGGTTATGAATTTTGATTCGCTGCCCGAAGGACGGTTAGAAGAAATAATCAACAAGGTTGCAGGCATTCATGCGGCGGATATCAACCTTTACGACCTCCATGGAGACCTAAAAGTTTCATCATTACCCTTGCCATATAAAAAGGGTATTGTAAGTGAGAAAATGGAACCCGTTGCATTTTTTCACCTAAGCCAATTAAAGGACGTTCAGTATTTCCAGGAGCAAAAGATAGGCAGGCTTGAATACCTTAGTAATTATGTTCCCGTAAGGGATGAAACAGGTAAAGAATACGCTTTCCTGAACATCCCTTATTTCGAATCTCAGAATAATTTGCAGGATGAAATATCCAATTTCTTAGTTACCATTATAAACCTCAATGCTTTTATATTTCTTGTTGCAGGTATTATTGCATTGTTTATTACAAACCGTATAACAAGGTCATTTTCTCTCATAAGTGATAAAATGAAAGAAGTGAACCTGGAAAAAACAAATGAAGAAATAGTATGGACACGCAAAGATGAAATCGGCGAACTGGTGAACGAATATAATAAAATGGTGAAGAAACTAGATGTAAGTGCCCAGCTACTTGCGAAAAGTGAAAGAGAAGGTGCCTGGCGTGAGATGGCAAGGCAGGTGGCCCATGAAATAAAAAACCCGCTCACACCCATGAAACTCAATTTGCAATACCTGCAAATGGCCATAGATAACAATTCACCGGAGGTTAAAAATATATCACTTTATGTAGCCAATATATTACTGGAGCAAATAGATCATTTATCCCAGATAGCCAGTGATTTTGCACAATTTGCAAATATTGGCAATTCAAAGAATCAGCAATTCGACATCAATAACACACTTATTAATGTTGCTTCGCTTTATTCAACAGATGAAAAAATAGAGATAAATACGCATTTATATCCGTATGATATAATAATTGATGCAGATAAAACACAAATTAACCGGCTATTTACAAATCTCCTTCAAAATGCGGTTCAATCTGTTCCTGAGACCAGGAAAACTATAATTGATATACGAAGCAAACTTTCAGGGAAGTATGTAACTGTCTCGATAAAAGACAATGGTAATGGTATCCCTGAGAAAATGTACAGTAAAATCTTTACTCCCAATTTTACAACAAAGACCTCCGGCACTGGGCTGGGACTGGCAATGTGTAAAGGAATAATTGAAAAACTTAGTGGGAAAATCTGGTTTCAAACCAAAGAAAGTGAATGGACAGTCTTTTTTGTAGAGCTGCCGGTGGTGGACGCATAATCATAAATTTTTCTTCTTCTTATTTTCTTTTAAGAAAATCTCGAATTCCCGTAAGGTGAAGCTGCTAAGGTTTTTTTTCGCACTTACCAGGCCTTTTTGAGCAACCAATACTCCATATTTAGTATTATCAAACTCTGTAATAGAATGAGAATCCGGGTCAATAGAAACAATCACATTTTTAGATAAGGCATACTCAAGCCATTGCCACCTCATATCAAGCCTGCGTGGATGAGCGTTTATTTCTATCACAACATTGTTTGCTGCACATGCATCAATAATTTTTTTGTGATCAACCGGGTAACCCTTACGGCTTAACAATAACCTCCCGGTCAAATGGCCAAGAATGGTAGTGTATGGATTCGCAATGGCATTCAGCAACCGCATCGTTGCTTTTTCCTCGGGCATTTTTAAATTAGAATGGATCGAGGCGATTACAAGGTCAAAGGTCGAAAGCACATTATTGGTGTAATCAAGACTCCCATCATTTAGAATGTCACTTTCAATACTTTTAAAAATCTTAAATGGGGCTAATTTTGAATTAAGTTCATCCACAAGGCTATGCTGGGCTTTTATTTTCTCTTCGCTGAGCCCCTGGGCATAAATTGCAGATTTACTGTGATCGCTTATTACCAGGTATTCGTATCCTCCGGCAACACATGCAGTGGCGAGTTCTTCCAAAGTGTCAGAGCCATCACTCCAGTTACTGTGGCAATGAATAATTCCCCTTATATCCCAGGGTTGAATTACACCGGGTAATTTTTTTTCAGTGGCAAGGTCTATAATACTGGCGTGCTCCCGCAGGTAAGGGGGGATGTATTGTAATCCTGCAGTTGTAAAAATTGCTTCCTCATCCGGCGCATTTTTTATTTCCATACCGGGAAATCTTTCATAAAACGATTTAATAAATTCCGGGGAGCCACCTGTTTCAAAAATTTTTTGCTGCAGGCTGATTTCATCGGCTATGTATAGCTTTATTTTTATTCCCTCATTGTATTTGTATAGAAAATGCTGATCTGTATTTTCTAAAAGAGTAAACCCGGGGATGGCTTCCATTTTCCCGGAAATAATTTTATCCGGGAAAGGAATTACAAACTCGAGTTCTTCAACAGTTTCATTTTGTCTTGCAAAGGATCCTGTAATTTTTATTTTATCTGATGAAAATATTTTATTAAGTAATTTTTCTACATCCATTGCAAGTTGCTCCACCTGTGCATATAAATAATTTCCTTTTTGATTCAGAAAAAATTCAATTGATTCAATTACATTCTCCTGTGTTTTTTTCCCGAATCCTTTTAAAAGAGATAACCTGTTTTCATGGCACGCATATAAAAGTTCCCCGATATTTTCTACATTCAATTCCTTCCAAATGATAGAAATTTTTTTCGGACCAACGCCTTTAATCTTCATTATTTCAAGAATTCCTTCCGGAGTTTTTGACAGTAATTCTTCCAATATTTTCATTTTTCCGGTTCCTGTTAGCTCTAAAATCTTTTTCCCGATCGAATCTCCAATGCCATTAATTGAAAAGATTTGTTCCGGTGAAAGCGTTTGTAGCTCCACCGTTAGTTGCTCAATTCTGAATGCAGTAATTGAATAAGTTTTTGATTTAAAACTGTTTTCACCATGCACCTCCATCAATTGTGAAAGCAGGGAAAAATGTTTTGCTATTTCATTATTATCCATAACTTAAATGTTAAAAACGAAGATGGAAATATTAAATATTTTTTTGAAATTGTTAATTCAGAGGTGCTGAAACCATTACGGGGAGCGGATTGTGAGGTGAACATACCTTCATAAAAAAAGTCCCGGAATTTCGGGACTTTTTAATATTCTTCTTTAGAAATAAATTACTATTTCTTTTTTGCAGCAGCTTTTTTAGGAGCGGCTTTTTTTGCAGCAGCTTTTTTAGGAGCGGCTTTTTTTACAGCAGCTTTTTTAGGAGCAGCTTTTTTTGCAGCAGCCTTTTTAGGGGCAGCTTTTTTTGCCTTTGCCATGTTTTTAGAATTTAATTGTTAGTAAATAATAATTAAAATTAAAAACATTTTTTTAAATGCCAAAAATTATTTATGGAAACTAAGCGGAGACACTAACAGGATTTACAGAAACAAATGTTTTATCACCTCTTGTTTTTCTGAATTCAACAACACCATCAGTGGTGGCGAAGATGGTAAAATCTTTTCCGAGGCCAACATTTTTACCGGGATGATAAACAGTGCCGCGCTGACGGATAATAATGTTTCCTGCTGTTGCAGCTTGTCCGCCAAAAATTTTTACACCCAGTCTTTTGCTTTGCGAATCACGGCCGTTTTTAACTGAGCCTTCACCTTTTTTATGAGCCATAATTTATAAATTGAAAATTATAATTATAATTTTTAAAATGATACCATTCTGCTAAGCATCATTTTTTGCATAAATTTATTTATGCAATGTCGGTAACTTTTATTTGAGTATACTGTGTTCGATGACCATGTTTTTTTCTAAAGCCTTTCCTTCTTTTCATTTTAAAGGCGATCACCTTTTCGCCTTTCACAAGTTCATTTACTATTTCTGCCTTCACAGTAACTTTGGCATCTGCGCCTATGGAAATTTTTCCATCACTGTCGTGCAAAAGGATTTCCGAGAATTCAATTTTATCACCTGTACCTCCTTTAAGATGGGGTACATATAAGCTTTGACCGGGCTGAACTTTAAACTGTTGACCTGCTATTTTTATAACTGCAAACATAATTGCCAAATTTTGGAGTGCAAATGTAAGGGATTTACAGGTAAAAATTGCTACTTAAATCGTGATTAAGGCTGAATTTTCCGATTTTAGGCTAAATTTCAGCCTGTTTCGGGGCGATAAAGCCGGGCCAGGGATATTCTCAGCATTTGTTGTTTCAATCTTTAAATCTTTTTTACTTGAGTATTTTACAGAAAATATTTCGTTTCTTTTTTAGTCTTTATGGTTTTTTGGTTTTCCTCATATGGATGTTTTTGCTCCTTCCTTTTTTTGTGATTTCTTTTTTATTGAATCCTTTGAGCGGAGGAAATATTTTATACAAGATCTGCAGGTTCTGGGCTGATGCTTTCTTTTTTTGTATTGGGATAAGACATTATAATATTTATGAAGAGAAGCACGAAACGCATAAGGAATATATTTTCATAAGCAATCATATTTCATACCTTGATATTCCTATGATGATGAAGGCAATCAGGCGCCAGCATATTCGTATTTTAGGTAAAGCTGAAATGACTAAAATACCGGTGTTTGGATATATATATAAAAAGGGCGCTGTTTTAGTAAACAGGGAGAGTGCAAAAAAGAGAGCAGAAAGCGTCAAACACTTAATTTTTTTTCTGCATAAAAAAATTTCCGTTTTCATCTGCCCTGAAGGAACATTTAATATGACACGTAAACCTTTGAAAAATTTTTATGACGGAGCTTTCCGCATCGCAATAGAAACCCAAAAGCCCATTCGCCCTATTTTATTTTTAGATACCTACAGCAGACTGAATTATGATAGCATTTTTTCTTTAAACCCCGGGAAATGCCGTGCTGTCTATCTTTCGGAAACTTCCACTGAAGGATTAGTATTAAATGACGTGACAGCACTAAGAGAAAAAATTTACAGGCAAATGGAAGAAGGTTTAATCCGATACAATGCGGCCTGGATCAAAGAAATATTATAAATTCTCCAACCGGTGATAGTTTGAATTTATATTTGTATAAATGATGATTGAAAATTTGCAGGAGCAAAATTTATTTAGCGATAACCAGCCTCCCGGTGTGTGGATTGAAGTTATTCTTCCCCTGGCCATACCTAAAACCTACACTTACTCGGTGCCGCCGGAACTTAACAATAAAATACAGATTGGGTGCCGGGCTGAGGTTGTTTTTGGTAAAAATAAAAAGTATGCGGGGATCATAAAATTGATATGCAAAACTAAACCAGCTTATGAAACAAAAGATATAGTAAGTATTATAGACGACGAGCCGGTCGTTTATCCAAAACAATTAGAGCTCTGGAAATGGATCAGCGAATATTATATGTGCACCGAAGGAGAAGTTATGGCAGCGGCCTTACCTACCCATTTAAAATTAAGCAGTGAAGTCATTTTAATTTATAATGAAGAATATGGCGATGATTTTTCGGATCTTGATAATGAGGAATATCTTATCGCCGAAGCTTTGCTTTTAAAAAAAGAGCTGAAATTGGCCGAGGTTCAGCTTGTAGCAGATATTATTCATGTTTACCCGCTCATAAAACGCCTCATTGATAAAAAAGTTTGCTTTGTGTGGGAAGCCTTTACTGATAAGTATAAAGAAAAGAAAGAAAATTTTGTTACCCTGAATCCTGAATATAGCAGCGATGAAAAGCTAAGTGACCTGGTGAATAACTTCAAGGCCCCTAAACAAATGGAGCTGCTCCTGAGTTTTTTGCATCTTTTAAAAACGGAGGGCGAGGTTTCTCAAGCCAGTCTATTAAAAAAATCCGGCGCAACAGTTGCCCAGCTCAAAGGGCTTGCTGATAAAAATATTCTCTTTGTGGAAAAGCGCAGCGTTGACAGGATCAGGAGCCTCCCAAAAAAAATGGAAGTAAATTTTGAACTTAATAGCTTCCAGGAAAAAGCCTTAGTTGAAATTGGGATTGCTTTAAGTAAAAAGGACGTGTGCCTTTTGCATGGAATCACGAGCAGTGGCAAAACGCAATTGTATGTAAAGCAGATCGAAAAATTTATTAATGAAGGGAAACAGGTCTTATATCTTCTTCCTGAAATTACACTAACGGCACAGATTATACGAAGATTGCAATTGAATTTTGGTGGAAACATTGCCATTTATCACTCAAAGTTCAACAACAATGAGAGAGTGGAGCTCTGGAACAAAATAAAAACCGGTGAACTCAAAATTATTCTCGGGGCAAGAAGCGCCCTGTTCCTTCCTTTTAAAAACCTTGGATTAATTATTATTGATGAGGAGCATGATCCTTCTTTTAAGCAGCAGGAACCGGCTCCCCGGTACAATGCCCGCGATGCTGCGGTGTATTATGCCTCCCTTTTTAAAGCTAAAGTTTTGATGGGAAGCGCCACGCCTTCTGTTGAAAGCTATTATAATGCGTTAAAAGATAAATACTCGCTGGTTGCCCTTACTGAAAGATATGGAGGTGTAAAATTACCGGAGATAAAAATTATAGATACCAAAACAGTGGCTGCATCAAAAAAAGGGAAAGTGATGATCTCACCGCAACTGAAAGCCGCCATAGAAAATGCTTTGCAAAACGACCGCCAGGTTATTCTCTTTCAGAACCGGCGAGGATATGCTCCCTTTTTAATTTGCCGTACCTGTGGCTTTATTCCGCAGTGCGAAAATTGCGCTGTTACCCTCACGTTGCATAAATATTCCAATAAGCTGCATTGCCATTATTGCGGGAACACTTATCCAAAACTTATAACCTGCCCGGCTTGCGGAAGTGTAAATTGGATGGAAAAAAATTTTGGCACCGAAAAAATCGAGGAAGAGCTTACGGAAGATTTTCCACGTAACCGGATTGCACGGATGGACGTAGATGCCGTAAAGGGAAAACATGCACATGATACTTTAATCAAATTATTTGAGCAGCATCGTATTGATATTCTTGCAGGAACACAAATGGTGGTGAAAGGCCTGGATTTTGAAAAGGTGAGCCTTGTTGGAATTCTTGATGCAGATGGCTTGTTGAGCTTTGCAGATTTCAGGGTTAATGAACGTGCTTTTCAACTTATGGAACAGGTGAGTGGGAGAGCGGGCCGTAAAACAGAGCAAGGACTCGTACTGATCCAGGCATCGAAAACTGACCATCCCGTTTTGTCCTTTGTACAGTTGCATGATTATCAAAAATTTTATGAAAATGAGATCTCAATGCGAAAGCAATTTTTTTATCCGCCATACAGCAGGCTTATTCGTCTAATCCTAAAACATAAAATAAAAGAGATTGTGCAGGATGCTGCAGAAATACTCGGGAGCTTAGTGAAGAAAGATTTTCCACACCTGGCAGGTCCTGCGGCACCGGTTGTTAACCGCGTTAGAAGTCTTTATTTAATGGAAATATTATTAAAGCTTCCAAAAGATGCAGCTCACCTGCAGTCTCAAAAAAAAGTAATTGGTAATTATATTAACCTTTTAAAGGCCGAAAAAAGATTTCGCAGTGTGGTAATAATCGCTGATGTTGATCCTGTTTGATTCTAAAGCACGAATTTTTAACACGATCCGATAGCTATCGGATTGCACGAATGAAGACAGCGCTTATGCATCAGAGGGGATTTTCGGCTTAAAAAATGCCTCATTTAGAACACGAATTTTAAAACACGAATTGCACAAATGGTGCTTTAGTCTTAATTCATGTAATTTGAGTAATTCGTTTACGAAGATCATGCAATCACAACTACATTCTTATGCAGATCCAGGAAAATTTCCCGCTTAAAAAGTATAATACTTTCGGTATTGATGTATTGGCAAGGTATTTTTCAACATTTACTTCTGCATCCGAATTGAAATCACTTCTTGATGATTCAAAAAATATTGCCCATATGATTCTTGGCGGAGGGAGTAATATTCTTTTTACAAAAGACTTCGGCGGCTTATTATTAAAAAATGATATTCCCGGGATAACCGTTGTTAAGGAAGATCAGGATCATATATATTTGGAGGCAGGTGCAGGTGTTAACTGGCATACCTTTGTGATGTATTGCGTAGATCACAACTACGGTGGAGTTGAAAACCTTTCTCTTATTCCCGGGAATGTGGGCGCTTCTCCCATGCAAAATATCGGGGCTTATGGTGTTGAAATAAAAGATGTCTTTTATAAACTGGAGGCATTTCATATGCAGGAAAAAATGACCCGGGTTTTTACTGCTTCCGATTGTGAATTTGGTTACCGGGAAAGTGCTTTTAAAAAAAAATACAGAGGGATGTTTGCTATACTAAGCGTTACATTTCGGCTCAGTAAAAATCCTGTTTTCAATATTTCCTATGGCGCTATAGAAGAAGAATTAAAAAAAATGGAGGTAAATAAATTGACTATTAAAGCCATATCCGATGCCGTTATTAATATCAGGACCTCCAGGCTCCCGGACCCAGCATTAATTGGAAATGCAGGAAGCTTTTTTAAAAACCCTGAAATCAGCAAGCAGGAATTACACGAATTAAAACAAATTGATCCTGCAATACCATCTTACAAAATAAATGATGATACGTTCAAAATACCCGCCGGCTGGCTTATTGAACAATGTGGCTGGAAGGGTTACAGGAAAGGGGATGCGGGTTGTTATGAAAAACAGGCTTTGGTTTTGGTAAATTATGGAAGTGCAAAAGGAAAAGAGATTTTGGATTTGAGCGAAGAAATCAAAACGTCTGTGCAGAAAAAATTTCGAATAGTATTGGAAACAGAAGTGAATACCATTTAACTTTTAGATATGCAGCGGTTTAATAATATTGCCTGTCTGATGTCAAACTGCTTTTATGAAAAAAATCATTCTTTTCTCGTTAATCAGCATATTTGCCGCCCAACTATTTGCCCAGGATAAAATTTATAAACTCAAGGGTACTGTAATTAAAGCCAAAGTAATTGAAATTGGCACTGACGAAATTAAGTACAAATTGTTTGACAATCCCGATGGCCCTATATATGTTGTAGACAAATCTACTTTAAACAGGATTGAATTTGCCAATGGCACCGTGGAAAAATATAAGCTCAACTTTAAAGATCCCGAAAACTACGAAGGGCAATTGAGTAAAGCTGTAAAAATTAATTTCCTTGCACCATTGTTAGGCTATAGTCAATTTTCTTTTGAAAAATCAGTTTCTCCGTTAAAAAGTTATGAGCTCGGGCTGGGAATAATTGGAGCCGGGAAAAATTACCAGATTGATGATTATTATATTAACGGGCAGTACCAACCCTATAAAAGAAACGCCTTTGGTGGATTTGTTGAGGCAGGCTATAAGTTTAACAAGCTTCCGAATTTTTTTAATAAAGGAGCAAGGATGTCCCATATTATGCAGGGAAGCTACATAAAGCCTACTGCCACGCTTGGTTTTTATAATGATAATGCAGTAAACTATAAGACAGGAAATCCGGTACTGGAAAAAAGAAATAATATTTTTGGAGCGATTATTTTAAATTTTGGGCGTCAATGGGTTTTTGGTGAAAAGTTTCTTATCGATGTATATTATGGACTTGGTTATGCATTTGACAATGTGAAAGATGATTATAATGGGAGTTATTATTATTCAGATAATATTTATAATCATTTTGTTATTCAAAAAGCCGGGCCGGGAGCTAACCTGGGTTTGAGCGGTGGTATAAAGGCCGGACTGCTTATCAAATAGAAATTCCCTGAACAATATTCATAAGACGATATAGAAAGTCCTTTTTATTTAAAATCCTCATCATCCAGTTCTTCATCTCTGAAAGATTGCGGACTTAGATTTAGCATGCTCCCCATCAAATCTTTAAATTCAATTTTTCCTTCTACTACTTTTTTACTTATAAGAGAATAGGTGGAAAGCCCATGTAAAACAAATTCCATCAGCAATGCGTTTTCTTTAGCATTGGAATTGGGAAAATGTTTTTTTACCAGTCCATATAATCCATCAACTTTATACAACAACTGTATCTTGTCTTCATCTTTCAATCCAAAAAAAAGATTTAAATGATTGCCCGAATCAAACCAACGGATAATTGCTCTATAGGGATTCTCATCTGCTGCTATTTCTTTGACCCTTTTCTTTTTAAATGTTTCCGGATTAGGGAAATAAATAGCAAACCGCGTTCGGATAGCTTTCTCCATTAAATTGTATGCAACCTGGTAAGGGCCTTCCTGCTCACCTTCATATACCAATTCAATCTTACCCGTTATCGAAGGAATGATGCCGGCAAGATCACTGATCCATACCTGTGTTTCCTTTTCTTTATTCATAATTGCCCGTCGCTCAGCAGCGCTTATTGCATTTTCATAGGCAGCAATAGTAAGCCTTGCAGAAATACCACTCTTTTTATCAACGAATTCACTGGCGCGTGCTTCAAAAGATACCTGCTCGATTAACCGCTTCACAAGGTCACTTACCTGTATTTTTTTCAGCTGGTCTTCATGAATTTCTGCTTCCTGTTCTGTAATTGATAACGCGGTCTCAATAGTAACCGGGTAATGTGTAAGTATCTGGCTTTCGATCCTATCTTTTAGCGGAGTTACTATAGCGCCCCGGTTAGTATAATCCTCTGGGTTGGCGGTAAAAACAAACATAATGTCCAGGGGCAGTCTTAGCTTGAATCCTCTTATTTGTAAATCGCCTTCTTCTAAAATATTAAATAAGGAAACCTGGATTCTTGCCTGGAGATCGGGTAATTCGTTTATAACAAAAATACCGCGGTTGCTCCTTGGAATTATTCCATAATGAATTACCCTTTCATCTGCATAACTGAGTTTTAAGTTAGCAGCTTTTATAGGATCTATGTCACCAATAAGATCTGCAACGCTTACATCGGGGGTAGCCAGTTTCTCACCATAGCGATCGCTCCGGTGCAGCCATTCAATGGGCGTATCATCCCCTTTTTCAATAATTAAATCCCTGGCATATTTACTCAATGGTTTAAAAGGATCATCATTAACCTCGCTTCCTTTAACCATGGGGATGTATTCATCAAGCAGATCGGTCATTTGCCTGGCCATTCGTGTTTTTGCCTGGCCACGTAGACCTAAAAACAAAATATTATGCCTTGATAACAAGGCTCTTTCAGTATCAGGGATTACAGAATCTTCATAACCAATAATGCCTGGAAATGTTATTTCTTTTTTGCTGATTTTTTTAATCAGGTTCTCACGCAGCTCTTCTTTAACAGATCTTGATTTGTAATTGCTGTCTTTGAGTTCTCCTAAGGTTTTTATTCTTTGTATGTCCATTGTCTGAACCACGACTTGGGTGGATTTATAGATTAATATGAATTGTGTTGTCTACGAATTTTTGATTTTCCAATCTTTAAATTGAAGACTCGTTGCGCCAAAAATTAGCTTCAAGATAATTTTTTACTGTGGCAAATGCACGTTTTTTTCTAATTGAATAATGGCTTTTATTTCAACCATTATTTTTCTTACGCGAAGAGGCCTACTCTTCTTTCTCCGGTTCCGGTATCTTCAAATTTCAATTTCTGATGCTCTTTGATAGATGAATTCCCGGTTTCCAATGCAGTGTGAATTCCATGGCTGCGCCAATAATTCTTTGGTTATTGATTGATATGTATATTCTTTCTTTTCATTAATGACCGTGATTGGGGCAGATTACTAAACTAAGTGACTTAATATTATTTCTTCTCAAATTTTACACGTCCTTTCTTTCTTGTTAATCTTTTCAATCTACGCAAATCGTGGTGCAGACTAAATTAATATACTGTCTTTCTTTTCCCGCTTTCAAAATCTTTAAAAATAAAAGAACCCAGCCTGTCCAGTGAAGCAAAGAATGCCTTACCGTTATTAGTTTCAGTAAATTCTGTTACAAACCTTTGCAGGTATGGATCGCTGGCAATCATAAAAGTTGTTATGGGTATTTTTATTTTTTTACACTGTGCGGCGAGATTCATGCACCTGTTTAATATCCTTCTGTCAACCCCAAAACTGTTTTTATAATAGCGCCTTCCTATTTTAAGGCAGGTGGGTTTCCCGTCGGTTATCATAAAAATCTGTTTGTTAGGGTTTTTTCTTCTTCGTAAAATATCCATTGCAAGCTCAAGACCGGCAACTGTATTGGTATGATAGGGCCCAACCTGCAAATAGGGGAGATCTTTAATTTCCACTGTCCACGCATCATTTCCAAAAACAACAATATCAAGTGTGTCTTTAGGATATTTGGTCGTAATAAGTTCACTTAATGCCATCGCCACTTTTTTTGCGGGGGTTATCCTGTCTTCGCCATACAAAATCATACTGTGAGAAATATCAATCATCAGAACCGTAGAAGTTTGCGATTTAAAATCAGTTTCTCTTATTTCAAGATCATTTTCCTGCATGGTGAAATTGTCAATACCATGATTGATGTGAGCATTGCGTATCGATTCGGTAAAATCAATTTGCTCAAGAGTATCTCCAAACTGGAAAGGGCGTGTTTCAGGATTAATCTCATCACCGCCGCCTGGTTTAAATGTATTGTGATTTCCCTGCTTCGTTTTTTTAAGCTTGCCAAAAATTTCTTCGAGGCTCCGTTTACGTATTCCCTGCTCTGTTTTAGGAGTTATTTTTATCTCGCCATTTTGCCTGTTCTCATCTATGTAGCCTTTGTCCTTGAGATCTTCAATAAAATCGCCTATTCCATATTCATCACTGGAGAGCTTATATTCTTTATCGAGTTCAGTAAGCCAGCTTAGTGCTTCTCCCACATCGCCGTTTGTATAAGTAAGCAATTGCATGAAAATATCTAAAAGCTTTTCAAAAGAAGTCTTATTATTTTGACTGGGGTCGTATTTTGAAAAATTGTGGCCAATCATAGTTCAAAGTTCAAAGTTCAAGGTTCAAGGTTCAAGGTTCAAGGTTCAAGGTTCATAGTTCAAAGTTCAAAGATTATCTTACATCGTGCATCATGCATCGGAGGTTGCTAATCTCCCGCAATTTACCAAACAATTATTCGATATTTATTGTTCGGTTGTTAAAATAAAAATCCCGGTTTAGCCTGGTGAAACAATAGCCTAAACCGGGATTAAATAATTAACTCAATTATTGTGTTTTATCGTTAACCTGTTTTTCTGTTTTCGGTTTAGGGATATTGTTTATTACAGGATTTCTTGTTTCAGGATTCATGGAAGCAGGACTCTTAAAAAATTGCTCCATGCCTTGTAACTGTTGTAACAATTGCTGAACAATCTGATTTTCATAAGCGAGAGCGACTTGTTTATTCTCATCGAGACTGCTAAAATAGGTTACCTGTTGCTCCAGGTCTTTACGCAATGCTTCGGATACTTTTTTCGCCAGCACTGAATCGCCGGATTTGTAGGCAGCCAGTAAAAACTGCCCGGATATCTGGTCCTGTTGTTCGCGGCGAGATACCAGGCCATAGGGAAAATTCTCCTGCAGCATCATTTTATCACATTTCTGCAGTAAATTTTTTGCTTTATTCTTTCTGTCATGGTCTGCGAGGTTATTTGCAACCTGCGCATACTGCATCCTTATGGTGTTTAAATGCCTCCTGTTTTCTTCATCGTAATAAACACCGGGCTTGTCAGCATTGCCGAAAACAAATTTTTTCATCATAGCATCATAGGCCCATTCGCGGTTTACCTCGCTGTTTTTTACCGGAACAAGCCTGTATGTGAGTCCATCTGTTCTTAAATACTGCTGGAATCCAAGTTCGTCATATGGGGAGGTAAAATAAATGGGCCGGCGCCATTTGTTGGCAGCAATAATATTCAATATAGCGCTTTCATTTTTGCCCAATGCACTTCTGGGAATATCAAAATCAATCTCACTTACTACGCTGTCTCCTGCATTAACAGTACCATTTTGTCTTACAAAGTTAGTATCTACAGGAATTTTTACTTTCTTGGTAGGATAAATATTAAGATAATCGTCACCATTTTGTGCCATCCGGGTAGGCTCGTCACTTCCTGCAAAATCTTTCATCATGGTGTAAAGATCCATAGGTTGTGTCTGGTCTACCTTAGCGCCCGGTGCATCAGGATAAAAATAAATGGCATCCCTTTTACTTCCCATTATTTCGTCGGGGGTCCACAGAACGTCAATGGGATCACTCTGGTTCACTTTGTAGCGCAATTGGTTTATATACCAATCGGTTCCCAGCAGGCTTGAGTTAACCACTCTTATATCCCTTCGAACTCCTTCAACCTCCTGTGCATACCAAAGCGGGTAGGTATCATTATCACCAAAAGTGATCAGGATTGCATTAGGAGCACAGCTTTGTAAATAATCCGTAGCGAGGTCCCGCGCAAGAACCTTATGGCTGCGATCATGATCGTTCCATTCCTGGGTAGCCATTAACAGGGGCACTGCAAGGAAACAAAGCCCTGCCGATGCATAGTTAGCCATATTTCCTTTTATAAATTTTTCAAAGAGCTCCTTTACATATAATACCGCTATCCCGATCCACATCGCAAAGGCGTAAAAAGAACCTACGTAGGCATAGTCCCGTTCACGCGGCTGGTTACCTGCCTGGTTCAGGTAGATGCTAATCGCAAACCCGGTAAAAAAGAACAGCAATCCCACGATAAGAGTGTCTTGTTTATCTTTTTTATACTGGTAAATTAAACCGAGAATTCCTAAAATAAGGGGGAGACAAAAAAGTGTATTGTGAGCTTTATTATGTTTTATACTATCGGGCATTTTGCTTTGGTCGCCAAGCCTTGCATTATCCCAAAATGAAATGCCGGTGAGCCAGTTACCATCTCTTACATTGCCTATGTCAACACCCTGGATGTCGTTTTGTTTTCCTGCAAAATTCCACATGAAATACCGCCAGTACATCCAGTTGAACTGGTAACTTATAAAAAAGCTAAAGTTGTCGGCCATCGTGGGTTTATCTAAATAACTACCTGTTTTCGGATCTTTTCCAATACCAGCGAAACTGGCATAATAATCGGCATGTCCCTGGTCATTGCTGTTATCCCACATCCTTGGGAAAAAGTGTATGTCTTCCGGTGCATATTCAGTTTCATATTTCTTACCTTTCTTTTCATATCTATCCTTGCCTTTAACATAGGTATCCACAGGAATTTGTGAAGTAGCCTGTGCGGTAAAATCCTGTCCTTTTAGAATCGGCCAGTCACCATATTGCTCACGGCTCAGGTAACCGACAAGACTTACAGGATTGTCCACATTAAACATATCAACAGCCGGATCGGCATTGGAACGGATAAGGGTTGTATAATAAGTTGAAAAGCCGAGTAATACAAATGCAAAGCTCCACATGGCCAGTTTTAAAAAGTTCCAGTTCTTTTTATTGGCAAGCCTAAGCATAAAATAAATAAGCACGCCTATAAATACAAAATAAAAGGTAAAGCCGGAGAAGAAGGGGAGGCCGAGGTCATTTTTGAAAAATATATCAAACTGGCCTGCAAATTTAATGGTCCACTGTATCATGGGTACCTGTACAATGCCGGTAATAATACATGCTATTAGAAAAGCCCAGAAAGTTTTCCATTTGGTGGTTGTATACCTTTTGTAATAATACACCATAACAATAGCCGGAATGGTAAGAATGCACAATAAATGCACACCCACTGCCAGCCCGATCAGGTAGAAAATTAATATCAGCCACCTGTCGGCACGAGTAAAGTGACCTTTTATACCATTTGATTGTTCTACAGTAACTTCCTGTTCCCATTTTAATACGGCCCAAAAAACAATAGCGGTAAAAAAAGAAGACATTGCGTATACCTCACCTTCGACTGCACTGTACCAGAAGGAATCACTGAATGTGTAAGCCAAAGCACCGACAACACCCGCTGCCATAATAGTAAATATCTGGCCATTACTGAGTACTAAATTATTTTTCTGATATATCTTTCTCGCAAAGTGAGTTATGCTCCAGAACAAAAATAGTATTGTGAAACCACTGGCAAGAGCACTCATGGTGTTAACACCCCTGGCTGCATCATGCGGACCTAACGGAATACTGAATATCCTCCCCAACAATACAAATAAAGGTGCACCTGGCGGATGGGGTATTTGAAGTTTATATGCGCTGGAAACGAATTCACCACAATCCCAAAAGCTTCCGGTGGCTTCCATGGTTAATAAATATACCATACAGGCAATAATGCATATAGCCCACCCTGTAATGTTGTTAATTCGTTTAAAGCTCATAGTCGGGTTTTAGATAAACAGGGGCAAATATAAAACTATGAATGTTACAATTACAAGGGCTGATTTTTTTTTATACAAAGGAATGTTAATTTAATGTGGTGTGATTTGATGTAGGATGTTACTCCAATGTACGAAGTACGACGTTTGATGTACGATGTAAAAGGTACCCAATAATGAGTGTTTTGCTTCAAATACCTTAGAATACGTTTCTCACGTCGTACGTCGTACATCGTTTGATTCAAATACTTGAGAAATACCCGTTTCTCACATCGTACATCGTACGTCTTTGCTGTACATCGTACATCTTTCTCACATCTTCGCTACTTTTACGCTGCATGAAAAAAGCTTTTATTCAACTGCATATTGCGGTTCTTTTTGCGGGGTTTACTGCCATCCTGGGCAGGCTTATTAATTTAAATGAATGGATTTTAGTTTGGTACAGGATGTTGTTAAGCGCGGCTTCGCTTGCCATAATATTATTTTTCAGAAAAGAATTGACGCGGATTTCTTTTTTAAATATCATGAAAATTTTTGGCGTGGGGACCATTGTAGCCCTTCACTGGGTAACTTTTTACGGAAGTATTAAATATTCGAACGTTTCAGTATCAGTAACCTGTCTTTCTGCCATTGGATTTTTCACTTCTCTTTTTGAGCCGGTTATAATGAAAAGAACAATTGACTGGGTAGAAGTGTTGCTGGGCTTACTTGCGATTGCAGGAATCTACCTGATTTTTAACTTCTACCCGGAGTATAAAACGGGAATTATTTTTGGAATTATTTCTACGATGCTGGCAAGCCTTTTCCCGATATTTAATAAAAACCTGCTTACAAAATTTTCACCTAAAGAAGTGACACTTTTTGAAATGACCGGTGGTTTTATAGCCCTTTGTATCATCGTTCCCTTTTACCTGAGGTTTTTTCCCGCCAGTTATTACCTTCCAACTTTTTCAGACTGGCTATGGCTCCTTATTCTTGCCTGGATATGTACAGTTCTCAGTTTTATTTTGCAGCTAAATGCCCTTAGAATGATATCGGCATTTACTGCCAATCTTACCTATAATCTTGAACCCGTATATGCCATTATTCTCGCATTTATAATTTTCAGGGAAAATAAATTTTTGGGGCCGGGAT
>Ga0068862_100001319_pt1 | contig 23059 bp, 16 predicted proteins | sample KBSSwiS52_FD_66598 | JGI IMG/M metagenome (GOLD analysis project Ga0068862, IMG submission 66598) | Switchgrass rhizosphere microbial communities from Kellogg Biological Station, Michigan, USA - KBS Switchgrass S5-2 | ecosystem: Host-associated > Plants > Roots > Rhizosphere > Soil ... | reverse complement strand
CTTGTCCGGTCGGGTGCCGCGCTCTTCCATGAGCTGCCACCAGTCGCGCATCCCCTCCTGCGCCTTCTCGAGGAAGCCGCGGTTTTCGTTGCGCCGCAGCAGCGGCAACAGCTCGCGCAGGGTGGCCCGGGCGTCGCCGATGAGCCCCACCTCGACGGCATAGCGCAGGCCGATGCGGATCGGATCGAGATCGATCTGCACGCCGCGGGCCTGGCCCGGCTTGGGCAGGAACTCGATATAGGGGAACGAGCTGCCGACGATCAGCAGCGTGTCGCACTCCTCCAGGGCCTCCTGCGAAGGCTTCGTGCCGAGGAGGCCGATGCCGCCCGTGGTGTAGGGACTGTCGTCCGGCACGGCGGCCTTGCCGAGGAGGGCCTTGATGATGGGCGCGCCGAGCGTCTCCGCCAACGGCTCCAGCTCGTCCGTGGCATGGAGGGCGCCGCGGCCGGCGAGGATGGCGATCTTCCTGCCGGCGTTGAGCACCTCGGCGGCCCGGCGCAGGTCGTCCGCCGACGGCAGGGCCGCCCGCCGGGCATGGACGTCCGAGGCGTGGTGGGGCCGGTTGCGCGGCGTGCGCTCGCCGCCCTCCTGCTCCTGGAGGTCGACGGGGAAGTTGATGTGCGAGACGCCGCGGTAGCTCAGGGCGGCGCGGCAGGCGAGATGGGTGACGTTCTCCACGTGGGCCGCGCCCATGATCCGGGTGTTGTACACCGCCACGTCCTCGAAAACGCGGTCGAGGTCCACGTCCTGCTGTGCGAAGGTGTCGATCAGGTCGTGGTAGTGGTGGCCGGTGATGGCGAGGACCGGCTGGCCGTCCAGCTTGGCGTCGTAGAGTCCGTTGAGCAGGTGGATGCCGCCGGGCCCCGAGGTGGCGAGGCAGACGCCGAGCCTGCCCGTGTACTTGGCGTAGGCACAGGCCATGAAGGCCGCCGACTCCTCATGGCGCACCTGGATGAAACGGACCAGGTCCTGCCGCGTCCGCAGCGCCTCCATCAGGCCGTTGATGCCGTCCCCCGGAAGCCCGAAGACGGTATCGACTCCCCAGTCGACCAGCGTATCGATCAAGATATCCGCCGCGGTCCTGGCCATCGCAAGCTCCTTTCCCGGCTCGGCGCGCTCGGGCGCATCACGCCTTGCCGACCCTACCAGCGCGGCAGCCCATCGTTGCCCCAACCGTGTGTTTTCTGCAAGAAACGCACCCGGCTTGCTTCAGAAAGGGATTGGCGTCGCCCCACGGCAAGCCCCGTCCCCCTGATGGCACGCAGCGACGGGAGACCGATCATCCGCCCTGGTATCGAGCCTTCAGGCGGCGCCGGGATTCTTGCGCCGGGGGCGCTGCTTCTCGGAGATCGATTTGATGACGGTGTGGCCGCCCCCGGTCGCTGCGAGGGGCGTCTTGCCTTGCTCGGCGGCTTTCCGAATCAGCTCGATCACCGCCGGCACGCGCAGGGTTTCGACGGTGGGAAGCCGGATGAAGCGGTTCTGCTTGCCGCTGCCCTGCAGCAGCTTCGATGGATCCGGAAGGCTGGCGCCATAGTAGAAGGAGAGGCCGACGCCGTTGGCGGCGGCGGCGAGCGAAACGATGCAATCCGAGGCTCGCTCCGTCGACGCGTAGCCGATCACGAAGAAGTTGTAGTTGTCATAGACGATCTCGACGGCCGTCGGCAGCAGCTTGCGAACCTCGGCACGGCACTCGCGCAGGAGGGCAGCCACCCCGGGCTCGAACTTGTCGATGAACGAGTCGAGCTGCGCTTCGGCTTGACGGTTGCCGGGGTCCGCTTCGGGAGTGCGCTTCGCCGTGGCCATGTTTCATGTCGCCCGCAGTCTTCGGGAAGGGTACGCTCTCCCCCATCCCACGGTCAATCGGATCGTACTCCTCCGGCTCGAGTTACTTCGCGATGCTGCTTGGGCTTCGGAGGCAGCCTGGCGTGGCACCATGGTCTGGGGGGTTCGAGCTGTTACGATTGGCGATCGTGGCCGTGGTGAGCGAGGAACCGCTGCAGCGCGTGCGCCTGGTCTCTCTCGACGTCTTCCGGGGCGCGACCATTGCCGCCATGATCCTGGTGAACGATGCGGGGGACTGGGACAAGACCTATTCTCCGCTCCTCCACGCCGAGTGGCACGGCTGGACTCCGACCGACCTCATCTTCCCCTTCTTTCTCTTCATCCTGGGCGTCGCCATCCCGTATGCGTTCGCCGGACGCCTGGAGCGGTCGGGCGGCGATCGCGGCCCGCTCCACCGCCAGATCGTGCGGCGGGCGCTCATCCTCCTGGCCCTCGGCCTGTTCCTGAACTGGTTCCCGTTCTACAGCGTCAACTGGCCGGCCGCCCGCATCCCCGGCGTCCTGCAGCGGATCGCCGTCGTGTACCTAGTCGCCGCGCTCGCCTGGCTCCACCTCGGACGCCGGTCGCGCGTGGCCCTGACCGTGTTCCTGCTCGCAGGCTATTGGCTGGCGATGACGCGGATCCCGGTGCCCGGTCACGGCGCCGGGGATCTGAGCCCGGACGGCAACCTGGCCGGATGGATCGATCATTTCATCCTCGGCCGCCACACGTGGAGGAAAGCCCCGGGTCCCGGAGATCCGGAGGGAATCCTGAGCACCGTGCCCGCCATCGCCACGGCCCTGATCGGCCTGTTCACCGGCGACTGGCTGCGCTCGCCGCGGACCGGGCGCGAGAAGCGGAGAGGCCTGCTGCTCTGGGGGTGTCTCACCACGATCGCGGGGCTCGTCCTGGGCCGCTGGTTTCCCATCAACAAGAATCTCTGGACGAGCACCTACGTCCTGCTCACCGCCGGCCTGGCGCTGCTGCTGCTCGCCGCGGTCCATGAGCTCGTCGATCTCCGCGGGCGCGACGGCTGGGCACGGCCCTTCCTGGTCTTCGGCACCAACGCCATCGTGGCTTTTTTCGGCAGCACTCTGATGGCGAAGATCTTCTATCTGATCCATTGGACCGAGGGCAGCGAGACCGTGAGCCTGCAACAGTGGCTCTACCGTCACCTCTTCGCCTCCTGGCTGCCGGACTACGTCGCCTCGCTCGCCTGGGCGCTGGCCTTCCTCGCCCTCTGGTGGTGGCTGATGGCAATCCTCTATCGGCGGCGGGTGCTCATCAAGATCTAGGAGCCTGCGCGGCAGAAAAGGACGACAAGGACTCCAAGGACAACAAGGACAACAAGGACAAAGAGGCCGGGCCTCCCTTTTCTTCTCGTCCTTGGTGTCCTTGGTGTCCTTGTCGTCCTTTCCGGTTTTCTATCGCGCAGGCTCCCAGGCTCTTAAGGAGGAGCCGTAGCCCTCCCGAGCGCGGCTCGCCAACGCCATGCGCGTGGCGCGCTTTTCCCTGGGACCGCTGGCGTCTCGCCGGCATCCTCAAGACATTGGGCTGGAGCTCCGGGTGACGGGCGAGCTCCTCGCCCGTCATCAGCCGCTCTTCATTCATATCAGGCGTCATATTACCAGCCCGGCGCGATCACGAACCCGGTGACCCAGTCCTCCTCCGGCCGCTGGAAGGGCTTGGCGTAGTAGAACTGGAGCACCGCGAAGCCGCCCAGGAGGATGCGGGCGGAGATGCCGGCGCTCACCACCGGGATGCGGTCGATCGAGGTCTTCTCGAAACGGATCTTCGGCGTCGTCTCCGAGTCCCAGGCCACACCCGCGTCCACGAAGGCCGAGATCTCCGTGGGCAGGAACGGCACGTCGAAGATGCCGAAGCCGCGGGTGCCCAGGAGCGGCACCCGGAACTCCAGGTTGAGCACGCCGAGACGGCTGCCGATCAGGCGGTCGAACTCGGGGCAGGCCTGGGGATCGCCGGGCACTTCCGTGCACTCCGAGAGGCTGATGTCGCCGATCTCGTAGCCGCGCACCAGGGTCGGCCGCCCCACGTAGAGCTGGGTCAGGCGATTGCTCTCGGCGTCCGTGCCGTAGCGGCCGAGGTGGAGGCCGCGAAAGGCCAGCGTCACCGGCCGCATGAAGAAGTAGCGGCGGTAATCGGCGAGGAACGACTGGTACTCGAGGTCGCCGAACGTGGGCTCGATCTCGAAGCGGTAGCGCTGGCCGCGCACCGGCGAGGTGAAGCCGAAGTAGCTGTTGTCGCCCACGAAGGCGAGGCTGCCCTGGTAGAGCGAGAGCGACTCGGCCGAGGGCAGGTCGCGCTCGGAGCGCTCGACCACGACGTCCCCCACCACCGCGACCCGGAAGAGCTCGGCCTGGAAGTCGAGCCGCGTGTAGCCGACGCTCGCCTCCAGACGGCGCGTGGCCGAGAACGGGAAGCGCGAGATCGCGGCCACCTGGTCCTGGAGGATGGTCTCGCGGATCTGCTCGATGACCCGGGCGGTGACGGGCTGGCCGTCGATCTCGATGACCTCGTTGCGCGCCGTGGTGAAAGCCGAGATGTAGGGCACGTGGCCCGCGGCGCCGCCCCACTGCAGGCGGCGGGCCTGGTTCAAGTAGTAGGCCTCGGCGCCGAACTCGTTGAAGGACGAGCCGCTGCCGCCGTAGAGGGTGAAGCCCACCTCGCGCTGGTTCAAAACATCGCTGAAGAAGGCCGTGATGTCGCCGCCGAACGCGGTGCCGGTGGTGCTCACGCCCACGCCGACCGCGGGTCCCACGAAGTCGAGCGCGAGCCTCGGCCGGTACTCCTCGGTCTCCAGCTCGCCGGCGCGGGCGCTTTCGAGAGGCTGCGGCTCGCCCAGGTACTGGGCCACGACGCTCGCGGCGCGCTCGCGCAGCGGCGGCAGCGCGGCGACGCGGGCGTAGGGGAGCGGGTCCGGGCCGGCCGGCACGCCGCGCGCCTGCCCGGCGTCGAGCGCCTGGATCTGGTAGACCGTGTCGTGGAAGACCGAGAACAGGACCCGGCCTGTCTGCTCGGAGACGGAGAGGGCCGGCGAAAGCCGCGCGATGCCGGTCACGCCCGTGGTCAGATGGGTCACCCGGAAGACCTCGCCGCTCGCCATGTCCATGCGGTAGAGATCGCTCACCCCGGCGGCGTCGGAGAGGAAGTAGAGGTCGTTGCCGCCCGGCCCGAACTGCGGGTTGATACGGTGGCCCTCTTCCTGGCCGAGCGGGACGAGCTCGCGCATCCGGCCGCCGTCCACGTCGATCGACCAGATGGTCATCGGTCCCTGGGCGAGCTGCGTCAGGTCGCTGCCGGCGCCGCGGTCGGAGACGAAGGCGATCGTGCGGCCGTCCGGCGACCATTCGGGCTGCATGTCGGCGAAGCGGTCGTCGGTGAGCTTGCGCACTTGGCCGCTCGCCACGTCGAGCAGATAGAGATCGGCGATGCCGCCGGCCGAGCCGGAGAAAGCGATGCTGCGGCCGTCCGGCGACCAGGCCGGGTTCCAGATCGCGCCGACCCCTTCGACCTCGTAGCGGCGCTCGACGTTCCTTTTGCGCACGTCGAGGATGGCGAGCTCGTTGTCTCCGCCGGCGAAGACGGCGAAGGCGAAGCGGTTGCCGTCCGGCGACCAGGAGCCCGCCGAGTCGAGGAAGCGCAGGGCGTCGATGTGCGGGTCGGCGTCCGAGGAGAGGAGCTTGCTCTTGATCTCGCCGGTGCGGGCGTCAGCGAGATAGAGATCGAACGTGAACAGCCGGCGCGTGGAGAAGAAGATCACCTCCGTGCCGTCCGGGCTGATCACCGGGGCGATGTAGGTGTCGGTGGTCTCCTCTTCCTTGGGGAGCAGCCGCGCGCCCAGGGTCTTGGGCGTCTGCCGCGATTCGAGCACTGGCGCGTAGGCCTCGCGGATGGAGGCTTTCCAGAGGTCCGAGAAGCCCTTGTCGTCGAGCCCGAGGGTCTCCTGGAGCGCCAGCTCGAGGCCGAGGGCGGTGCCGCGGGTGAACAGGCGGCCCACGGTGCGGTCGTTCCAGCGTCCGCCCACGTAGGACCAGAAGGCATGGCCCCAGCGGTAGGGGAAGAAGCGCGGATCGCGGGAGATCTGGCGCAGGTCGGGCAGCTCGTCGCGGGCCAGGGCGTCGCGCAGCCACATGGAGGTCTGGGGCGAGGTCGGGCCGAGGGAGAGGTACTCGGCCAGCCCTTCGATGAACCAGAGGGGGATGTCGTAGCCTGCACCCTGGCTGGAGGCACCACCTTCTCTCACCAGCGGATCGCGCAGGATGTCGTACTGGAACACGTGCACCAGCTCGTGGCCGAGGACGTGGTCGGTGTCCTCGTAGTTGCCGGTGAGCGGCAGGACGACGCGGGTGCGGAGCCCTTCGGTGACGCCGCCGGTGCCCTGGCCGATCAGGCCGCGGACGACCGTGGTCTGCTGGAAGTCGCTCTGATCCGCGTAGAGGATGATCGACTTGCGCTCGAGGAAGTCGCGCTCGAAGACCTGCTTCAGGCGGCTGTACCAGCGCTCGGCCATGCGGGCGGTGTCGCGCACGGCCTTTTCTTCCTCGGGGTAGTAATAAATATCAAAGTGCTCGGTCTTGAGGACCTGCCAGTCGAACTGCTCCCACTGGACCTTGTTGCGGCCGAAGTACTGGGCAGGGAGGATGGAAGGCAGGCAGAGAAAAGCAAAGAGAGCGATCCCGGCCGGGACCGCCGCGCGGCGGACAGGGGGCTGCGTGGGCATCGGATCTCCTCTCGGTCACAATGGGGCTCCGCACGAGACCTGTCGGAACCCATGGACCGTCGGAGGAAGGACAAGCCCCGGCGGAGCCCCATCCGTGACTCTATTCAAAACCGGTGCCGGCCCCTCACCCCCTGGCCCCCTCTCCCATCGCACTCCCACCCGACCGGGAGAGGGGGAAGATCGATCATGGGAGGGGGCGCCCCTCTCCCGGGGGAAGGGAGTGCGATGGGAGAGGGGACGGGGGTGAGGGCTCCGCCTCCGGCTTGCCTGCGAAGAGCCGTTTCAGGCGCAGCCGCAGGAGGCCGGCTTCGGCCGCCGCCCAGAGCCGCAGGCCGCGGGCGGCCATGCGGAACGGGGCGAAGCCCAGGTTGTAGAAGGCCTTGATCCTTCGTCCGTCGTTGCGGAAGCCCGCCTCTCCCATCTCCCGGCGTGCCAGGGCGATCTTCTTGAAGCGCCGGTTGTAGATCCGCATCAGGTGGTAGCTCAGGAAGGCAGGTTTGGGGCCGAGGACGGGCATCCAGTGGAACCTGCCCAGCACCCGGTAGGCGGGGATGACCACGAAGATGTAGTACTGCGCCGTCTCGATGAGGAACGAGGCGGAGAGCAGGTCGTGCTCCCCCATGTAGAAGTACTTGTCCTTGTAGATCGAGCCGAAGAAGCGCCAATAAGAGCGCAGGAAGACCTCGTTGTGCTCGGCAATCCGGGCGGCGACATCCTCCCCATGGCTCTGGGCCTTGACGATCTCCACCGTGGCCTCGACGCTGAAGGCGGCGTGATCGAGCCCCGGCGAGTAGTAGGGATCGAGGAACGCGGCGGCATCGCCCACGAGCGCCCAGCCGTTGCCCATGTACTGCTTCGTGACATAGGCCAGGTTGGAGAAGGTCCGGAGGTCCTCCGGCCGCATCCGGGCGCCCTGGAGCAGCTCGGCGGCCATGGGGATGCGCTGCAGGAAGGCGTCGTAATCGGCCCCCAGTCCCTTTCCCCAAGCCGGCTTCCCCCGGTCGAGGTGGACGAGGCGGGTGTCGAAGACCACGCCGATGCTGGTCTCGCCGTTGCCGAGCGGGATGAACCAGACCCAGTAGCCGAAGCCCATGTAGTGGTTCGTGGCCAGGCGCCGGGAGCTGACGTTGCCCCGCGAGAGGGAGAGCGGCCCGCGCGCCGCGAAGTCGTCGATGTGGCGCACGTCCTGCCAGCGGCACCAGACCGCGGCCGTGGGGTGCTCCTTGTTGCGCTCGATCAGGCCCAGGCGCTTGCCCAGGAAGCAGGCGCGGCCGGTGGCGTCCAGGACCCAGCGGCAGGAGACGGTCTCCGTCTTCCCATCCTTTTCGATCGTCACCTTGTGGTCGAAATCACCCAGCTCGACGTCCTGGATGCGGGCCGGCCGGAGCAGCTCGGCTCCCTCCTCGACCGCGGTGGCGAGGAGGTGCTCGTCGAGCGCGTCGCGGCGGAGCTGGAAGGCGGGGACGGTGCTGCGCACGAATCCGCCCGACTCGCTGGCGTTCGCGTGCCCGCGCACCTTGTCGTTATGGAACCAGTAGCGCAGCCCCTCCTTGGGGAGGTGCTCGCGCTCCAGGTGCTGCCACTGGGCGAGCCGGCGGGTGAGGAACATCCCCGACATCTCGGTGGTGGCCTCCCCCACCTTCTCGTCGAACCGGCTCTGCCGCTCGACGATCAGCACGGACAGGTCGGGCTGGTCCCGCCGCAGCAGGATCGCCGCCGAAGCGCCCGAGAAGGCGCCGCCGAGGATGATGACGTCGAAGCGCCGCATCAGGGGGAGCATAACAGGGGTCCGGCACCCGGGGCGGACGGGCGCCTACCGGAAGTAGCCGGTGACGTCGACCACCACGTGCACCGCGCCGCTCGACTGGTTGTGCACCAGCACGGTGCCGGCGCCGTCGGTGGCGAGCGTGACGAGGGCGAGGGAGGCGAGCGTCCTGCCGGGGCTGAAGGAGACCACCCAGGTGCCGAGGGCGAAGCTGTCGCCCGGATAGACGCCGAGGTGCCCGGCCTGGGCCGGCGACACCACTGTCACGTTGGCGGCCACCGCCTTGGCGTCGGCGGGCACTCCGCAGGCGCCGCTCACGGGGAATGACCGCAGCGCTTGGCCGTCGAGCGCGGGCCCGCCGCGCGGCCCCGCCGCGTTGCGGGTGTCGACGAGCCGGCACGGAGCAAGGGTGTAGAAGTCGCTCGCCGCCGGCGGTGGCCAGTAGAAGAATCCGGGCGACAGCGTGTCGGCGGCGCCGCCGGGATTGGTGACGGTCACCGCCACCGTCCCCGCCGCGTGCGCCGGCGTGACGGCGGTGATGCGAGTGGCGCTCTGCACCACGACCGAGCCGGCGGCGGCGCCGCCGAAGCTCACCGTCGCGCCGGCGGCGAAGCCGCTGCCGGTGAGCGTCACTGCCGTGCCGCCGCTGGTCGGACCGCTCGGCGGCGACACCCCCGTGAGCTCGACGGCAGGCGGTACTCCGCCGGTGTCGGGCAGGATGCAGGCGGCGGCGCCGGCCACCAGCGGTGTCCTGGCCTCGATCTTGGGCGCCAGCAGGCTGATCGAGGTGGGGTGGAAGACCGTTTCCGCCGAGCACCCCGCCAGCAGGTGGCAGTAGCTCATCAGCGTGCCGCGGGCGCTCACCCCCTGGTAGGTGGCGGGGGCGGGGCATTGCGGCGTGCCGGCGAAGCACGCCGCGCCGGCGAACGACTCGCCGCTGAAGCAGTTGTCGGGGTTGGCGAGGCCGAGGGTGTTGTAGCAGTGGGTGTGCGGCGAGCCGAAGACGTGGCCGATCTCGTGGGCGGTCACCTGCAGGTCGCTGCGGTTGGGCGCGGTGCCGGTCGTCGTCACGCGGCTGAAGGCGTAGCCGTACGCCTTGCTGCACAGGGCGTCGACCCAGGCGACGCCGGCGGCGCCGAAGCCGCCGCGGCCGGAGAGCATGAGGGTGAGGGCACGCGGCACGCTTGCCAGGTTCGCCGACCAGTAGCGCGTGAGCTCGTCGAGCTTCTGTCCGTTGCTGTCGTCGGAGTAGGGCGGCGCGTCATTGACGGTCCATGGGTCCGGCGCCGTGCGCAGGTAGGTCGTCCCCTGCACCAGCCGCACCAGCAGGTCGCGCTGGTAGATGGCGTTCATCTGCGCGAACAGGCTGGCGACGTAGTTGGTGGCGGCCGCGGTGTCGTTGGCGAACTTGCCGGCCATGAGCTGGTTGTCGGTGTCGACGGCGACGGTGGCGGTGTGCAGGCTGGTGATCGCCGCCGCGCCCACGCGGTCCGCCGCGGCCATCGCGGCCATCGCGGCGAGACCGTCAGCCGACCTGCCCCGCGGCACCTGCGGGTCGGCGCATTGCCAGTCCTTGCCAGGGTCGGCCTCGACCCGCTGCAACAGCCAGCGCGGCCCCAGCACGTAGCCGCCGGGAGGGGGATGCCAGCTCGGCGGCACCGGCCTGAACTCGAAGGCGCCGTCGGGGCCGAAGGTCATTCCCATCAGCTCGCGGCGATGCGGGTCGATGCCGACCATCACCCGCAGGCGGTCGTCGCGCGCCGCGCCGCCCCATAGGTAGACCCAGCGCGAGCGCGGCAGCTGTTGCCGGCGCCCGCCGCGCAGCTCCCAGAGCTGGGCTCCCGGCGCGTAGACATCGTGGCGGGTGAGCAGGACGTCCTCGCGTTGGCCCGGCATCAGCGGCCAACCGGCGAGCTCCACCCGCTCCTCGACCGCCACGGCCAGCAGCCGGTCGAGCACCTCCGGCGCCAACGTGACGATCTCGGCGCGATCGTCGAAGCGGGCTAGCTCGACGATCTCGCCGGGGGGCTGCTCGTCCAGCAGCGGCCGCTCGGGGCGCGGCTCCTCGCGCTGCGCGTGCGCGCTCGCCGCGCAGGAGGAGAGGACCGCCCAGGCCATCAGGAGACGAATCGGCAGGGAACGTCCGCAGCTCGCCACGGCGGCACTGCGCTGCAAAAGAGGTTCCACCCGCCCCCAGGGCTTGCGGAACCCCTTCAATCCAGGCACAATACGCTGCGGAACATGCCGCCGTCCCGACCTACCTTCGTCCGCCCACCCCTCCGCGTACGCTAGCGAAGTCTCTACAGCGCATCAGATTGGAGAGAGCTTGAGTCGCAAGATGCTGATCAACGCGCAGCGCTCGGAAGAGCTGCGCATCGCCATCATCCAGGGCAACAACCTGGAAAACTACCAGGTGGACATCGCCGAGTCGGGTCTCACCCGCGGCAACATCTACCGCGGGATCATCGCCAACATCCAGCCCAGCCTGAACGCGGCGTTCATCGACTACGGCCTGGAGCGGCACGGGTTCCTGGCCATCCAGGACGTCGTCCCGGAGGCCTACTACCACTCGCCCCGCGGCGGCCACCCGCGCATCGAGGACGTGCTGGAGAAGGGCAAGCCCATCGTGGTCCAGGTGGCCAAGGACGCCATCGGGCAGAAGGGGGCGGCCCTCACCACGAGCCTGTCGCTCGCCGGCCGCTACCTGGTCCTCACCCCGTTCGAGTCCACCCGCGGCGTCTCCCGCAAGGTCGAAGACGAAGACACCCGCAAGAAGCTCAAGGCGCTGGCCAACGGCCTGGACCTCCCGGAGGGCTGCGGCATCATCGTGCGCACCAATGCCCTGGACCAGACCAAGGCCACGCTCAGCCGCGACCTGGCCGCCCTGCTCCGCCTGTGGAAGCGGGTGCAGGCCGCCGCCCTCGACGGCAAGGGCACCCGGCTCATCTACACCGACCAGGACCTCATCCTCCAGGCGCTGCGCGACTACCTGGACTCGAGCATCGAGGAGGTCCTCGTCGACGACGAGGAGGCGTTCCAGAAGGCCCGCGCCTACATGCAGGCCTTCATGCCGCGCGGCAAGACGCGCCTCACCTGGTACTCGGAGCGCCTGCCGCTGTTCTCCCGCTACGGCCTGGAGGCCCAGATCGACCGCATCTACGAGCGCCGCGTCGATCTGCCGAGCGGCGGCTCGATCGTCATCGACGGCACCGAGGCGCTGACCGCGATCGACGTCAACTCCGGCCGCTCCACCAAGGCCGCCACCCAGGAGGAGACCGCGCTCCACACGAACCTGGAGGCCGCCGGTGAGGTCGCGCGCCAGCTTCGCCTGCGCGACATCGGCGGCCTGCTGGTCGTGGATTTCATCGACATGCGGGCGTCGAAAAACCAGCGCAAGGTCGAGAAGGCCCTCAAGGACGCGCTCAAGGCGGACAAGGCGCGCACCACCGTGGGCCGGATCTCGCCCAACGGCCTGCTGGAGATCAACCGCCAGCGCATCCAGCAGGCGCTCCAAGTGCGCACGCACCGCACCTGCCCGACCTGCAACGGCTCCGGCCGCTTGGCGAGCGAGGAGATGGTGAGCGTGTCGCTGCTGCGCCGCATCGAGGCGCGCGCGGCGAGCGGCGCCATCCAGGGGGTCCGCGTCGGGCTCCATCCCGAGCTCGCGGACGCCTTCCAGAACGGCCGGCGCAAGGAGCTGTCGGACCTGGAGCAGGAGTTCGACCTCAAGATCGAGATCATCGCCGCACCCGGCCTGCACCGGCCGGACGAGCAGATCGAATGGGTCAAGCGCGAGCGGCCCCTTCCCGCGCCCAAGCCCAAGCCTGCAGCCGTGACCCTTCAGCCCTGGGACCTCGCACTGCCGGATGCCGACGAGGAGGAGGACGAGGAGGAAGCTCCGGTGGCGGCGCCGGCGCAAAAGGTCGCCCGGGAACGGGGCCGCGGCCGGGACCGCGACCGGGGGAAGGACCGCCGCGAGCGAGCGGAGCCGCCGAAGCCTGCCCAGCCTACTGAAACCGCCGAGCCCGCCGAGCGTGCCGCCGCCGAGGAAACCGGACCCGAGGCCGAGGCCAGGCGACGGAAACGCCGCCGCGGCGGGCGCAAGCGCAAGAAGGTGAACGGCAACGGGCTCACCGCCGGCGCGCCGCCGGCCGAAGCCGCGTTCCAGGTCCACTCCGAGCCCGAAGGCGCGGAGGACCATGAGCCTCACTGGGAGGATGACGGCGGCGAGATTGGCGAGGGTGGAGAGCCCGATCATGCCGCCGAAGGCGAGGGCGGTGCCCTCGGTAAGCGGGACCGCAGCCGGCGCCGCCGGCGCCGCCGCGGCGGCGCGCGGAGCCGGGAGGACAAGGGAGGCGGCGAGGCTACCGCGAGCGTGCCCGCGCAGGAGGAGGCGCCTCCGCCACCCCCTCCGAGCTGGGACAACCCCGAGTCCTGAGGAGAGCACCGGAAAGGACACCAGGGACACCAAGGACATCAAGGACGCCGGAGCTGCTTGTCCTTGAAGTCCTTGGTGTCCTTGGTGTCCTTTACGTCCTTCATCCGGAAATCTCAAATCGCCGTAGAGCGGTGCAGTGACCATCCCAGAGAGGAGGAAGCTGCATGCAATTCCAGGTACAAGACCTCATCATCGTGCTGCCTGATGAAGGCGGAGACCTGCTCGCCGGGTGCACGGTCTCGTGCACGCCGTACGGCTGCACCCGGCCGGACAGCAAGCGCTGCGATCCAGGAACCTGCAAGATCACCGTCTGCAACGTCCCTACCCGCCTGCCGACTCAACCGATCGGCTTCGAAGGCTTCACGGAGCAGTTGGCGACGCTCAAGGAGCAGCTCCGGGTCCAGATGGCGATGGTCGAGCAACAGGAGCAGATCCTCCTGCAGCAGGCGGGTCCGCAGAGCGTGGAAGAGGTCGAGCAGATCGAGAAGGCGCTCCGCAGCGCGCTCGACGAGGTCGGCAAGCAGAAGAAGAAGCTTCAGGCCGGATCGGCGAAGAAACCGGCCCGGAAGCCCCAGCAGGGCGCGAAGTAGGCACGGGCCTAGCGCTCGTGCGAAGATGAGAGCGGGCAGGGCACGACCTGCCCGCGGCTCACTGGAGGCCTCCGATGTTCGAACGGATCACCTTCGACCCGAGGATCATGGGCGGGCGCGCCTGCATCCGCGGCATGCGGATCACCGTCAGCCACGTCGTGAACCTCGTGGCAAACGGCATGACGGTCGAGGAGATCGGCCGTGAGTATCCCGACCTCGAGCCGGAGGACATCCGCCAGGCTCTCCAGTACGCGGCCTCCCTGGCCGGCGAGGAGATCTACCCCCTGCCTGTCGCCTCATGAGGTTCCTTACCGACGTAGGAGCCTCGCGCACCACGGCCGAAGAGCTGCGCCGGCATGGGCATGACGTGCTCCACCTCCGCGAGGTGGGACTGCACCGGCTTCCCGACGACCAGATCCTGACCCGCGCCCGCGAGGAGGGCAGGATCGTCATCACCTTCGACCTGGATTTCGGAGATCTGCTCGCCGCGGGCGGTTATTCGCTGCCCAGCGTCATCCTCTTCCGGCTGCGCAATCCGACTCCCCTCTCGGTGAACACCAAGCTGCTGGAAATCATCTCCGAGAGAGGGGCAGACCTGGAGCGTGGCGCGATCGTGATCGTCGAAGACCGGAGATACCGGCTGCGACGACTTCCCATTCAACGGTAGAAGATCGGGAACCCCCGCGGGTCGGCTTCGTACATGAGGTCGTACACCGCTTCGAACACCGACTCGCGGTTGGGCTTGGAGAAGTAATCGCCGTCCGAGCCGTAGGCCGGGCGGTGCTCGCGGGCCGCGAGGGTGCGCGGCGCGGCGTCGAGCCAGGCGTAGCCGCCCTGCACCTCCAGCACCTGCTGCATCATGTAGGCCGAGGCCCCCCCGGGCACGTCCTCGTCGAGGAACAGCACCCGGTTCGTCTTCCTGAGCGACTCGACGATCCGGCCGTGGCGGTCGAACGGCAGCAGCGTCTGGACGTCGATCAGCTCGACCTCGATCCCGACTCCGGAGAGCCTCTCCGCCGCCTCCATGGCGATCCGGCAGAGCGGGCCGTAGGTGACCACGGTCACGTCGCTCCCCTCGCGCAGCACCTCGGGCACGCCGAGCGGCACCGTGAAGTCGCCGATGTTCGCGGGCAGCTTCTCCTTCTGGCGGTAGCCGTTCAGGACCTCGATCACAATGCCCGAGTCGTCCGACCGCAGCAGCGTGTTGTAGAAGCCGGCCGCCTGGGTCATGTTCCGCGGCACGCAGACGTAGATGCCGCGCACCAGGTGGATGATGCCCGCCATGGGCGAGCCGGAGTGCCAGATCCCCTCCAGGCGGTGGCCGCGCGTGCGCAGGATGACCGGCGCCTTCTGCTGCCCCTTCGTGCGCCAGCGCAGGGTCGCGAGGTCGTCGGAGAGGATCTGCAGCGCGTAGAGGATGTAGTCGAGATACTGGATCTCGGCCAGGGGCCGCAGGCCGCGCATGGCCATGCCGATCGCCTGGCCCACGATCGTGACCTCGCGGATGCCCGTGTCCGTCACCCGCAGCGGGCCGTACCTGGCCTGCAGGCCGGCGAAGCCCTGGTTGACGTCGCCGATCTTGCCCACGTCCTCGCCCAGGGCGATCAGGTTCGGATGGTGCCGCAGGTTCCAGTCGAAGCAGGCGTTGACCACCTCGAAGCCGTTGACGAGCGGCGCGTCCGGCGCGTAGGCCGGCGCGACCGCGGGGACCTTCAGCGCCGACTCCGGGCCCGTGCTGTAGACCTCCGAGTTGAAGCGGTCCTCGTTGATCCGGTCCTGCTCGCGCTTCCAGTCGAGCAGCCGCCGGGCGGCAGGCAGGTCCTCCCCCGCCGTCGCCAGGAGAGCGCCGTGGAGGGCCGCCATCACGTCCCGACGCATGGGCGCCTGGAGGCGCTCCAGCTCCTGGCGGATCGGCTCGATCTCCGCGCTGTTGCCGGATTCGCGAGCGAGGTCGGCGGTCAGGGCAAGGACAGTCTTCCGGTCCTCCTGGATCGGACCGACGAACGCCTTCCAGGACCGCTCCTGCGCCTCGCGCACGGTGCGGGCGGCCTCCTGCTCCAGCGTCTCGATCTCGGAGGCGGACGCGATCCCCTGCGCGAGCATCCACTCGCGCATTTTGCGCAGGCAGTCGAGCTCCTCCTCCCAGGCCAGCCGCTCCGCGCTCTTGTAGCGCTTGTGGCTGCCCGACGTGGAGTGTCCCTGCGGCTGCGTCATCTCCACCACGTGGACGATCGCCGGCACGTGCTCCCGGCGCAGGATCTGGGCCGCGTTGAGGTAGGTCTCGCAGAGGCCGGCGTAGTCCCAGCCCTGGACCGTGTAGAGGTCGTATCCCTGGCGGGTGCCGGGCGCGCGCCGGAAGCCGGAGAGGACGGCCGACAGATCCCCCTTGGTGATCTGGTGCTCGTTGGGGACCGAGATGCCGTAGCCGTCGTCCCAGATCGAGACCATCATGGGGATGCCGAGCACGCCCGCGGCATTGACCGCCTCCCAGAACATGCCCTCGGCGCAGCTCGCGTTGCCGATGGTGCCGAACGCGATCTCGTCGCCGTTGCGGGAAAACTGCGTCATTTCGCGCAGCTCGGGCAGCTCGCGGTAGAGCTTCGAGGCATAGGCGAGGCCGACCAGGCGCGGCATCTGGGAGCCGGTGGGCGACACGTCCGCCGAGGAGTTGAGGCGGCCGGCGAGATCGTGGAAGCGGCCGTCCGGCCCCACCAGGCAGGTCGAGAAGTGGGCGGTCATGGAGCGCCCCGCCGAGCAGGGCTCGAGCGCCACGTCGGGATTCGCGTAGAGCTGGGCGAAGAGCTCGTCGAGCGTCAGCAGGCCGAGCGCGAACATCAGCGTCTGGTCGCGGTAGTAGCCCGAGCGGAAGTCGCCGGGACGGAAGGCGCGGGCGAGGGCGAGCTGGGCCACCTCCTTGCCGGCACCGAAGATGCCGAACTTGGCCTTGCCGGAGAACACCTGCTTCTCGCCGATCAGGCTCGCCTCGCGGCTCTCATAGGCGATCCGGTAGTCGCGAAGGATGCTCTCCTTCGTGAACTGCTCGGGGGACGAGGACGCCGCGGCGTCCCGGTCCACGAGGGGAAAGGTCATGCGCGAACCTCCAAGGGGGAATCGGCCTGGGGCCGGATTCTACCTGGAATGCTACCACGGCCCCGCGTGGTAGCATCCGGGCGCCAAACCGTCTCTCCTGAGGAGGTTATGAACAGGAACCCGTTGCGACACCCAGCCTCGGCCGCTCTTTCGGCCCTTCTCCTCCTGGGGCTCGGCGCCTGCGCGAGCACCGCCGCGGCCCCGGCGGCGAGCGCGCAGGTCAAGGCGGACACGCCAACCGCCGCCGCGGAGACGCCGCAGGACCCCAACTCCGTCTACGACTCCAAGTACAAGCCTCTGCCCTCCTCCCCGGTCCTGATCACGAACGCCACGATCCTCACCGCCGCCGGCGACCGCATCGAGCGCGGATCGATCCTGCTCCAGGACGGCCGTATTGCCGCGGTCGGCAATGTCCAGGCGCCGGCCGGCGCCACGGTGGTGGACGCCACGGGCAAATGGGTGACGCCGGGCCTCATCGACGCCCACTCCCACCTCGGCGTCTACCCGGCGCCGGGCGACGAGGCCAACGAGGACGGCAACGAGATGACCAACCCGGTCACCGCCGAGGTCTGGGCCGAGCACTCGGTCTGGCCGCAGGACCCGCAGTTCCCGCTCACCCTCGCGGGCGGCGTCACCGCCATGCAGATCCTCCCCGGCTCGGCCAACCTGATCGGCGGGCGCGGCGTGACGGTCAAGAACGTGCCCGCCCAGCACGTCGACCAGATGAAGTTCCCGGGCGCTCCCCACGGTCTCAAGATGGCCTGCGGCGAGAACCCGAAGCGCGTCTACGGCGAGAAGGGGCGCGCCCCCATGACCCGCATGGGCAACGTGGCCGGATACCGCCGCGCCTGGATCGACGCCGCCGAGTACCGCCGCCAGTGGAGCGAGTACCGCGACCGCCAGAGGCGCAGGAAGGAGGGCGAATCCTCCTCTCCCTCTTCTTCCTCGTCGGACATGGACCGCACGCCGGTCCGCGACCTGGCCAAGGAGACTCTCGCTGGCGTGCTCGACGGCGAGATCCTCGTCCAGAACCACTGCTACCGCGCGGACGAGATGCTCACCATGATCGAGATCGCCCGCGAGTTCGGCTACAAGATCGCGGCCTTCCACCACGCGGTCGAGGCCTACAAGATCGCCGACGTGCTGGCCCGGGAGGGGATCTGCGCCGACATCTGGGCCGACTCCTGGGGCTTCAAGATGGAGGCCCTCGACGGCATCCTCGAAAACGCCGCGATCCTGCAGAAGGCCGGTGCTTGCGTGGTCATCCACTCCGACGACGCCCAGGTCGCCCAGCGGCTGAACCAGGAGGCCGCCAAGGCCATGACCGCGGGGCACCGCATGGGCTACGACATCCGCCCCGAGGACGCCATCCGCTGGATCACGATCAATCCCGCGAAATCGATGGGGATCGGCGACCAGACCGGCTCCCTGGAGGTGGGCAAGATGGCCGACGTCGTGCTCTGGAGCGGCGACCCGTTCAGCGTCTACGCCCACGCCGAGAAGGTCTGGATCGACGGCGGTCTGGCCTACGACCGCAACGACCCGGCGAAACGGCCGCGCACCGACTTCGAGCTCGGTCTCGTGGAGCGCGAGGACAACGGGGGTGACCGATGAGCCGCAAGCTGGCCTTCCTCTTCCTGCTGGCTCTCCCGGCTGCGGCGTTCGCGGAAACCGTGGCCATTACCGGCGGCAAGGTGGTCACCGGCGGTCCCGCGGGGACGATCGACGGCGGCACGGTCCTGATCCAGGACGGAAAGATTCGGGCCATGGGCCGCGACGTCGCCATCCCGGCCGGCGCCCGCCGCATCGACGCCACGGGCAAGGTGGTCACCTCGGGCTTCATGGATTCCCTGTCGCGCCTGGGCCTGGTCGAGGTCGGAGCCGTCGAGGAGACGGTCGACACCCGGACGCAGCGCGACGAGATCACCGCCGCTTTCAACGTGGCCGACGCCGTCAACCCGCGCTCGATCGTCATGGCGACGAACCGTATCGAAGGGCTGACCCGGGCGGTGGTCGCGCCGGCCCCGTCGACCAGCCTGATCGCGGGCCAGGGGGTGGTGATCCACCTCGGCGGTGATCTCGCCGGAGGAGACTTCCTGCTGCGCACGCCCGTGGCCATGTTCGGGGTGCTCAACCGCAACTTCGGCGGCGGCTCGCGCGCGGCGACGATGCTCCGCCTGCGGGAGATCCTGCACGATGCGCGCGAGTACGCCCGCGACCGCAAGGCGTACGAGCAGGGGGAGATGCGCGAGCTCGAAGTCTCGCGGCTCGACCTCGAAGCCCTGCAGCCGGTGATCCGGGGCGAGCTGCCGCTGGTCCTGGTCGTGAACCGGGCGAGCGACATCCAGGCCGCGCTGCGCCTCGGCAAGGAAGAGAAGCTCAAGCTGATCCTGGCCGGCGTGGGAGAGGGCTGGGTGGTGGCGGACGAGATCGCGGCGGCGAAGGTGCCGGTGCTGCTCACGCCGCTCAACAACCTGCCGGGAAGCTTCGACGTGATGGGAGCGACGCTGGAGAACGCCGCGCGCCTGCACAAGGCCGGCGTGACCTTCGCCTTCATGAGCTCCGCCGCCCACGAGGCCTACAGCATCCGGCAGGGCGCCGGCAACGCCGTGGCCAACGGCCTCCCCTGGGACGCCGCCCTCGCCGCGCTGACCACCGTCCCCGCCCGCCTCTGGGGAATCGAAGACAGCTACGGCAGCCTGGAGCCCGGCAAGGACGCGGACGTGGTGGTCTGGACCGGCGACCCGCTGGAAGTCACGACCTGGGCCACCGAGGTCTTCATCCGCGGCAAGCAGATGCCGATCATGAGCCGCCAGCTCGAGCTCCGTGACCGCTACAAGGATGTGGGCAACGCGGTGCCGCCGGCTTACCGCAAGCCTTGAAGTCTGAAGGTCCGGGCCCGGCGAGGAGGTGTCGCGAGTGGCAACCGCGTATGTGATTCAGGATGACGGCAGCTCGGTTGCGATGTCACGGGTCCGCTGCAAGAACGAAGACCGGGAGCTGCAGCGCATCCTCGAGAAGAATCCGGACCTCCTCCCGGGTGATCAGATCGATCCGGATGATCCTCGTCGATGGCTTCTCCTCAAGCGGGAGATGCCGGTCCCGCATCCCAGCACCGGCGCAGATCGCTGGAGTATCGACTTCCTCTTCGCTGACCAGGACGCCGTACCGACCTTCGTCGAATGCAAGCGTTGCGCTGACACCAGAGCTCGTCGTGAGGTCGTGGGGCAGATGCTGGAGTACGCAGCCAATGGCCATCACTATTGGACCGGGGACAACCTGCGCGAGCTTGCAATTCAGACGGCTGCGGCATCAGGCTCGACCCTCGACGAGACACTCAGAAGGCTCGCACCCACCGACGGACTTTCGATCGACGAATACTTCGAGCTCGTCCAGCAGAACCTCCGCGAAGGCCAGTTGCGCATCGTTTTCTTCCTCGAAGATTCATCTCCTGAGCTGCGTAGCGTCGTGGACTTTCTCAACCGTCAGATGGAGCGCTCCGAGGTCTTGCTCGTCGAGGCATGCCAATACACCCACGGCGGCTCCAGGATCGTAGTGCCCACCCTCTTCGGCTATACCGAGCAGGCCCGCCTGGTCAAAGTCAAGGTAACCGTGAATCCCTCGACAACGCGCAGGCGCTGGGACCGCACCGCCTATTTCGCTGATGCCGCAAGGAAGCTGACACCGGCACAGGTGAATGCTGTCGAGTCGCTCCTGGAGTACTGCCTTTCCCTTGGATGCGAGATCACCTGGGGCACAGGAATCCAAAAAGGCTCATTCAATGTCAAAGAGTCCCTGATCTGCCCACGCTCCATCCTTACCTGCTATTCGAATGGTGATCTCACCTTCAACCTTTTCTGGCTCAATGGCAGCGAGCTCGCTCTTCATGCGCAGCGCAAACTAAAAGAGCTTGCAGCCATGAAGCTCAACCTCCCGGCAGGCTTGGAGGACCGGGCGATCGCGGTCGGTTCCTGGGCGCCGAAGTTGCAGGTGGTGACCGAGGTGATACAGGAGGTGGTATCGGACTGTCGCGAGATCGCCAACACCCCAGAGGCCCCGGAAAGTGAGCGGCTGTGATTGAAGCGGTCACGACCTATGCCACCGAGGTCGTCATCCGCGGCCGGCAGGAGCTGATCCTGAGCCGCCAGATCGAGCTGCGCGACCGCTACAAGGACGTGGGCAACCCGGTGCCGCCGGCTTACCGGCAGAAGTGATTGGAAAGGCGAGGAGTGGGGCAATCTGCTCCTCGCCGCCTGTTCAAGCCTCGCGGATTGCGGCCTCGATCTCCCGGAACAACCGATCGCAGTGTTTCGACCGGGCGCGGACTCTCCCGGGATCAATCCGTTCCAGGAGGGCCGCCCCGTGATCGATCTTGTGATAGGGACCCTTCTGCGTACTCCGGGTGGCATGATTCAGAGAGGAGAGCAGGCGGTCTTTCGAGATCACTTCCACGTCATCGGCACCAGGGAGAGCATTGCGGAGAAAGCCCTTTCCATAGAAACCGGACAACGTCTCGAGATCAGCAACGATCCAGGCTTCGACTGCCTGTACCATCAGGTGGCTCTGGGATTCACGGGCACTTTCAGGCCTCGTCCATCCGTCCTGCCGCTGGAGATGCTCCCATGCCGGCCTGCTGACAGGAGACTCGGAATCCACCAGAAGCACGTTGAATGCCTCCGGATGAGATCCGGCTGCCATTTTGAAGCTCTCGAATGCCTCACTGCGCGGACCGCAGACGATGACGTTCCAGCCGAGGCGCTTCTGCCGGGCCAACTCTCGAAGCGGGTCGAGAAAGCTGCTGAAGCCGCCTCGGATCCGCCGTCGGGAAGTATTGTTGTTGCCGCCGCCTTCTACATACACCCGGATTTCCTTCACCACCGGTTGCCACCGATCTCGCCCATGCTCCAGAGCTCGCCGAGACCATACCGCGCCAGCCACTCTTGCAACTTCTTCGGCTCCAGCCGACGGAGGCTGGAGCCGCTGTCGGTCCGCTCGCAGATCACAACAGACTCGGGTATCCGCGAAAGTGAGCTGACCAACGTCTCAGAGTGGGTCGTCACGATCAACTGGGTTCGCGAAGCCGCGTCGATCAACAGCTCGGCGACGGTGGGAAGAATGTCGGGATGCAAGCCCAACTCGGGCTCCTCAAGGCAGACCAGCGGAGGCGGTTCCGGGTGACAGAGGATCGCAAGAAGAGCCAGGTAGTGCAAGGTACCATCGGAGGCCCGCGTTGCCGGAACGGCTGTATCCAGACCCCTCTCATGGAGAAAGATCTGAACCGTACCTCCTTCCACCTTGACCTGATAATCCTCTACTCCTTCGTAGAACAAATTCAGCTTGTCCAATAATAGCTTCTTGATGGCCGGGCGATTCTGCAGGCTGTTCAGAACGAGCCCCAGGTTCGTCGCGTTCTCCAGAAGAAAATCGTTGGGCAGATCGGCAGGTTGAGGGCCGCGGACACGGCTGCCGCGCCCGATGTGCCAGTCGCGAAAGAAGGCGATCAGCCTGAACTGGTCGCCGACAAAGGTCAGCTCAGGATAGCGAAGAGGATCTCGCAACTGAGACAGGATGGATTGATCCGGTTTCAAAGTATTTTCGGGGTCGTGAGCTTCTCTCAGGAAGAAGTGAGGACCGGACTCATCTTGATTCTCAAGTGCCTCGAAACGGACCCTGGGACGGTAATTGACCGCTTGGAGAGCCAGTTTGTAATCGAGCGGGACTCGTCCTTCCCGGCCCATGTACTCCAGGGACACCTCCAGCTCGGCGGTGGCTCCTCCACTCCCGCCCTTCCAGATCCAATCCGAGAACAGGCCGCCTCCATTCCGAAAGGGAGCTGTCAGATCGCGCGGAGTCGCTGCTATCAGGCTGATCGCCTCGATCAGGTTCGATTTTCCCGAAGCGTTCGGACCGATCAGGACGTTCAGAGGCTCCAGATCGAGGCTCATCCCTTCGCTCCCGTACGAGAGCAAGTTCCTGAGCCTTATGGAATGAAGGAATCTCTTGCCTTGCATGTTCAGCCCCCCGGCCGCCGACATTCTATGGGATTTGACGCGAAAGCGGCGCCAGCCAGCACGTACAGGCTGTAGGTCACCGCCCACGCCCCCACCACGTCGATCGTGTAGTGCAGGTGAGACAGCAGCACCACCGCCACCGTCACCCAGTGGCCCACGGCCGCGAGCGTGCCCAGCCCCCCCTTCCCCCGGCAGTAGAGCCAGAGGAGGAAGGTCGTGGAGACGTGCCCCGAGAAGAAGAGGTCCTTGGTCAGGTAGACCTGGGCCGCGTTCCCGAACAGGGTGGACAACGGGTTGATCAGCGCGAGCCAGGCGGAGAACAGGTTGGACATCCCTGCGTTCACGTCCGGCCCGTAGGCCGGACCCAGGCCGGTCAGGCCGACGCAGAGGCCCCGCACCAGGCTCAGCACCCCGCCTAGATAGAGGAAGTGGAGGAAGGCTCGCCGGTCTTTGCGCCAGAGGAGGAGTGCCACGGGCACGTAGCAGACCAGCCAGATCCAGTAGTTGTGGTCCGCGATCCAGGCGACCCGCGGCAGGCGGTCGAGCACCAGGTCCGGCAGCGGCGGCGCAGGCCTCCCCTCCGTCAGGAGCGAGAGGCCC
>Ga0068862_100001316_pt1 | contig 23086 bp, 20 predicted proteins | sample KBSSwiS52_FD_66598 | JGI IMG/M metagenome (GOLD analysis project Ga0068862, IMG submission 66598) | Switchgrass rhizosphere microbial communities from Kellogg Biological Station, Michigan, USA - KBS Switchgrass S5-2 | ecosystem: Host-associated > Plants > Roots > Rhizosphere > Soil ... | reverse complement strand
TAGCTTTTGGGGATTAAGTCGTCTGCTAGTAAACAATGCCGCCGCTGGTGTCGTCTGCTAGCAAATGTAAACAAACTTTGCCCGCCAAAATTTGAATTTTGCCCGCCAAATTTGAAATAGTCTGCTACATCTAGTCGTATCTAGTAAATGAGTAGTTAGTGTGTGGGATTACGTCATTTATTACGTCATAGAACATTCAAATTCTCGGCAACTCCGTCCGGGGCGACGGCCTGTTGATTTCCAGCCGCGGAGATTCCCGACGGCGCGTCAAATGCATTCAAAGCTGCTCGTGCCCAGAGCACTTTTTCGCTAGGAGTGAGGCGCCGGCCGGGATTCGGTCCCGCCGTGTGCAGATATCGCTTTGCAGTGGGCTTTTCGTTGCGTCGAATTCGCTCGTCCGTGCCGATTTTGCTCGCCGCAGTTTCATATGCGATCGCTCGTCCGTCCACGACTTGTAGTTTTTCGGGAGCAGTAGCGATAGTTTGTTCTCCAATTCCTCCCGGCCAGCTTTTTTGTCCGTCCATCCGCAAAATGTTGTTGAGTTGGGAGAATTTTTGGTGGACAGTTGGCGCGTGAATGCCCGCTCGTTTGTAGATTGGCGAGCCGACAAGTCCAGAATGATTTTCATGCACTCCCAACGAGCTTGAATGTCGATCAATCCACCCGAGATGAGGGCAGACGCTGAGAACAAAGTCGGTAATGTGCTGATCGTTGTCGCGCAGAGCTGCATCGTGGTGTCGGTGATAGGTGTACCAGCTTGACATGGTCTTTGGTCGGCGAGCGTGGCTTCGACAAATTTCCATAAACAGAGTATCCAGGTCCCCATTGTGTAAAGTGTGTCCGTGTTGGATAAAAATGAGAGCGGCGACTACATAGTACCCACAAACTGATCCAAACATTGATTGATATCCGTACCTATTCCAGGGTTCGATTGTGATTCCCTTGCAAATGGCATTTAGACTGCTGATTGGGAGCCCGAGAGAATCAAAAACCAGCACCGCGTGTGCTCCCTTTAGACATAACAGCCAATGTTGTTCAGAAACACTTGCAAAGATTGTATTTTCAGGTATGGCCGAAACCTCTGAAGCGCTAATTCCGGCGAGAACGGGGATACCAAATTCTCTTCCGAGTCTAGAGAGCGTGTCGAAGGATAGACTTTTGTCCGGCTCTTTGCGAGTAGTCTTCTTTGCGCGCACTCGCGGTGCCTTTTCCTTGGGAGGACGACCCACTGTGAAATTAATAAATCGGTAGTGAGAAGATGGCAGTGTTGTTCTTTTGCAGGAGCATAGTTTGATCAAAGAACAATCCTACCCGAATGTTGGTTCCATCTACTGGGGGAGCGACAAATTGACCTCTGATTTCGACTGGCGCACTGCTATTTGGTTGAACCTCGTTGCGATTGTGCGATGGAGCGATATTTACCACGATCCAGCCGTGATCTGCGAACCATGTTTCATAGTTCCACCACGCCTTGTTGGACGCTAGCCCAATTTCCGCGCTAGAAAAGCGAGCCGATTCAGCGTACAGCGGTAGCAAATTGTTGGCCACGTCTGCAACGCGAGTATACGGCTCGTCCCACACCGTTTGGCCATTGTACAACACTTGAATGTTGGAGAGATTGCTCATTGTAGAGGTGTAAGGCACCCGCGTGTTGGGTATTCCAATTACCATCAGAGTGGGCCGCGCACTTCCGTTGAGTACGGGGTGAATTTGGAATTGATTTCCACTAACACTGTGAGAACTTAGCCTAAACACTTCAAACTGGAAGATACCTCCAATGTTTGCAGCGTTATACTCTGGAATTCCAAAGGTAGGATCGAACAGGGTCGCCTTGTTCATAGTTCTCGCCATTGCAAGTTGGTTAAGGTTGGTTAGAGGGCCCGTTTCAAAGTGGTTCATGATATACGTGCGCATCGAAGGCTCCATGTACAGTTCTTCACTACGAATCGTGTGAATGCGAAGCGCAATGGTTGCAGCTTGCGCGGGGGCTGGCAAGCGAGCACCATTCCCTTGAATTAGACTGGCCGTTAGTGCTGGATTCCATTGAATGATGAGCTTGAGGGGGATATTTGGGGGCCAGGTTTTTACAATGTTGAAAAACGAGTGGGTGGGACGGATAGTAAAGGTAGCAGTCCACACAGTGGCAGCCGCTCGAGCGGGAACGGTCACTTCCGAGACTCCGTTTTGGCCCGTGTAAGTGTTGGGAACAGTATTGTATTGAAAACTCCATCCGTCAGGGGGCCCACCGGACGGCGCGCCCGCCCCGTCCCGCAAGACGGTTGAGTGAAAGATTAGATCGCTGTCTCGGAAGTTTTTCTTTGCTAGCCGCATTTGAGTTAGCCAATACTGGTCGGTAGCCGTCCCCGGGTCCATTAGCACGTTGCCATTCTGTCCAACTTGGAGGCCGTAGGTAAAGCACATGAGCGGCCACGCGTCGGGCAAAATGTAGTAATCCTCCGCGGGCACAGGGGCCGGCGCGGGCAAGGCGGGCACTGAGATTTGAATACTTCCCGTCAGGCGGGTCGTTTTCAAATCGACACATTGAGCACTAGACAAGTAAGCGGTAGTTACACCCTGATTTGAAAAACCTTGGTTAGTGTTAGTAATCGTCCACTTTGAGTTTCGAGTGTCCTCGATGTACTTTTGAGCCGGTACCGCCGCTGTCATATCGGTACGAGAAGCTCGAATAGCTTCAGTTAGGGCTTGAGCTTGATTAAGGTCGTCGGCGTAGGACGTAAGCTCATGCAGCGCTGTGTGTTCTCCCCCTAGAAATGGTTCGCTTCCGGTCTGATCAATGGTTGACAGACCTGGAGTGCCCAACTGGCTGAAGATATCCATAGGGTTTAGGGAGGAGAACCCCCCTTGGGCCGTTTCCATCGCTCAGGATCTGTAAGTGTTAAAAATCGGTTGTAGAGTTTTGTACCGTGCCATTGTTTAGCGCTTCTTTGTCTCCTATCTGATGAAGGTCCCAACGCCGCTGCATTTCCCTTTGTTTTTGCCCTACTACGTTTTTCGCAAAGTCTAGGCCCACATTTCCAACTCGGGTGGGATCGAGAGCCGCTCCCGCAATGTTGCCCACAGAGTTGACACTTCGCTCTACCGCGCCAGGATCCCCCTTGAAAAATCCCAATATGTCGTCGCCAATCTGCCCAACGGCGTCGTCGAACCATCCGCCGCCCCGGAGCTTGGGAGGAGCCGAGCCAAAGCGCTCCTTGTATGCGCGAACGAGTCGGTCTCTGAATGGACCCCTTGGAATGCCACCGATCGCTCGGTGATTAAAGTTTTGTCCCGTGGTGATCTTGTGTAGTAGATCTCGCGCTCGTGTCTCGTGTGTTTCATGTATTTCGCGAGTAATGTTGCGTTTTTCTCGCTCGGTGGCCTCTCGATCGTTTTCGTCGAGATATTCGTCAGCCGTGTCATATTCGCTATCCGAGTTGGCTCGTCGGTCAGGTCCATTGCTCGCATCTCCCGCCCGCATCGCTCTAGCGCCTAGACTGCCTAGGCGGTCTCCAATATAGTCGGGAATCTTTTTCAAAACCTTTAGCAGCCCTCGCCACAGCCTTCCACTGTGGTGCTTGGCAGCTCGCTTCAAAAGATCTCCGAGCCCCGCGCCGTGTACTCGAATATAGTGCTGCTTTCCATACTTATAGACATGGGGAATGCCAGGGTGAGATGGGCTATGTCCTCGTCCACGAAGGTGGTGAACCGCTTTGTGGATCATAGGCATGGTGGCACCCACCAAGAGCGGAATTGAGATTTTCCCGCCAGCTAGCGAGTGTTTTACAAGAGAATGTACATGGTCGTGGTGAAGTAGCCCATGGCCCGTCACAAGTTTTAGCGCTTGTACCGCTCTCTGAGCGGCGCGTAGGGGGATCACATGTTCTCCAGGTAGTAGGCCGGCCGCCACTGAAATTTAATGAACACGGTGGTGAGTTTTGCGCTTCTTGGTGGTGGTGGCGGATGCCTTTCGTACATACTTTCGCTTCCTGCCGCCGCCACGACCAACTAGCCCGTGTAGCATATGTGACTGCCCTCCGCCTCGACCACGCGGCGCCGCGCCGTCTTCAGCGTCGTGAAACTCGTCAGCCGACTCGGGCGCGTCTGGCTGAACCTCTCCCGCGTCAGTTTGGTGATCCTGAGTCTTGGCAGTGCCCATGATTTTATTACGGACCTTTCCAGCCATGTGTTCAATTCGCTCAATGATAGCGTGCTGGAACGCCTCCCGCAGCGAATCAAAAGCCGCACTCCCCATCTTCCTAGCCGGCTCCGAGGTAACAATTCTTTTCAGGTGCTTCATCGATCGCCCGAGTAGGTCTTTGAAGCCCTCGCCGTGAATGACATAGTGGCGCATATGGTCGTGGCCAATTGGTTTGGGAATGCCGAGCCCCGAACCTGCCAACTTGTGAACCAAATGTTCTCCTCCCGATTTTCCAATTCCTCCCAGCAGTCCCTTCACCGCCTCGGCGAGGAATGGCATCGCCGCGCCCGCAGCGAGTGGGAGAAAGGCGGGTAGAAAGCCGCCTCGAGGTGATCCCCCACCAACATTTTCGTGGTGATCTAGGATTTTGTGAATCACGTCGGCTGCGTGAAGGCCCGGTAGCATCATAGCGTGGTGGTGGTGTGGGTGATACCCATGGCCTCGTGTACCATGTAGACCGTGTCGCACCTTGTAATGAAAAAGAGCTTCGGCCATTTTGTGGTGGGGCAAAATGTGTTCGCCGGGCATGAGCCCCAGTTCCATTTTTAGTTTATGCTCGCTGCGGGCGCCGCCTCCAAAGATTTTTCCTTGGTTCCGACTACCACTGCCGTAGATCTTTGCCGCTCTTCCGTGGTGCCCCGAGCCGTCGAGCTCAAGCCGATGGCCGGTGCGTTGTTGTAGGTAATTCATTAGAGATACCGCAGTCCGAGGGTTACGTTGAATGGTTGGCCCAGCAAGCTGGGATGGAGTTCGCCGAGTCCGTTAAACAGTCCAAACGTAAGCGTTCGCAAGTGAACGTCAGCTAGGCGCCGCCACACGAGGGAATTAACTGGAACACGGATTTCGTAATAGCCAGTGGTCAGAGCGGCAAAGTTGAATGGCACTACTGCCAACAGTTGGGTGCTGTACGCTCCCGCTGTGCGGTCTACTTCTAGCTCGTCACAAATAATTTGAACGAGATTGTCATAGGTTGGAGTAGACCCCACCAACGCCTTGCGGCGCTTGCGGCCCGAAGCGCGCTCATACCGCGGAGCACACCGAGGGTCGGGCAGCGCCAGTGTCGTCGACACAGGCCCGGAAATTTGGGTTACCTGCGCCGAAAGTAACCGAACCAGCGTGCTAGCGGCCCCAGGGTCAGAACTATAGTCGTACGGCGCCAGCTGGGGTCCGTGGTAAAATTCGAGGTTAGAGTGCGCCGGTGGGACGTACACGTGATCGCCGATAGCATTAAGGGGAGGAGGACCTCCCCCATAGATCACACCCAGCCCGTCATAGTTATCGCCATACTCAAAATTGGGCCATGGAAGCCCCATGACCAGCCGCTGAGAGCCCGTGCTCGAGGGCCAGCTAGGTCGATTCACGCCGACAGTAAGCTGCCAGGTTCCCAAAGCAATTACACTACTGTCGCTCATAACCGCCTCCAACGCAATGGTGCCGTTAACAGTGGGAGGGACGCTATCATTTTTAATTCCAAAGCATCCATTGGGCCACGCTTGTAGCAAGTTTCCCTCTATGGACGGCAGAGCAGCATGTACCAGCGCTCGGTCCCATGTGCTTACTGGTTGAACCGCCAGCATATTTGGCGGAATGGTAGCGTATGTAAACACCCCATCTGCATAGCGCCCGGCCGCGCCGTCGATAAAACCACCCACGGTAACGAGCCCAACAGGCAACGGACGTAGTGTGCCCATTTGAGAGGGATAGCGCGCGCCTGCCACTGCCGGGGCCAACTTAACATAGGTTCCAAAGGACCCCGCGTCAGTGACATCCAGAGGCAAAACGTCAAAGAGATCGGGAGCTGAGAAAAAGTCGTTGTACTCCGCAGCCAGCGCTTCAACTAACGTCGGACTATTCAGCGGATCTCCAGTTCCAAACTGAGGCAGTGAACCATTTGACAGGCTCACATTCAATTTCAAATTTCCCTCGTTGGTGCCAACGGTGTTGGTGGTGCGGGTTGCAACAAACCGCATCCCTGCCCAATTTACGGCCAGTTGCACGCTGGCCGCTCCTCCCGCCAATCGCACCGACACGACTGTGGGAGGTGGAGGTGGAGCGGTTGTGACCAACATGTACTCTAACGCGAGATAGTCCACCCGCGCAAAGTCAATTTGATTGTCAAAGATATTTGTAAACTCCACATTAGTGTTCAGAGGAAACCGACTCAGATCCGTCAGATTGCTGCACGTCACTTGCCCCGTCGTCTGACATACTTCCGGCAGTCTCTTTTGGTCGTTGGTGGGATCCATGCTCCCTGCTGCGAATCATAGAGTCTGGAATAGCAAGCAAGGGATTGGGGGCAGCGTTAGCAAGTGCCATCGCATCCAAGTATAGGGGCCCATCAATCGACTCACTGCGAGCACCCAGCGAGACTCCGTCGTCTACAGAGAGCCCGCCCGTCGAGACAATCGTCTTTAGAGGCAGGGAGCGTTCCAGTTTTTGGTCGAGGCGAATCCAGCCCTTATCCTGATCCTCTACCGCCGCCGTCCACATCGCAACAAAGGCAGTTCCCGCAGCGGGACCTAGCAAGCGTTGTGCAAACTCAGTTGCAGAGCGAGTGTCAGATAGCACATTAAAGAGAATAAAGTTTTGTGTGTTTCGACGAATGGTCATCAACTGGCGATGAAACATATCATGAGTAACAAAAAAGGTCCATAGATGGCGGTGGTGTGTGGTGACAAAAAACCACTTTTCCAAATCTCGTCGCCGCGCGGTGTTATCCAACGCAGACATAAAATCGTCAAAGATTACAATGGAATTTTGTGGGCAGTCGTTGCCATGCTTCAAAAAAGAATCCAACTCGTCTTCTCCAATGATATACGTAACCTTTATTTTATACGTGTGAGACTTCCAATCTTCGGCAGTTTCCTTAGGTACTACAATGTATACTCGTTTGGGCTCCCCACCACTAAACAATCCTTCATTGACAATACGACGCAAGAGCGTAGTTTTCCCCGAGGAAGTTGGCCCCACTAGTAGTGTATTGGCATCGCGTTCAAAGCTTACCAACTTGTCAATATCGGCTAGGGGAGAGCCAGCGGGTACCGACGCCGCATCAGAGGACATGGCTAGTCAGCAAATAGGTACCACTGGGCTTCAGCACGCCTCGCAGTATGTCCAATTGAGCACACCCGGGAACAAAGGGCACCATTCGACCTTCAGAGGGTTTATCGCAGCCTACGTCGGCTAGCGTGCACAACAGCGCGGGACGGTTTAGAGTTCTAGCTTGAAGAGAGGTTTTTACAGAAAAAGAAGGCAACTTACTGGTAGGCAGCGAGAGGGTTCGGGTGAAGGTAGTCGATACTGTTTTGCAGGAACTACCAGTGACAAGAACTCGGAGAAAGTCCAAGAACGTCAGACTCGGGAGATCGTATAGCGAGTACTTATATACCCTTTGCCCCCCTCCCACTGCGAAGATGCCCCATGCTCCATCTTCAGCGCTCTTCCTTTCACTGACAATCGTTTCATCTACCAACATGGACAGCGAGCAGCGTGCACACTCAAAGGTATAGGGGGCCCCATGTGGGCATTCTCGACATGCTGCGCAGAGCATCTTCCCATGGATGGGGCAGGGGTGCTTGTCTTCGTTAAACCTAGTGAGGCCATTACATTTGAATTTCAACACTCCCTTGTTAGTGTGTGGATTGTGTCCATATACAAAGTACTTTTTCGACGTGTTAATTCCCGACAGAATCGAGATGGTGGGAGCTGCGCTAACTTTTTCTGGTTCCACCTGAAAGAAGGGCCGGGTGTAGAGCCCACACTCGCGTTCGGGCAAAAACATGCCCACTTCGGCGCCGACGAGTTCGGCCGGCATCAATTTGCTGTGATTGTAGGCGAGCAGCTTCGAGTCCGTGTCGCCGTAGAGGGTGTCGGGCAGCGATTGGTCGAGTAGTCCTGGAGTCCCCGGAGGGCGCGTCAGCAGGCTCCAGTTGAGGCGCATCAGTCTTGTCGCGGCATACATGAAAGCCGAATGGTGAATCGGCCACATGTTTCGCGAGGCGTCCTTTACTCCAAACACGTATTCAGTCTCGGACAGCGATGGGCGTTGATGTCCGCCCTCAACGTGAATGTTCGAGCTTCCAACAAGTCGAACATTGTCTCCGCCCTCAACCGCTAGGTCTGTAGCAGCCTTATCGCCCAGCACATTGCGTCGCGCTTCGACCGCCTGGCCAAGTTTTCCAATGGCAGAGTTCATGGCAATCTTGCCGATCGTCCGCTGCTCTTCGTTGCCACTCTTCGTTCCGTCCGTCTTCAGCTTGGCGCAAGCCTCCATGAATGGCCGATACAGCTGGGCACTCGTGGGGAAAAAGAGAACCTCAGTCGCATCATAGCACTTCCACACAGAGTCTGGTCCCGCTCCCGTGTGATCTCGACACGCAATCCACAAGTCTAGCGAAGTGACAATGCGCTCGCCAGAAGCATCGTCCCAATACGTCCACCTCAGAGAGTTGGTTTTGTTTGCTCGCTGGGGCAGAGTCGACTCTGAAAACTGTGGCGCCGCTGGAGCCTTCCATTTACATCGCACAAAGAACTTGTGAATTTTGATGGGATCGTCCTCTTCAATCACCTGACGAATAAGTTCCTCACGTTCTTTCTCGTCCTCGACCCATTCACCAACTCCCAATGGCATTGGATAGGTGACAGCCACCGGGTACATCGAGGCAATGTCCGTCATTTCCAATCCAGTGTCCTCCACATAGCTCAGGTGGCGCTCGGTGAGCTTGTCAATGTCCGCAAGCATGTCGGGTGGTGTGTTCTTGCGATCCACGAGCAGTCCTTGATAGTATCCCTTCACCCAACCGCCGACGAGCGCGTGACGGATAAAGTCGTAGATGGGGCCGCGAGGACAGTGAATGTCCCAATTCGACACGAGCTCTTCCTTGGTATAGCTATTGTAGCCCCAAGACTTTGATCCCGCCGCCGAAGCCATCATGATTTTGCCCGCCATGGTAGCAAGGCTATGCAAACACATTGGCTCAAATTTGCCCTCGCCAAAGGGAGACTTTGTAGCCTCATCCGCCAAATATGTTCGGTACATACGCGCCAAAGTGTGGTATGCCGCTTCAGTAACAAGCACATCTTGTCGACAATACTCGTCGCACATGATTGCCAAATCCTTGGTATGGTCGCCCCGGTGTTCGAATGGAACGCATAGCTGATAGTAGTCAAACGATCGCTGCCGCTCTTCGGCGTTTCCCCCGTAGTAGGTCGCCGTGTCCAAAAAGCCATCCGCTTCGCGCAACACCGAGTCTGGGCCCTTGCGGATAAAGTCATTGAGAGCTGTAAAGGGCATAGAGCCCTTCTCAACTCCCAGCTTGAACGACTTGGCCAAGTTTTTGAGGCTGGTGGGCGGCACAAACCTAGCCAGATCAGTCCACCTGACTTCCAAGTGTTCGGAAATGGTCAGCGTGTTGAACGTCAGGGCACTCTTACGTTCAGAATACTCGACCCCACGAAGGGCAGTAGGTCCCCAGCGTTGGTACACATAGTTTCGCCACGCTTGGTTCAAAAACAGATCGTCATATCGGGAACCGTTAAACGACACCAACTGCACAGAAATCTTGCCCTCGACCGGCGGCGACGACGACGACACTGCGGCGAGCACCGAATCCACCACCCGCATAAACTCTAGGGCCGAAGTGATCTTGTGTAGGCGATTCTCAAACGCTCCAGTGGCAAACAGCTCATCGGGAATGGAAACGATTCCCATGTACAGTTCGTGCACTCCATCCTCCGTCGGCGTGGTTTCTAGATCGTAGAACACGGGCACTACGCGTGCAATGTCAACCGTCGCGGACGGCTGAAGTAGATGGAAGATGGGGGCCGGATAGCAGCATGGACGAAAGCGAAAATTGTCCAACACTCGCGTAGATCGTCCATTAAGCGACATCATGGGCTTGTGGCAATTGGAACACTCGGGGCGGCGTTCAAAGTCATACACAAGCCACTCTCCACCGCTTCCGGCCGTATACACATGCACTGCCGGGTGTGTGGGCGCCACCACATTCTCAATCGGTTTGTATGTGAACCCTACCATGCGATCGAGGTAGCCGCTTGGAGTGTGGTCAGAGGCTCTTGGACGCGTGCGCTTTCCACGCTCGAGTAGTCGGAGCCCCTCGACCGCCTTTCGCCCCTCTTGGTGGGGTAGCGGGCTGTCCTTGTGAATGAGTTTGAATACATATGTGCACCAAACGTGGGATCCGACAACTACGCGGGACAGGGTGGCTAGCCGCACCGAGCCGACCCAATCCACTTCCAGCTCCGACGCTTGTTCACAGTAGTGCCACGTGTCGAGCGGGGGTGGGGGCTGCTCTTCCTCTGGATCCATTCTTCCCACCTCCTCCCCAACGAGAGGAGGCTCGTCATCGTCTATATAACCTCTCGTCACAGTCTCATCGAACATATCCGACGAGAGTGTAAAACGCTCGCGTTCGGCCATGATTCTGAGCGTCAGTCAGATAAGCCAAATCTTCCACGCTGATATTATAGTCGGCGTCAGACTCCGAGGCGGTTAGAGTTAACGAGCCGCTGGTGATAGCGTCAATTATTTTGCGGATCAGCTCAACTCCCTGAGCTCTGAACGCTCTCGCGGTAAACACGTGAAATGAGCTCACCGTAGCTACTGGCACCTTCCAACCTCGCTCCGGATGCACAATATACTTTCTCGCAATCCAATAGCCGTGCTGAATACCTCGAGGAAGTCTGCCGTGTTCGATCCAGTCGATACAATCTTCCAAGTCTTGAATCGTGTTTAACTCTCCCGTGTAGCGATCTCCAATTCGATAAAACTGTTGGGATCCTTGATCGGGCAGTCGCATCAACACTGGCGGCATGCCCGAACAACTCCGGGTATTGTGGCTATGGCAGCCGCAATCCCACACCGCTACTATAGTTCAAGAACTCGCACTAAAAAATGACAAGTTTACACCTGTGGCACCGTCACCATTTCGGGAGAAGGCAAAAAAGCCAGTGAATAGGGGACCCCCCGTACCCCGTATTAGTAGTCGGCGCCAGCGAGGAGGGCCAGGTGGAGGGCGCGATGGCGCGCACGGCCCCAGCGCGCCGGTTTACCAGGTGGCGGCGGCGGCGGAGGAGCAGCAGCCACCCGACGGCGGCGCGCGGATTAAGCGCGAGGCCATCAGCATTAGCAGCAATGATAGCCATCAGCCTATGGACACGACATCGTCACGAGCGGTGCCGTCGCGCATGGATACTACGAGCCGTCCGGGAAGCGATTGGGTAGGCCGTCGCCTTGATCCTAGGTTCGCTACGTGGGATGGATTTAATCCGCCGCGGTCCCGCGCCCCCGCCAGCTCGCGGCGTAGTATGAGTGTGTCCTCGGGGGCGTCGTCGTCGCCCTCGACCGTGCAACCGCGCGCTAGCGCTGCTCCGCCACTCACTAGCCCCGCCGCTCGAAAAACGCTACTCGCTAACATTGACAGACTACTACCACCGCAGCATCCGCTACGCACCGAACTTCGCGCGCTGCAAAGTGTAAAACGTTTTACCCAAAAATCTATCGATCGGTTGTATGCTTTGGAAGGCGCAGTTAGCGCGCCGCCGGCGGTGGTGCCGCAGCCCGCTGCGCCGCCGCCGGTGGTGGTGGCACAGCAGCCGGCGCCGCGTCCACCGTCCATTTTAAGGGAGCCTAACGCTCCACCGTCTCAACACAGAGTTACAATTCAACAACTCCCTGAATACGAGGAAGGCAGGCCTTCAAGCCTAGAGGGTATTCTGGATGAAATTCAAACGGTCCAACGGAAGAGAAAAGAGGATGCCCGCGCCGAGTCTAGACAGCGTGCCCCCACTCCAGCGCCAGTTCGCACCAGAAGTCCCATTTTGCGTCGTAGCCGCCCCGCTTCTCGACAAAGCGAAGCGGCGGCGGCTTCGTCGTCTGGCGACGAAGAGATGGAAGAAATAAATCGACAAGCGCTAGCACGCGCGGCTAAAACTCAAAGCCAGCAGGCTCCACCAACTGCGTTGTATAGTTTTAACCCGCGGCTCACTTCGGAACTGCGCCTTAGCAGCGTAGATATGAATCCCTTACTAGAGAGAGAAACTCCTAGCACGCCCGGCAGTGAAGCCGCGCCGCCTAAACGAGCTCGATCCGCGCCTCCCGAGCGCGAGCGCGAATTTCGCCCGCGCCCGATTTCTACTTTGCTCAATACCGACGATAACGATAAGACGACCTCCGTGTTATCCGTGTTGTTTAATTTTCAAGCGTTGGGCCGCGAGCGCCGAGAATTGGAACGCAAACAAGAGCGCGTGTTGCAGCTGCAGCGACAAGAACTACAGCGACAACTGCTAGAAGAAAAACAAGCCGAGGAGCGAGAACGAGAGGAGCGCCAACGACAATTCGAAGAAAGACAAGAACAGGAGCGAGAGGCGCGTCAACGACAATTCGAAGCCGACGAAGCTGAAGACCGGGAACGCCTAGAAAACCTTACACGAGCGCGGCGATCGGGAGCTAAAACCAAGGCAATAGCTACTACCTATTCAAGCTCCTCCTCCGAGGCTGAGGTGGGAGCTGAGACCCCGCCGGAAGAGCGCGAGCGAAAGAGGGCCAGGCGTTCTGGAGCCAAGTCGGCTGCGATTGCGGGCACATACTCGTCGTCGTCGTCGGACGAAGCCAACCAGCGTTTGCAAGAGTTTCAAAGGGCGGCTTATGAACGAAAGCGCCAGACTGCCAGAGAGAAAAAACGTCTCAATAAAATCGAACGCCGGCACCGGGGGGAGTTACGTCGCGAAGAAGTGCGACGGGAGGAAGAGCGAATGCAACGAGAGGAAGAACGAGACAAAGAATACGACCGGCGGGAGGAAAAACGCCTCGCTAAAAATGATCGCCGGGAAGCGGCACGCGAAGCGCGCGAAGAAGCATACGAGCGGGCTCGCCTGGAGCTAGCCGAACAACAAGAGCGAGAGCGCCAACAGTTGGAGGAAGAACAAGAGCGACAGCGCCAAGAAGAGCTGCGTCACCAGGAGGAGGAGGCTCGGATAGAACGCGAGCAAAAAGAGCGCGCCGCCCAACAGGCGCAAGAGGCAGAGACCGCCCGCCAAGCTGCCGCACTGCTACAGCAACAACAAAGGGAGGCAGCAGAGGCCGAACGACGCCGCCAAACAGAGGAAAAAAGAAAATCGGACGCTCTATCGGCAAAGGCAGCTGCTACAAAGCGACAGGAGGAAGTTGACCGACTGGAAGCAGAACAACGTGCTCTCCAGCAGAAGGCAGAACAGGAAGCGGCCGCCGCGCGCGAGGAATCTAAGCGACTAGCCGCAGAGCTCGCCGAAGCTGAACGCAAGGCGCAACAGCTGGCCGAAGAGCAGCGAGCTGAAGCTGAACGCGCTCGAAGGGAACAGCAGGAGCGAGAACGCCAACAGCGACTCGACGAGCAGCGAAAGCAAAAAGAAGCCGATGAGAAACGACAGCGCGAGTTGGATGAGCTCGAACGACTGCGACAAGAACAAGAGCTAGCCCGCGAACGGCGGCTCCAAGAACTTACTGTTCCGCCGATTGCGCCAACCCCTCCGGAGGCGCCTCGAATGGAAACTACCAAACCGCTAGCACTTCCTCCTCCTGCGGCCGTTCAACCAACTCGCAGCCTGGAGCCGCAACACGAGCTGCAAACTCCTCCAACGGCGCCTTTGATGGAGACTACCGCGCCCTTGGTCTTACCTAGCGCTCCCTCGACGTCCCAAGCTATGGAGTCTGTGGAGCCGGAGCTGGAGCTTCCATCGACAAAGGTGATAGAATATTTGGATCGGCTAAAGCGGGAACGAGCAGAACGAGAGTTACAGCTCCAGCGAGAGGCAAAGGTAAGGCAAGCCGAGCTCGCCTCGAACATAGCGGACGCAGTGTTAGAATCAACGCTGGCCAAACCCAACGCAGGAGTTGCCGAACTCGCCGCAGCCATTCAAACCGCAGCGGAGGCTGAAGAGCACCTAGAGTTGATGGCTAGCAGCGGGGAAGTTACTCCGACAAACGACGGCAGCGTGATCATGGAATCGGGGTCCGGAACCCCCAAAAGCGCATTTAGTATGGTAAGTGGGGTGAGCCAAATCAGCAATGGGGACCGGGCGGTGCAAACTCTACGTCAGGCCGCAGAACAGCTTCGCCGCAGCAGTCCGACCTCCTCCTCAATCCTACTTGGCGATGACGCCGAAGCAATGAACGTTGCCACTCCTAGTTCCTCCATCCTACTCCCAACTCCAATGGAGGTCGAGCGGCAAAAAGCTATACGTGAGGCCGAACAAGTTTTGGCCGCCAGAGCAGTAGCGCGCCCAGAGGCCGCCTTTGCTACGCCGCCCGTCGCCGCTCAAACTCCCATGGAAGTTGAAAAGAGACAAGCAGTTCTCGATGCTGCCCAACAGCTAGCACAAATGAATAGACCAACATCGTCGTCGTCGCCCCCGCCCATGGGAAACACTCCTCCCGTTGCAGTTCAAGCTCCAGTGCCCCGCAGGGCCGTTAACGTAAATCCCGCCAATCCTTCAGCTACAGCGCGAGCGCTCGTGTCCGAAATGCGCTCCCGGGCTAGAGACCGACAAATGAGCGCGGCTAGACCCACCACTCCCACACTATCACCGGCGGCGGCGGCGGCGGCGAGTGAGACATCTTCTCCTCCAGCGAGCATCGCCCCAACTCTCATGTATGGAACTCACATTGATGTGAATGAAAGACCGCCAACTCCCGGGAGTGAATTTTCCCAGACGCTCGAACCTCCCACCGCCGCATCAGTGCTGCTAGAACGACCGCCTGGCCCTACCCCGGCGCCGCCACCGCCGCCAACCGACGACGACAGACTATCCACTCTCAAAGCTCATGTTGGGGACGCTCTAGAAGATGTCCTCCAATACACCAGCGGACTCCTACACGAACAACGCGCCACTCTAACCAAACGCAAACCAACAATAAAGCGAATTGGAGCTAGCGAAGTCAGACACATTCGCAGCTCGCTTATAACTTTAACAGACGAGTTATCACAGACTCGCCCCGAGGAACTAAAGCTAGAAAAATTGCAAGTGGCAACAGCCAAAAACACCATCATGCGACTGTTGGGCGAGCAAACCCATCGAGCTCGCCAGCCTCCCGCCAAAGCCTTGGCCGGTATCAATTCAGACCTCGCCGAATTGCAAAGCGTTGCCAACGAAGAGCGATTTAGCTTCCTCGGTCCCTCCACCTCGGCCAGAGCGCCAGTTCAAGAAGTGCGAGAACCTCCCGCTCCCGCCGCAGTTAAAGTAGTGATCAACAATCAAGGCGGCAACGACACCACTAGCGACAGTGATACCTCCTCCGCTAGCAGTGTGTCGAGCCAAAGCTCTGTCCGCTCGCGGATACCTCGTCCTAGCCACGAACCACCCAAAGAAGCCTTTGCTCGCGCTCGCAACACTTGGGCCAATCCTGAAGCTAGGCGCGAGCGCGAAGCGTTTAGACGCCGAGAACAACGCGAACTAGACACAGCAAGGAAGAGACAAAGTGATAAAAATCCAATCGTTTATTCATCGTCAGAAAGCGAACAACCAGAGCAACAGCAGTTAGAAGATTACGAAGACAGCGACGACGACGACCTCTAGGTTCTCGTCAGCATATCGAGCGCCTTCCATAGGGGCTCTCCAGTAGCGGCATAGTTTGCTCCATCAGGTCCAATCAGCTCCGACACGCAGAATTCTCGAACACCGCGTTCATACCACGAGCAGCGAGCCTTGAGCTTGCGAGCGCCGTCGACATCACAGTCAATGATGCGAATCTCGTGGGCTGGATGCAGCGGGCAAAACCATTTGGGCACTCGAGTCACTCCCATGCTAGTCATGAGATCTCGAAGCATAGTCAGCGCCGTCATCGTAATGTGCAGACGACAGCCGCCGCTAGCACAGCTGAAGTATTGAGTTGGAGGGCCCCTGCCAGCCCACGCTTGCTTGGTTTTTAGCACCATCGCTTGTTGGCACCAGCAACGAATGTCCCCCTTCTCAGTCAGGAACGCGGGAGCCGTGTCATATGCACACAGCTCGGGCAGGCATCGCGACATAATCGGAATGCTAGCCAACTCTGGCTTGTCCATCACAATCGTAGAGTCTGACGGCAGCGACACTGCCGGGTCCTGGATTCCATTTCCCGCGCCGAGGTGAGCCGCGAGAACAGCCGACATGCGCGTCAGCTCGACCGTCGAGTCGATCGTGTTCTTACAGTCTTCCAAAATAGAGTGCAGCTCCCGAATATCCTCCTCGTGGTTTTTAAAGAATTGGCTATCTCCGCTGTGCTTAAGCAAGCGCTCCAACAGAAGATACTTGATCGAGTCTGGCCAGGGGGCTAGAACCGTCATGAAGAGAGCGTCTCCGACACTCGCTTCCAGCGCTCCCTTGTACGCGCCAAGTCCCAAAGTTTTTGGAGACCATAGTGGCAAGGACAGCTGAGATCGCGGAGTGTCACCGCCACCACCACCGTTGGTTGTCTTGCGCCTCTTTGCCTTAGAAGCTTCGGGGTCCTCAGCACGAGCAGTCGCCCACTTCGATCGGCTAGCCATGGCAGCAGCGTATAAAACGTGAAGAGTTTTGAACATGTAGCACAGTGCGACAATGGCTCTGCCTGCGAACGCACTTGCTAAAGACCTTTGCCGAAAGCTATTTAGGCAAGGGATCCTGCGCGACGGAGTCAACTCACATGAGGTACTTCGCGTTGTTCGAGACTGTGTCGCTGCTACTCCCTATCGCTTTTACAGTGAGCGAGAGGTGCAACGCATCGTTCACGCGCTACAACGAGATGTCGTCGTCCCAACCGCTGTCGACGGTGGCGGTAACCCCGTCATGGAAACTTGTGGAGACGACGGTGCTAAGTCCAAACGAGCAAGCCGAACTCGACAACGCCGCCCGAAAGGAGCTGTACCGGCTGTACGCGTTCGGGGAAAGCGATCCCGCCATCCAAAATGCGACCCTGAAATTTCACAGCCTATTGTCATCGCATAACACCCACTGTGCGGTCTATCACGTAGGCCGCGATCCAGAGTACGCTGGACCTATCCCCAACATGAAACCCCCGTCGAGCTGCCCAGATAGGGTGCATTACGCACTCGAAGGCGCAGCAGGCATTGGCAAAACAACTATGCTCGGTCGCCAAGCCGGAGGGGATTTGAATGAACTACGCCGCGGCCCCTGGGGATTACTCGCCGGCACCACGGATGACTTTGCGTATTTTCGCCTCGCGGCACGGATTATGACTGCGGCGGATAACCAGCTGCAAGATCGTTCAGATTGGATGGCCTCGCTAATCTACAACGCCTACTATCGCGGCTTTATCTTTTTGTTCGAGGATCAAGACCTACGTGACTTTGTCAAAAACATTACGCCATACGAAATCCTCGTGATTGACGATCCCGAGCTTAGCGATAGCCAGCTCCACGCTAGGATTATTGCCCGCGGCGGGATGGACTCTGGCATGGACGAGGATTATACCGTAATCACCAGGCGCCTCTTTCAGCTGGTCGCCGAGCACTATAATCTCCGGACCCTTACCACCACGCAAGCTGCAGCCTTAATATCCGCCAGCGGTAACTCGCTCGCTCATTCTGGCTCGATTGTGTCTCAACAACAACTCGCTGCCCAACATGGCTCCATCGTCGAGAACTCGTCGGACCACGTTCCGAAGTGACCTGATCCTGCCCCGCTCTGGTATCCTGGTTCCGAGTCGCAGTCGTCGAGGTGGCTATTGGCTCATCCGTGAAACCCGAGAGTACGTGACTGAACGAGAGTTTGAACGCCGCTTTGTTCCAAGTGTGCCCGACTTTCTACTCGATGAACGCCGAGGGTGCCGCCGCCTCTGCTGTCGAGAGCGTAGCTATGTCGGACCTGCAGCCCGAGCCTCGCTCGAGCGAATCTTTGGCACCGCCCGACGACAACCCGAGCCTGCCGAGTTTGAAGAGTTCGTCGTCGCTAGCGAGCCGGAGGAACCTCGCGCCCCTCCGCCTTCGCCCGTCGTCGCCGACTCCAGAGAGCGCCGCCCAGACCCTGTTCGAGCCGCCTCCGAAGTCTCCTGTGAAGAGTCGTTTCACTGCGAAGGGTGCCGAATCTGCAGGCCGTACCAGATGTCGCCACTGTAACAACATTGGGTGGGAGTCGTTCCACTCGCTGGACAAGTGTGGCATTGCCCACCAGTATATGGTTCACTTGAAGCCTCGTGGCTATGTCTACCCTACCCACGATTTGGAAAATTGCAAATACTCGAGCCCCGATGCGTGCAAGGGCTGTGAGGCTGCCATGCATGTTGATTGTGAAGACTGTAAACGCAAGCCCTGGGACACTCAGGGCCAATGGCTTCCCGGCCACCCGGGAGTTGTACACCTGAGGGAAAATGGCCAATGGAAGGTTGGCACTAGCACTGAGTGCTATGATGAGAACAAGGTCTATACTTACTAAATAAACGAGCGGCTTACCGTTCAACATACATCTTTATTCCACTTGTCGTAATTTAGTTCAGTTTTGAGTCTCAATATTTCGCAGGTGTGAATTGTTTTGAGGTTTTCATCGGTGCTAAGTCGAGCAGCATGCCTAGCTAGCCATAGATCGTGCACTAGCATGGTGCGTTTCCATTGATAGTTGCGATAGACGGTCCAGTCGTCAAAGTCGAGTCGAGTTCCATTCGCGCCAAGTCCTGGTACGAGGATGAGTTCGCATCGGTGCTGGAGGGCGTAGAGTTCGTGAGGTCGGCAGCGTTCGAGCCACTCGGGTCCGCGATAGATGTCGATGATGGCTGGTGGCACATCGGGGGAAGCCCATACCACTGGTAGATCTCGTCCATGGTATACCTCGTCCACGTCCCCATCAGCGGATCCTTGGTCCATACCGCCCAAAAGCACACTGCCGAGATGGCGCCGTGACTGTTGCCTCGCGTCAAAATGGCGTCGTTTTGGGATAGCGCAAATATACAACCAGTTTCGCGGGCCTGGTGCAAGTTGATTTCAATTGCGACACTGCGCTCGCGAAGTCGAACCGAATCACGAGTGTCTACGCTGGGTATGCCTGCGTTTTTGAGGTGAATGTGAGTGCGGTCCATGCGACGGAGCGACCCCGTTTTGAGAATGCGACGCAGCGCGCCCGGACCTGTATAGTGCAGACCAACTGTTACCTGGTCTGGCAGCGGGCGGAAAAGCAGCTCTGGTCGGGGCACCTCAAAGCTGTGTCCCTGCACGGCGCGAAATCTCCAATCTTCGACAAACGGACCAGAGCTTTCCACCTCTACTCGCTTTTGTGGCTCGGCCGCTAGCGCTTCTTGCACGTCGCTCAGTTCGACGCCACCAAAGCGACGACCGCTTCCAAAGGAAATGCACTTTGCCTTTAGATCCTTGTGCTCAATCCAGCCACCTCCGTGAACTGGAATGCTCAACGCGGGAGCAGAGTGGCGGCCTACCCACGTTAGGGTGCGAGCCAAGTTGCGCAACCACCACGATCTATTGTCCACTCGAGACATGATTTTGCTCTAGCAATAAGTACGAGTTTGAACGCTTTAGTTTTAAAGCCAACGCCAAGTTTATTCCAATACACGCTCACTCAAACTGCCTCGCCGGCTCTCTCCAACGAACCAAAAACTCGCCTACCTAGACCTAGTCTCTTTACCACACTTGCAAAGCGTACATGGCCCTGAGCATAGAGCCTGCGCAAGCCCCAATGCAATAGATAGCGTCGAATTCGCTCGGGGTGCTTTGGGCCCACCAACACGGGCGACGACTCTAGCCGTATATCTCCATTTATGCACCCATTCCACTCGTGAAATTCCGGAGCGTCACAGCACCCCACCAGCAGTCGATACAAACACCACCCACATGGGTTGCAACATATGCGACCTCCTATCGAACATTCTCCAGACCACGGCACATTTGGCATTGTATAATACAAGCGCACTCGCTCATAGAGTGGTGACAAATCATCTCGCATTCTCATCTCCCAAAACGCATCCAGCTGGGTATTTAACGGCGGCGCAAAGTCAGCATCGTCCAGGACCTCGGTCTCCCAGTCTGCTCCAACAACCATCATGACGTCGTCGCCGTCTCCGCGATCCTCCATCATCCTGAAAAGCGCAAAGGTGTTTGAACGAGCAAGTGAGTTGGAGCGTTCCAAGTGCGCACTTCCTCCCGAGCTAGTGCGAAACTGTCTGAATTCACTTGATAAAGCCCTCAACTCTATCGCAAACCTCGAGCTCTTTATCAACGCCAAATGCCCGCCAACGACGACAACATACCTTCCTGCTTGCGGCGAGGTAAACGAGCAGCGTCCAAGCGCGGGTTCAAACACAACATTCGATGCCAGTACGTCGAGCGAGGCAAGCCACTCAAGCAGGCTGTCGCAATTGCCTACTCGGTGGCCCGCCGGGACAATCCCGGAATCGACGAACGCCTCATCGGCAAGGGCATGCCGTCACCCTCTCTGCGCGAGTACGCGGCAAGTCTGGGATTATGTTAGTGGTGGAACAAAGCTCTAAAGTCCGGGTCGTGAGCCAGCACACTGTGATAGCTCTCGAGTACTCCCAAATAGTTTAGCGTTGGCATCACGCTCGCGCTAAGCCGCTCTCGGTAAATCCACCCATAGATTAGATGGCGATCGAATAGCGGCATCACCAACTCACGCGCTTCGTAATACTCGGGCGGCATGTCACGTAGACCACCACAGCGGCGAGAGGCGCGGCTTAGCAAAGTGCGCGTTGATCTACGCGATAGGTCGTCGGTGAGCTTTAGCACGGCGGCGTCGTTGCACGAGTCACACTGCTGGCAGCCGTCGTAGCCAGCTATAATACGCCATAAACACCAAGCACAATAACCCGTTCGACATAGTTGTCCGTCCAGCTCGCACGCTGTCGCATCGCCACGTCTGATCCAGCCAGCAAACAAACTACGGTGTGAAACCAGCCGATCGAGTGCCAGTGACCAGTCCATCAGCAACGCAGCCGAAGCGACATGTTTTCCTTCGTGAGCACCTCGCATCTCTTCCCGCCCAGGGTTTCCGACCTGAGGCTGTATCGTCCTGCTAAGGGACGGGGTCCCTACTTCATCCCCCATCGCGATGTGCAGACGGAAAGCTTTGTGCTGACGACTTCGACGACCAAGCCGGGACCGGGCCAAGGCGAGGATTCGTGGCAGCGTGGCGTTCACTCTGAATGCCGAATGTACGTTTGCTCGCTGGCTAATAAGGGTATGGCCCACCACCTCTCTCGACTCGTGCGCAAGCATTGGCTTCCCAACGGCGCGGGAACGCTAAGCCTCAATCTGCGGGCTCGATCGCTGGATCGCCAATGGGGAGCTCCACCTGCCGACGACACCACCGTGGTGTTTCGTCACGTTCGAGGATTTGGCGTTCCAGATGGCGAGAGAATGGAAGCGAGCGTTGAAAATCTACGCGGTCGCGCTACTCGCGACTCGCCCACTATTGCCGTGATCGAGCAGCGAGGGTTTGCGGGGCGAGACGTTCTAGACTTTCACTGGGAAAATATCGCTCTCTGCCCCGAAGCGTGTTCAATCTGCTTCTGGAAGGTGATTTGTGGCAGTTTCTGCGAACGAATGGTGGACAACGAGGATCTCGACTGGAACAAGGACGATGACGATACTACGGCCGCCTGTATCGAATATGGACCCGGCATCTGCGTTGGAGTTGGAAACTTTCGTCTGCCCCGAATGCTACCCGAGCTGACGTTTGAAGAGTGCTGCCCCGCGTGCAAAGACTATGCCAGCAGCCTAAACTTTCCTCGTTGGGCTCGCGGCGTTGGTCTGGGCGCGTCACCGTGTGTGATTGGCACACATGGAGAGCGCCCCTTTGCCTGCTGTTGGTGTCTGTCGGTGGGTGGAAGCGTGCTGCCCCATCTCACTATTCTCTCGTATGGCCTGTGCCAGGGGGTGTTTACCTTCTCGGACGTGGTCTGCCGCCTCATCGAATTGGACAGTGTGAAACCTGTGCTGGCTGCCTTTGGTCGCACCTCTCCCGGCATGGTGGACCCATTCATTTTCTAGATGCACTTTCCCGAATACATACCCGACTGATTTAAAATAAACTTGCCCTCGGGCCCCTTCATTCGACTGTGTGTTCTATATATGCGTAGCGATGTCGAAGGTGTCTAAGCGTCATCGCGATCGTCGCCTGTTGAAGGTATGCCTTTTGACCCCACAGGCGCGACAGCCCGTGCGAGGATCCAAGCTCGCCGCCGGGTTGGACCTGCACTGTGTCGAAACAACGTGCCTCGCACCACACTCCACCGCGAGACTGGCTTTAGACTTGGCCATCTCGGTTCCCCGTGGTACCTATGGACGTATTGCTGCGCGATCGAGCGCTGCTCTCGCCGGCATTGACGTGGTTGGCGGAGTTGTCGATGCTGACTATACCGGACCTGTGTTTGTGATTGCTCGAAACACGACGCCTCGGCCCATTACGGTGGAACCTGACCGTCCCATTGCTCAACTCATTCTCGAGCGGCTGTCGACTGCCGATGTGGCGCTGGTTGAAAAGTTGTCGCCACGACCTCCGCGACACCCGCTTCCCGTGGACCCGATTGTCGACGAGGACGATGCTGCCCTGCTCGCGGGAGAGTCCCCCACGGACCCCGAATTTGTGATTGACGAATAAATTTGCCAGCTCGTCTGGTCCCTTTATTTGCTGTTTATTTACTGGGGTTCAAACCCGGGGTAATAAAAATTGGCGCGATTGCCGTGGCCAGGAATCGAACCTGGGTCTCTGCGGCCACAACACAGGGTACTAACCACTATACGACCACGGCTGCCACGCCAACGATGGTGGCGCCCTCTATTTCAAATTTGGCGGGCAAAATTCAAATTTTGGCGGGCAAAGTTTGTTTACATTTGCTAGCAGACGACACCAGCGGCGGCATTGTTTACTAGCAGACGACTTAATCCCCAAAAGCTA